>Ga0224508_10001257_pt1 | contig 22992 bp, 21 predicted proteins | sample SF_Jan12_sed_USG_4_FD_170157 | JGI IMG/M metagenome (GOLD analysis project Ga0224508, IMG submission 170157) | Sediment microbial communities from San Francisco Bay, California, United States - SF_Jan12_sed_USGS_21 | ecosystem: Environmental > Aquatic > Marine > Sediment | place: USA... | reverse complement strand
GCTCCTCGATCACCACTCCGCCGAGGAACGTGGCGGTCTGTTTCAGGCGATTCTCGAGATCATGCCCGAACGGCGCGTCGAGATCTCGCGCCTGATCAACGAGCATGACAAGATGATCGAGGTCCTCGAGATGGCCCGCATCCACGCCCAGTGCGGTGAGGCCGAAGAAGCCGATGCGTTGCGCGTCGACTTGTGCAACTTCCTCGAAATGTTCCGCAATCACGAGCGCAGCGAGGATCACCTGCTTCAAGAGGCGGTCAACCGAGAGGCCGAAAGTACGGCTTAACGCCGGTGCTCAACGGCATTTTCGTCTTCCTCGTCCTGGCTTCGCTGTTGTTGGCGGCCTGGTCGGGTCGGATGGGCGAACTCAACGACGCGATCATCAGTTCGGCCCGCATCGCGGTGACCGACGTCGCGTTGAAACTGATCGGTGTCATGGCGTTGTTCCTGGGCTTGATGCGCGTAGTGCAACAGGCCGGTCTGATGCATCAGATCGCCCGCTGGGTTGCGCCGCTCACGCGCAGACTCTTCCCCGGGGTCCCCGAAGGGCACCCGGCGATGAGTGCAATGATCATGAACATCTCCTGCAACGTCTTGGGGCTGGGGAACGCGGCAACCCCCTTCGGGATCAAAGCGATGGAGGAACTGGACCGGCTCAATGCCGAAAAGGGGACCGCCAGCAACGCGATGGTCCTGTTCCTCGCGATCAACACGGCGGGCTTTGCGATCCTTCCGACCAGCGCGATCGCCATTCGTTCCTCGCTCGATTCCGGCGACCCGACCGGCATCCTGTTCCCGACGTGGGTCGCCAGCGGATGCGCCACGATCGCCGCGGTGACCGCCGCTTGGTTCCTGGCGAAACTGCCCGCGTATCGGCGGACCGAACCGGCGGGGGCGGAACCGGACGGCGCGCACGAGGAAAGCATCTCCGGAGAGCGCCCGACGCTGCGGCGCTGGGCCACGCTGGGCGCGATCGCGGTCGCGTTGGCCTACGTTGCCTTCGCCGTTCGTCATGTCGTGCTCGCGAGCGGTTCGATCCCGGCCTTCGATCTGTTTCGCGAGATCCTCTCGGCCTGGATGCTACCTCCGATCATCGCCGGTTGTGTCGCCTACGGCTGGGTTCGCGGGGTGCGCGTCTATGACGCGTTGGTCGAGGGCGCAAAGGAGGGCTTCCAGGTGGCTGTACGGATCATCCCGTACCTCGTGGCGATCCTGGTTGCGGTCGGGATGTTCCGTGCGTCGGGAGGGATCGCGATCCTGGTCGACGGGCTCTCGGGGATCACGACCCGGATCGGCATGCCCGCCGAGGCGTTGCCGATGGCGCTGTTGCGGCCGCTGACCGGCTCGGGCGCCCAGGGGGTGATGGTTGAGGTGATGACGACCCACGGCCCCGATTCGTTGATCGGATACATGGTCAGCACCTTTCAAGGCAGCACGGAAACCACTTTCTACGTGCTGGCGGTCTATTTCGGGGCGGTCGGCGTCCGGCGGACCCGCCATGCCGTCCCGGCCTGCCTGATCGCTGACTTCGCGGGGATCCTCGCCGCCGTTTTCATCGTCAACCTGCTGTTCGGTTGACGCTCCCCCCGGCCCGGTGCTAGCTTTAAACCGCTATCGTGGCGGGTTATGAAAAAGATAAATCGAAATTGCAGCGATCTTGGGGTCGGCCTCCGTTTGAGGGAGGTTGGCCGAGAGGACCGGCAAGGCGAACAAAGGGCGCTCCAGGTGGGCGCCCTTCGCATTTCAGGGACCAGTAAATAAAGCTGGGAGGCGCGCGTGACCGCAAAAGAACAGCTCATCCGTCTGGTACGAATCCAGGAATTGGTCGACACCGTACGGAAAGCCCAGAAGGTCCTGGACACCGCACCGGGCAAGATCGAGGAGATCGAAAGCCATTTCCGGGAGCGTAATGCCGAGTACGTCGCGATCCGGGATCGTTTCGACGAACTGGAACTCGACCGCAAGACGCGCAGCCAAGAGCTGAAGGTCCTCGAAGAGAGCAAGGTCAAGTACACCGACGACCTGATGCAGGTCAAGAACCAGAAAGAATACGCGGCGATGCTCAAGGAAATCGACGCAGTAAAAGCACAGATCTCCGAGCATGAAGACGCGATCCTTCGCGACATGGAAGAGATCGACAAGCTCAAAGGCGAACTGGCCACGCACGAGGAACACATTGTCAAGGAGCGCGAGACCGTTGCGGTCGAGACCAAGAGCGTCGAAGAGGCCTCGAACGAGGCCCGCGGCACAATCGACGAACTGACCGGTCAGCGTCGCGAGCTCGAGACCGGCCTGTCTTCGGCGCTGCGTGCCAGCGTCCAGCGCCTCGAGCAACGACGGCAAGGGGTTTTCCTCTCTCGAGCTGAGCAGGGCACCTGCCAATCCTGCTTCGTCCGGGTCCGGCCCCAGGTATTCCAGGAAATCAAGACGTCCGCCGCCGTGCACGCGTGCAGCAACTGTCGCCGTTACCTGTTCTTCGAGCCCGGGATCAAGGCCGCCATGACGTCGGACCCCGTGGGCGAGCAAACACCCGCCGAGTCGGCGCCACCGTCCGAAGGCATCGAAGCGGTCAACGGTGGGGCGGTTTAACGCGTCCATTGACGGCGGCTCCCGCGGCAACCCCGGACCGGCCGCCTGGGGGGTGGCCGTGTTCGACGACGAGGGGGCGTGCGTCGAGCGGCACGGCGGCACCCTCGGCCGGGCGACCAACAACGTTGCCGAGTACCGGGCGCTGATCGAAGCGCTTCGGCTTGCGACCGGGAAGCAAGCCAGCGAGGTCCGGCTACGTTCCGATTCCGAATTGATCGTGCGTCAACTCGAGGGTCGTTACAAGGTCAAGCACGTGGATCTCAAGCCGTTGTTCGCCGAGGCCAAGCGATTGATCGCCGGTTATGCCCTGTTCGATATCCGCCACGTACGCCGCGAGGACAACCGGGAAGCCGATGCGCTGGTCAATGAGGCGTTGGATCAGCTCGAATCGGATCCTGAAAACCCGCAGGTACGCATCCATGAAGTCTGCGGATCGACCCGCGGCTGACCCGATCGTCGCCGCGCTGGCCCGGGTTCGCGTCCGTATCGACGCGGCCTGCGCACGTTCCGGCCGCGATCCCAACGGTGTACGGCTGGTCGCGGTGTCCAAGACCAAGCCGGCATCGGATATCGTCCGCGCGGCGGATGCGGGCCAGACGATCTTTGGCGAGAACCGCGTCCAGGAAGCGTTGATCAAGAAGGCCGAGGTCGACCGCGTGGTCGACTGGCACCTGATCGGCGCGTTGCAGCGCAATAAGTCCCGTCACGCCGTCGGCGCTTTCGCCCTACTCCACGGTATTGGCGATGAAAAGCTACTGGCCGAGATCGATCGCCGCGCGGAAGCAGCCGGAATTCGGCAAGCCGTCCTGTTGCAGGTGCGTCTCGGCGATGAAGCCAGCAAGTCCGGTGTCGACCCGGCTGGCTTGCCGGCACTCGTCGACACGGCGGCGGGGATGCCCAATATTGACCTGCGCGGACTGATGACGATCCCGCCCCCCGTCGAGCGGGCGGACCAGGCGCGACCCTGGTTCAGGCGCCTTCGTCGCTTACGTGACGTGGAAACGGGGCGAACCGGGATCGCACTGTCCGAACTGTCGATGGGGATGACCGGTGATTTCGAGGTCGCCGTCGAGGAGGGTGCAACCCTGGTGCGTGTCGGGACGGCGATCTTCGGCGCGAGAAACTGACGGGCTGGGGACTTTTTTGGGAATAGCGGAAGTGACGTATAATCATGCCTGCTAGGAATTCCGGGTTAAGGTGTTGTAGATGAACAGGATACGCTGGCCCGCCGTAGTCGTGAGGCTTGCAAAGCGGGGGCCGCGATCCTATGTTCTGCCCCGATTCCCGCACAGTGGAGGTTCGAACATGTCTGAACGTATCACCGCCATGGAAATCGAGCGCCAACAGTTCAAACGCAAGGTCCGCGGGTTCGATCCCGAGGAGGTGACGCTGTTCCTGCGCTCCGTTTCCGAGGAAATCGAGCGTCTCAACCTCGAGAACGCCACGCTTCGCGAAGAGAACGGCCGCACCAAGGCGGATGTCCAAGAACACGCCAAACGCGAACAGACTCTCCAGCAGACGCTCGTGACCGCTCAGAAAATGTCCGACGAACTCAAGGAGCGCTCCCAGGCGCAGGCCGATCAGTTGATGTACGAAGCGCGTATCAAGGCCGAACGCACGCTTCAGGAAACGCAGGATCAACTGGCCCGGCTCGAGGCCGAGATCTCTCGCGCCAAACTCGATCGCGATCTGTTCGAGAAGCGGCTCGAATCCACGATCGAGGAGCACCTTCAAATGCTCGAGCAGCGTCGCTCCGCGCGTAGGGACGCTCCCGACAACGTGCATCCGATCCGCTCCTCCAATCGAGATATTGCGGGATTCGATAACGGATGATTCGTGCCGACCTTCTGATTGTCGGCATCACAGAACTCGCGACCCCGTTAGGCCACGCCCCGAGCGTCGGCGCCGATCTCGACCGATTGTCGGTACTCCACGATGCGGCCGTCGCCTGTTTTGACGGAACGATCGTCTGGGTCGGCGAGCGTGACGAGGTCGATCAGGTAGTTCGAACGGATCCCGATACGCGGTTGGTCGATGCGGGCGGTGGCACGATGCTTCCGGGTTTCGTCGATGCCCACACGCATCTCCCGTTCGCCGGCTGGCGCGAGAAAGAATTTGACGAGCGGCTCCGCGGCGCGACTTATTCCGAGATCGCCGCGCGCGGTGGCGGCATCCTTTCCACGGTAAAACAGACCCGCGAGGTGAGCGAGAGCGAGTTGACGGCTCAAGTAGTCGAACGACTCGATCGGATGCTTCGGCTGGGCACCACGACGGTCGAAGCGAAGAGCGGTTACGGCCTGGCGCCGGATTCCGAACTAAAGCAACTCAATGCGCTGCGCACCGCCGCCGAGCGCCACCCGGTCGATCTCGTCTCGACGTTTCTCGGCGCCCACACCGTTCCCCTGGAGTACAAGGACAAACGCGATAAATACGTACAGCTGCTGATTGATACGATGCTCCCGCAGGTCGCCGACGCTGCTCTTGCAGAGTACGTCGATGCTTTCGTCGATGCCCATGCGTTCGACCTGGACGAATCCCGGCAGGTACTCGAGGCCGCTCGCCACCATGGCCTGGGTGTGCGGCTCCACGCCGATCAGTTGAACGACGATGGAGCGGCCGCGCTTGCGGCGGAACTCGGTGCCGCTTCTGCGGACCACCTGGAATTTTCCTCGGCGCAGGGTCTCGAGGCATTGGCCCGTGCGGGTACCTGCGGGGTGTTGTTGCCCGCCGCGACGTTCTTCCTGATGAGCGATACGCCGCCTCCGGGCCGCCGGCTCATCGACGCCGGGGTCCCGGTCGTCGTTGCCACCGATTTCAATCCTGGTTCGTGCCCCTGCGATTCGATGTCCGCGGCGCTCTGGTTCGCCTGTCTCAACGCACGGTTGACCGTCGACGAGGCGATCAACGCGGCAACACTGAACGCAGCTTGTTCGCTGGGTCGCGGCAAAGTAACCGGAACCATAGAGGCTGGGAAGCGCGCCGATCTGGTCGTCCACGACGTCCCCAACCGTTACCACCTGGTATATCGCTTCGGAACGCCGGCGATCAAACATGTGGTGGCCGGTGGCAAGGTCGTCTGCCAGCCATAAAAAAAGGCGCGCTCGAAAGCGCGCCTTAGTTGGATCCGAAAAATGGTTGCTAGAACAACGGCGCTTTTTCTTTGTGTTCGAACTTGAAGACGTACGTTGTTACCTTGAGGTCGATCGCCTGTTCGTACTTCGCGGTGATCACGATAGCCTTGGGGTTACGAGTGACCTGCAGGTTTTTCGCCTCAAGCGGGATTTCCAGCGAGGCCGCGTGGCCCATAATGCGTTTGTGGACTTCCTTGTCCGAGTCACGCACGGCGCCGTAACGGGCCTCCTCGCGGATGTGGTCTTTGAATTCGTAGGCGGCGACCCGGGCCGGGAGGAGCTTGACGCCTAGGAACGCGACGACGCCGACGACCAGGATCGCGACCACCAGGCCAAGCCGGCCTTCTCCCTTTTGTCCATTCCGACGCTTCATCGCTTCGCTCCCGTCCGGCACAAGACCCGGAATTGCGAACCCGCCAGGGGAAATTATAGGTTCCGGTTCGGCGGACGACAAGCAAGCGGGATCGACCAAAAAACCTTGAAAACAGACCGGCGGAAAGGCTTTAGCGCTTGAAAAGGTTCTCGAACTGAGACCTCGGGTCTTTACTTCCGCCGTTGCGGCCGGTGCTACGCCGGCCCGTCACGTCGAGCACCAGACGCGGAGCATAGTGGCCGCATTGGTTCGCCTTGTTCTTATCTCCGATCGCGGTCTCGATCGGAGCGCGACATTGATACCGGGCTCCGCTATCGAAATGTTTGCACGCGCGACAGCAATGCAGCGGTGTCGCGCAATGCGAGCAGCGCGCGTCTACACCGATCGCCACGCCATCGTCACCGCTACGGCCGCAGTTGTGGCAGCGCACGACCTCGTTGGCCTCGCGATCGATCGCATGGCGTAGCGATTTCTTTTGGATGCGTTCCTCGGGAGTCATCTCGCGGCGCGGCGGAGCTGACCGTTCGCGGTTGTCGCGATCGTCGCCGCGATTCGAATCCTGGTAGCCATGCTGCCGATATTTGCGACTCAAGTAGTTTTCTCCAGTGTGTTCGCGGCGACCGGTTAGCCGAGTTCGTTAAACACTTCGATGACACGTTCGAGGGCCCAGTCCAGATCTTCGCGCCGGATGTTCAGGGGGGGAGCGAAGCGGATGGTCGTTTCGTGAGTTTCTTTGCAAAGCAGACCCTTGTGTTGAAGAGCCTCGCAGAAACGTCGCGCACCCCCGGCCTCGGCGGTCAGTTCGAGGCCGATCCACAGTCCGATGCCGCGGACCTCTTTGATCATCGGGCTCTCGAGCTGACGCAGCTTCTCCAGGAAGTAGGCGCCCAGCTTGGCGGAATTCTCGATCAGGCCCTCGTCCTCCAATACCGCCAACGCGGCGCGCGCGACGGCGCAACCGAGTGGGTTGCCGCCGAAGGTCGACCCGTGGTCTCCGGGATTGAACACCCCCATGACCTCGTCGTTGGCCAGCATCGCGGAAACCGGATAAAAACCGCCAGCGAGTGCCTTGCCGATAATCACGACATCCGGCCGGATGCCCTCGTGTTCGAACGCGAAAAGCTTCCCCGTGCGCCCGAGACCCGACTGGATTTCGTCGGTCATCAACAGCGCATTGTGTTCGCGGCAAAGTTCGGCGATTCCGGCGAGGTAGCCCTTGGGCGGGATGATGATGCCGCTTTCGCCCTGGATCGGTTCGATCAACACACCTACCACGTTGGGATTCATCGCGGCGCGAACCGCTTCCAGATCGCCATAAGGCAGCAGCGTGAAACCCGGGGTGAACGGGCCGAAACCATCCTTGTACTGGTCGTCATCCGAAAAGCCGACGATCGTGGTCGTACGTCCGTGGAAGTTGCCGGTGAACACCAGGATCTCGGCCTTGCCCGCCTCGACGCCCTTGACCTTGTAGCCCCATTTGCGGGCCGCCTTGATCGCGGTCTCGACCGCTTCCGCGCCCGAGTTCATCGGGAGCATCCGTGCATAGCCCGTGAGCTCATGGGCTTCCTTGTAGAGCGGGCCGAGTTGATCGGTGCGGAACGCGCGTGAGGTCAACGTGACCTTCCCCGCCTGTTCGATCAGCGCCTCGCGAATCCGAGGGTGCCCATGGCCCTGATTGACCGCGGAATAGGCCGCCAGGAAGTCGAGGTACTTGTTTCCCTCGATGTCCCAGACCCAGACCCCTTCGCCGCGACTAAGCACCACATCGAGCGGGTGGTAGTTGTTGGCACCGAAATCGTCTTCCAGACGGATGAATTCACTGGTTTGAGTGTTTGTCGTCTCCATGGGTCTTCCTCGGGCGCGGTCCGGTCATCCGGGGCAACGCAGCTGGTTGGGGGGGCCGCTATCGAAAGCAGCCTGGATTAGCATAGCACGCCGCTTGACGCGCCCCGAAGTCCGGCGGAATAATCCGATCCGTGGCATCTTGGGAGACCCCCGCCCCATATGAATACACCTTCGAAGAAGCAGCCGGAGCTAGGCGGCCGGCACCGGCTACTCCTGCGGATCGAGCGTTTCAGCCGGCAACGTTACCGGCTCGTCTTCCTCGTCGCGCTCGCGGCGGTCGTCGTGGCGAGCTGGCTCGGGTCAAAAATCGAAATCGAATCGGATCTGCTCAAGCTGATCCCCCAGGGCAACGTCCAGGTCGACACACTGAAGGAGGCTCTCCAGGACTTCGGCTCCGTCGATTACCTGCTGGTCCTGATGGAGGCCACCGGTGACGCCGGTCCGGACGAATTGGAAACGTACGCCGATAGGTTCGCCGATCGTCTCGAGACCGATCCGGATTTGATCGAGTTCGTCGATCACCGCTTCGAACTCGAGGGCGGGTTCCTCGATTTGTTCTACGACAACGCTGCGTTGTTTCTCGAACCGGAGCGACTCGATGAACTGGCCGACCGGCTTACCGATCAGGCCATCGTCGAGAAAGTCCAGGAGAACCGTCTCGCGCTGACTACACCGATGGCGCAAATCTCACAGGAAGTCGTGCGCAACGATCCGCTCGGCTTGCTCGATCTGTTTCTGAAACCGTTGGTTTCGAACCGCAGCGCTTTGCAGGTCGATCTTGCGAACGGTTACTACTTGTCCAAGGATCACCGCAGTCTCATCATGCTGGTCAAGCCGGCGCACCCCTCGCAGAACCTGGAATTCGACGCACGTCTGATGGACTTCGTCCAGCGCGAGGAACTCTCGGTCCGTGAGGAGTTTGCCGGAGATCTGGAGCCGGGATCGACCATCGAGATCCGTTACAGTGGTCACTACGCGATCGCGATCGACGAGGCCAGCCACATAAGAAGGGACGTTCGCCAGAACCTGTTCGTGTCCCTGTTCGCGGTCGCCGCGTTGTACTGGCTGTGCTACCGGCGCTTTGCCGCACTGCTCTACTCGAGTATTCCGTTGCTCGTCGGCCAGGCGCTGACCTTCGGGTTGGCCTTCTTCGCACTGGGCCAGCTCAATGCCGCGTCGTCGGCGTTCACCGCGTTACTGATGGGGCTGGGCACCGATTTCGTGATCGTGATGTACGCGCGTTATGTCGAGGAACGGCAGAAGGGACGCAGCCTGGTCGAGGCGACCCAACTGATGATTGGAGAGACCGGGCTCGGCGTGTTCACGGGCGCGATAACTTCCGCCGGAACCTTTTTTGCAATGTGCATCAGCCAGTTTATCGGATTGCGCCACCTGGGATTCTTGATCGGGAGCGGCATCCTCGTTTGCGGCGTCGCGATCGTTTTCCTGTTGCCCGCGATGATCATGTGGAACGAGGGTGTCCGGAGCCGTAAGGTCGACGCTGTCAAGAAACTCCACCTGCAGTCATTCGGCGTGGAGCACCTGATCACTTTCGCCGCAAGACACCGTGCGTTGACGTTGGTCCTCGTTTTCGGTCTGACGTTGGCCGCCGGCGCCGCGGCCCTGCGCCTCGACTTCGACGATTCGATCCAGGCGTTGCGAAGCCAACAATCCGAAGGGTTTAAGGTCCAACAGGAGATCACCGCGAAATTCGGTCGATCGCTGTCGTACATGATGGCCATCGCCGAAGCGCCGACGGAAGAGGAAGCGGTGGCGTTGGCCGAGAAGATCCGCGACCGTCTGCAGCCGTTTATCGATGACGGGACGGTGACCTCGCACGATACGATCCTTACCTATCTGCCACCCGAAGCACGGCAGCAACGCGTGCTCGATCTGTTGGCAGCGGACCGCGAGGGGCGTTTCGATGCGGCCCGCGTACGTTCGACGTTTCACGACGCTTTGGTCGACAACGATTTTCGAGTCGAGGCCTATGACGACTTCGTCGACCGGCTCGACGGGTTCCTCCAACCCCAGCGACCCCTCAGTATTGCGGATCTCCAACGGCAAGGGCTGGATCGCTTACTCGCGCGGTATGTGCTTTCCGAACCTGATCGAGTTCGCGTCGTGACCTACATGTTCCTGGCGGACAAACGTTGGAAGCGCCAGCCTCCACCGCGCCTCGTCGAGGAAATCACCGGTGGCGACGCCGGGATTGTCGTCACCGGGACCAACGCCGTCAATCGGGAGTTCCGCCACATTTTCATGCGCGAGGCTCCGCGCGCCGTGTTGCTGGGCTTGATCGTCGTCTTCATTTTACTGTGGGTCGATTTCCGCAGCCTGCGTCTGACGGCGATTGCGATGGCACAATTGGTTTGCGGCGTTGTCCTGATGCTCGGCGCGATGAAGGTCGCGGGGATTCGGCTGAATTACGTCAACGCCTTTGTGGCCACGATGATCCTCGGTGTCGGCATCGATTACAGCATCCATCTGGTCCATCGATTCACGCTCAACCAGGGGCGTGTCGATGCAGGATTGCTCGAGACGGGGAAAGCCGTCGTAATGGCGGCACTTACGAACATCGCCGGTTTCGGCACGCTCACACTGGCAAGTTATCCGGCGATGCGTAGCTTTGGAATCGTGGCACTGTTCGGATCGATCGCTTGTTTGTTTACCGCGCTGACCCTGGTCCCGGCGATCATGGCCCGCGACGAAGACACGAGACTGTGACTTGAGCCTGTTTTGGATCTCGATTCTGCTGGGTATCGTCGAGGGGCTGACCGAGTTCTTGCCGATTTCCTCGACCGGTCATCTGATTTTGACCAGCGAACTCGTCGGTTTCGTCGGAAAGCGTTCGGAGGTCTTCACGGTATTCATCCAACTCGGTGCAATCTTCGCCGTTGTCTGGGAATATCGCCGGCGCCTGATCGACACGGTGAAGGGTCTGAGACATCGCCCGGAATCGAGGAGTTTCGTGTTCACGATCGCGTTGGCGATCGTTCCGGCGGCGCTGCTGGGGTTCGCATTCCATGACCCGATCAAGGAACGCCTGTTCTCTCCCGTACCTGTTGCGCTCGCGTTGATCGTCGGTGCAGTGGCGATCCTCGTCGTCGAGAGCCTTCCTTTGCCGTTACGGATCGAGCGTATAGAGGACGCCGGATGGAAACGCGGGCTCGCGGTGGGTTTCGCCCAGTGTATGGCGCTGTGGCCCGGATTTTCTCGTTCGGCGGCCACGATCCTCGGCGGGATGGGGGCCGGTTTGAGCCGCAGGGCGGCGACCGAGTTCTCGTTTTTCTTGGCGATACCGACGATGTTCGGGGCGACGATCTGGGACCTGTTCAAAAATCACCAGCACCTCGAACCCGGGGACTCCGCCGCGCTGGCGCTGTCCTTCGCCGTCTCCTTCGTGGTCGCGTGGTTCGCCATCCGCTGGTTACTCGGCTTCGTCGCAACGCACTCGTTGCGGCCATTCGCCTGGTACCGTCTCGCCATCGGCGTCGTGATCCTAATTATGTTCTGGAACTAGCCACGCCGTCTTGAGGTACCCTCGGGGCGATGGCGAAGAGTTCGATCACTCCCTCGCAGCGATCGACGGGGGACATGGCACCCGAGGAATTTCGCACGGCGGCGAAGGACGTTGCCGATCGCGTTGCGGACTACCTTGCCGGTCTCGAGTCGCGTGATGTCTTGCCCAAGCTCGAACCCGGCGACATCCGCAAACAACTGCCCACAACGCCTCCCCGCGAACCTGAATCCCTCGAGGAGATCCTCGACGACTTCGCCCGGCTGATCGAACCCAACATCACGCACTGGCAACACCCGGGTTTCATGGCCTACTTTCCCTCCGTGGCCTCGGGTCCGGGAATCCTCGGTGAGTGGCTTGCCAGCGGGCTCAATTCGAACGTGATGTTCTGGCGCAATGCGCCGGCCTCGACCGAGTTGGAGCAGGTCGTGGTCGACTGGTTGCGAGGCATGCTGGGCCTTCCCGACGGGTGGGACGGGATGTTCACGGACACCGCTTCGATCTCCTCGCTGCTGTCGCTCGTCGCAGCACGCCATGCGGTCGACGGCCTGGATTCGCGGGACCAGGGGCTTGCCGGTCGTCCGGAAATCGGACGTTTGCGCATCTACATCTCCGATGAGGCTCACATGTCGATCGACAAGGCCGCGATCGTCGTCGGGATCGGGCGCAACGGGATCCGCCGGATTCCAGTCGACGATGAGTATCGAATGCGGGCCGACGCGTTGGCTGCGGCGATCGCGGAAGATCGCGAAAACGGCTGGATTCCCGTGTGCGTGGTAGCGACGCTCGGGACGACATCGTCGACGAGCGTCGATCCGATCGCCGAGATCGAACCGATCTGCCGGCGAGAAAAGGTCTGGCTTCATGTCGACGCGGCCTATGCCGCCGCCGCAGCGGTGCTTCCCGAGAAGCGCGGGTATTTCGCCGGCTGGGAACGTTCCGATTCGATCGTGTTCAATCCCCACAAATGGTTCTTCACGCCGTTCGACGCGTCGCTGCTGTTCTTCCGTAAAGGGGACACGTTTCGCGATGCGTTTAGCCTGGTCCCCGAGTACATCAAGACTGGAGTTTCGGACGAGGCGCGCAACTATAACGAGTACGGGATCCAGATGGGTCGCCGTTTTCGAGCGCTGAAGATGTGGATCCAGATCCGCTGGTTCGGGGTCGAGGGTCTTCGCGCCCGCCTGCGAGAACATTGCGCCTGGGCCCAAGAGTTCCGCACCTGGATCGATGATGCTCCGGACTGGGAGCGGCTCGCGCCCGTACCCTTCTCGACGGTCTGTTTTCGATATTGCCCACCCGGAATCACCGACGCGTCCGAAATCGACGGGCGCAACGCGGCGATCCTTGACGCCGTCAACGCCTCCGGGCAGTTCTACCTCTCGCATACCAAGCTCGCCGGCCGCTACACAATGCGTCTGGTGCTGGGAAACCCAAGGGCGTCGCTCGACCACGTGCGACGCGTTTGGGAGCTACTCCGAAAGGTTGCTCGTTGAATATCGTTGAACTCCTTGTCCTTGCGGTTGAGATCTATCTCGTCGTGGGAGTTCTGTTGGGGATCGCCTTCGTGACGCGGGGTGTACAGGCCATCGACCACGCCGCGGAGGGGACAGGCTGGGGTTTCCGCCTGATCATCCTGCCCGGTGTCGCGGCCTTGTGGCCGTTCTTGCTTCGACGCTGGATCCGTAAGGCACAACCCGCCGAGGAACGCAATGCGCATCGCGATCGCGTCAGGGGAAACGCGCGATGATCCGCGTACTGCGCAAACGACACTTCCGGATGATGCTCGCGATCGCGTTGATCGTTCCCGCGTTGCTCGTCGCGGCGTTGCTGCTGCGACGTCCGTTACCCAAGCCCGTGACGGAATCGAGTGCGAGCCCGGTCGATTCCGAGATCGCACCCGTGGTCGAGGACTGACGTGGGCGCGCAGTATCAAACGGTCCTCTGGAACCGGCAAAAGAAGATCTACGACCTGGTGATTCTCGCATCGCTCGCGCTCTACCTGGGCGTGTTCATCGGGCTGGGAGCGCTGCTGCGGCCCCAGGCGACAGCCGAGACCCTGATCATCCGGGCGCTGGGCACCGTGGCGTTGCTGAGCTTGCACGTCGTGCTCTCGATCGGTCCCCTCGCGCGCCTCGATCGGCGCTTCCTGCCCCTGCTTTACAACCGACGGCATCTAGGCGTGATCACCTTCCTGCTCGGTGCGGGTCACGCGGTCTTCGCCGTCTTTCAGTTTCATGCCTACGGAGACAGGAACCCGATCGTCAGCGTCCTCGTCGGCAACACCCGATTCGACAGCCTGAGCCAGTTCCCGTTCCAGCCGCTGGGGTTGCTCGCGCTGGCGATCCTGTTTCTGATGGCCGCGACGAGCCACGATTTCTGGTTGGCCAACCTGTCGGCGCCCGTCTGGAAGACCCTGCACATGCTGGTCTACGTCGCGTACGCGTCGCTGATCCTGCACGTCGCGCTCGGAGTCTTGCAGGCGGAAACCGATGGGCTGCTCGCGGGATTGTTGGGACTGGGGTTGGTCTGGATCGTGGGGATCCACCTGATCGCGGGCTGGCGGGAACGGCGGGGCGACGCTCCCCTGACAACGCCCGAGCAACAGGGCTTCGTGCCTATCTGCGCACCGGGAGAGATCACCGAGAACCGTGCCCGCATCGTTTGTCTCTCGGGTGAGAGGATTGCGATCTTCAAATACGACGGCAAGGTTTCGGCCGTGTCCAACGCTTGCCAGCACCAGAACGGACCGTTGGGCGAGGGACGGGTGATCGACGGGTGCATCACCTGTCCGTGGCACGGGTACCAGTACGCGCCGGACTCCGGCGCCTCGCCGCCGCCGTTCACGGAGAAGATCCCGACCTTCAACGTGAAAATCGCGGACGGGAAGATCTGGATCGACCCTCGCCCGAACCCGGCGGGCACCAGGGTCGAGCCCGCACGGGTGGATGGAGTCGTTGGATGAGCGAGTCGAACGACTTCTACGTAGGCTATTTACCGCGGGCGCCGGGAAGGCTGGGTCGGTGGCTTCGCAACGTCGTCGTGACGATGCTCGTACTCGCGGGCGCTTTCGGCGCCGTCCTGGTGACACGCCAGGACCGTTTCGGCCCCGGTGTTTTCGAGTTCGGTATCGAGCGTGAGTTTACCGGCATCGTGCTGGAGCAACCGGTCCCGGCATTGTTCATCATGCAGGACGCGCGGGGCGTCGAGGAGCCTTTGCTCCTCGCGGCATTCGGCAAGCATGGCGCGGCTGAATTCGTGCAGGGGATGCACGGCCAACCGATGCGTCTACGCGGCTCCCTCGTGCATCGCAACGGCCGCGCGTTGATCGAGGTTCACTCCGCCGAGCGGTTGTCCCCGGAGCAGGCAGCGGGCCTGACCATGCCCCCCGGGGTCGATCGCGGCGAGGTCACGCTCATGGGCGAGATCGTCGACAGTAAGTGTTTTCTGGGGGTGATGAAGCCCGGCCACACGAAGCCGCATCGTGGGTGCGCTGTACGGTGCATCAGTGGCGGAATCCCGCCGATGCTGCTGGTCGTCGAACCGGACGGCACGGCGCGGCATCTTCTTCTCGCAGGCGCAGACGGAGCGATGATCAACACTGAGGTCCTGCCGTTCGTCGCCGAATCGGTCGAGATCACCGGAACGATTCGCGCCTACGCCGATCTCGAGGTGCTTCACGCGGATCCTGGGACCTATCGGCGCGTCTCGGAATGACGTGCCACGATCTCCAGGATCGCGGCGCCGTGACGTTGCGCGCGAGCCGGGCCGATGCCCTTGATCTCCAGTAGCTTTTCCTCGTTGTCCGGCCGCAATCCGGCGATCCACTGAAGCGTCGAGTTGTTCAGGATCGTGTAGGCGGGCACCGAGCGCTTGCGCGCCTCGTCGAGTCGCCAGCGGGTCAACGCCTCGACGAGTTCCGGAGATGCATCGGGCAGGGGCTCGTCGGTTTTTGCGCCACGCCGTGAGCGTTTACGAGGGCGCGCCGCCGTCCGCGGTTGCCGGATCAGGGAAACCGACGTGCAATCCGTCGAACTTGCGCCGTCGGGGGTCAGTTTCGCGCGATGAAAGCGGATCAGCTCGCCGTCTTTTTCGAAGGCGTCCTCGTACACCGACACTCTGCCGGCGCGGCAAAGGGCCGTAAGCAGCGTTTCGAATACCGCTCGCTCGAACTGTTTGTCGAACAGATCCCTGAATAGGCGGCCGGTGGGCTGATCGTTCTGGCGTCCCAGCGCCTCCAGGATCCGCTCCATCGCCACGATCTCGAAACCCTGAGCGGGTTCGCGCCGCAGCAGCAACGTGTCCGCGGGAGCACAAACATCGCAGCAACCGCAGGCTTCGCCGGAATCTTCACGATCCCCGAAGTGACGCACGAGGTGCAGCATGCGGCACGCGTGCCCCCGCGCGAAAGACGTCACCAGATCGAGCTGACCGTAACGATGCTGTCGCTGCAGCGTGTAGCCGCGCTCCCATTCACCCTTGCCGCGCTGCACGCGCCGATCGCGATCGTACTCACCGCCGCCGTGGATCCATAGTTTCTCGAGCGCCGTTTCGACCGCTTCTGGATCGAGCCCGCAGCGCGCAGCAATCTCCCGGGAATCGCGGTGGGTCTCATCGAGCGCCGAATAAACGCGTCGAATGTCGGCCGGATCCGGGTAGTCTCGTTTAAGGAAGAATTCGTGTGTTCGACGGTCGACCCAACCGTGCAGCAGAAACGCGCGGGACGGCAAACCGTCACGCCCCGCTCGACCGATCTCCTGGTAGTAACCCTCGACGCTCGCGGGCAAGGCCGCGTGCACCACGGTTCGCACGTCAGGTTTATCGATGCCCATACCGAAGGCGATCGTCGCAACGACGACCTCAAAGCGACCCGAGAGAAACCCCACTTGGACCGAATCGCGTTGCGCGGCGGGCAAACCGGCGTGATAGGCGGCCGACGGAAACCGTAGCGAGAGATCAGCCGCCAGTTGATCGGCCGCCTTGCGCGTCGGCGCGTAGACGATCGCCGGCCGCATGGCCGCCTCCGTGAGCAACTTGAGAATGGCCTCGGTCCGTCCACCGGGATTCAGTTCGACGAGTTCGATGGCGATGTTGTCGCGGCGAAAGCCGTGGATGAACGTGCGCGCCTCCGGGAGGTTCAGCTGTTGCAGGATGTCACGCTGCACGAGCGGCGTCGCAGTTGCCGTCATCGCGATCAGCGGCGATTCGCCCAGACCCTTCAACCGTGCGCCAAGCTTGCGGTAGTCGGGGCGGAAGTCGTGACCCCACTGGGAAATGCAATGCGCCTCATCCACCGCGACTAGCGCGGGCATCCGGCGCGCCAGGAACTCGCAAAAACCCGGAACGCCCAACCTCTCGGGTGCGACGAACAGGAAGTCGAGCTCGCCGGCCAGGTATTGCGCGCAAACCGCGCGAGATTCGGCACGCTCGCGCCCGGAGTGGATCCGCTCGGCGCGTAACCCGCGGCCCCGGAGTTGTGCGACCTGGTCCTCCATCAACGCGATCAACGGGCTGATCACCAGGCCCGTCCCGCCACGCGCAAGCGCGGGAAGCTGGTAACACAGAGACTTACCCGCGCCCGTCGGCATCACCAGAAGCGCATCCGAACCCTCGACGAGCGCTCGGCAGACGGTCTCCTGAAACGGCCTGAATCGATCGAAGCCAAAACGTTCCAGCAGCAACCCGCGCAGATGGTCCGCCGGCGGAGGTGTGTCGCCGCCCGGGCGCGGCTCGAACAACGAGGGCATCAACGCAGCCTAGCAGAGCGACCGCTGCGCCGAGCGCGCTTCAGGCCCGGCGACCGGTTTCCGTTCGGAAAGCCGGCGGATCCTCGGCAGGCGGTTCAGCGCTTGGCCTTACGGCGAAGTTTCTCCCGCATTTCTGGAGGCAAATCGACCAGGTCATTGAACGAACCTGCGCGCCGAATCCATTCGCCGCCGTCGAGGGTCACGACCTCCCCGCGAATCCAGTCCGCGGCATCCGACAGCAGGAAGGCCGCCAACTCGGCCAGCTCATCGGGCCGTCCCAGTCTTCCGGCTGGAATCTTGGACTTGACACTCTCGAGTATCTCGTCCGACGGTAGGAGACGGGAGAAGGCACCTTCGGTCGGGATCGGACCCGGCGCGATCGCATTGAGCCGGATGTCATATCGGCCCCACTCGGCGGTCAACGAGCGCGTCATGGCGAGGACACCCGCCTTCGCCGCGGATGAGGGCATGACGTAGGCCGAGCCGGTCCAGGCGTAGGGAGTCACGATGTTTAGCACCGCGCCCCGCCGCTTGGTCGCGATCCAGTCCCGCCCGGCCGTCCGTGTGCAGTGAAACGTTCCCTTCAACACGATGTCGACGATGGCCGAGAAGGCGTTGTCCGAGAGCTCTTCCGCGGGAGACAGAAAGTTGCCCGCTGCGTTGTTGACCAACGCGTCGACCGGACCGAGTTTCTCGTTGAGTTTTTCGTAGGCTTCGTCCACCTCTCCCGAACGACGCACATCGCACGGCGCGAAAGCGGCCGTTCCGCCCGCAGCCTCGATGGACTCGCACGTTTGACTCAACGGCTCTTCTCGCCGGCCCGATAGGCCCAGCCTCGCCCCCAGCTCGGCGAACCGCAGCGCCATCGCCTGGCCCAGTCCCGACCCGCCACCGGTAATCCAGATCGTCTTGCCCGCCAGAACCCCGGGCGCCAGGTAACCCTTTCCTTCTTTCTCTCGCATTCGACCTCCCGTCGTCTCCGGGTCTATCTTAGCGGAGAGCCCGTTGCGTTCGGCATCGCCGCGGGTCAGACTTGACCGGCAACCGTCCAATCTGCCAGGGAGGCTCGCGAGCGTGACTTTGAACCAACCGACCGCGCTGATCGCCATGGGCGGTCACGCCTTCATCCAGGCCGGTGAAACGGGCACGATCGAGGATCACGAACGGAACGCGAAGAGCATCGGCAAGGTGCTCATGACCCTCATCGAGCGCGACTATCGGCTCGTCATCACGCACGGCAATGGCCCGCAGGTCGGGCAACTGTTGTTGCAACACGAAATGGCGAAAACCGAACTACCCGAGATGCCGCTCGACGTGCTCGTCGCGATGACTGAGGGAAGCCTCGGCTACATCCTCCAACAGGCGTTACTCAACGAGCTCCGTGAGCGGGACATCCGCCGCTATGTCGTGACCGTGGTGACGCAGGTTCTGGTCGACGAGAACGATCCGGCATTCAAGTCTCCGACCAAGCCGATCGGCCCTTTTCTTTCGCGGGAGGAGGCCGAGCGTCGACGCGATCAACTCGGTTGGGCGATACGTGAAGATGCGGGCGGTCGCGGGTGGCGTCGGCTGGTCGCCTCGCCCAAACCGACACGCGTGATCCAGACCGACATGATCGGCGAGGCTTCGCGGAGCGGTCACATCGTGATTGCGGGCGGTGGTGGCGGCATCCCTATCAAACGCGGTGGCGACGGCGCGTACGAAGGAGTTGAAGCCGTTGTCGACAAGGACCTGACTTCGGCGGTCCTCGCGGCAAGTGTGGGGGCCGAACTCCTGGTCATGTTGACGTCCGTCCCGCAGGTCTACACCAATTTCGGAAAGCCCGAGCAAGCCGGGCTAGGTGCGGTGACCCTCGCCGAGATCGAGCGATTGCATCGTCACTCGCCATTCCCGCCCGGAAGTATGGGACCCAAGATCGACGGGATCATTGAATTCCTCAGACGCGGCGGGCGCCGCGGGTTGATCACCGACGCCGAGACCCTGCCGTCCGCGATCGAGGGTGGCGGCGGCACGCATTTCGTCGGCAAGATTTAGTGCGGGTCGAAGGTCATCTCCTCGGTCTGTCGCCCGCGCAAAAGCACCAGATCGACCGCCTGTCACGGCGGAGAGTTCCGCCGCGCCAGATCGTCAGCCACGAGTTGGCGCGTGAAATCAGCGCGCTGAGCCGGCAGCTGAACCGGCGGATCGGTCTATTGATCGATCGATCGGGCCGGATCGAGGCAGTTTCGGTCGGTCAAGCGCATACGCTAGGGGTGCCACGCAAACCCAGCGCGCCGTCGGGGCGGATGCGTTTCTGCACGCTGCGGTTCGTGGCGACGCGCTTTAGCGATGGCGAATTGCCCAGCGAGGAACTCGCGCCGCTTGCTTTGCACCGCCTGGACGCACTCGCGGTGATCGCAGTCGAGAACGATGGTCTCCCGGGCCCCGTTCGCGTCGCCCACCTGCTGCCCGCGCCCGAACGCAAGCCCCGGACGCGTGCCCGGGCAAACGCGACGCCGGTTCGCGGGGCCGTCCGTGCCAAGGGTCTTGGCGCTTCGGCACGGACGAATCGAGGAGTCGAGGACATTGCGGCCGATGGAGAACGCTACCGGCTGTTCCCGCCACGACCGGCAAGTTTGCTCGACGACGATTTTCTCGAACTCATCCGCGCGCTCGAACAGGAGTTCGACCGCCACTTCGATCGCACCAAGGTTGCCGGAAAGGTCGGGCGCGCGATCCTGGTACATGTGACGACCGGGGCGCGCAACGCCGCGGATGCTTCGATGGACGAGTTGTCGGAACTGGCGGTGAGCAGCGATCTCGAGGTCGTCGAACGTATCGTCCAACGCCGCCCGCGCTTCGACCCGCGCACGATGGTGGGATCGGGGAAACTGCGGGACCTGATCATCCACGCTTTGCGCCTGCAGGCCGATTTCATCGTGGTCGATCAGAACCTGACACCCGCGCAGGCTCGCAATATCGCCGAAGCTACGGACATCAAGGTCATCGACCGTTCGCAGCTGATTCTCGATCTGTTCGCGCGACGCGCCCGCACACATGAGGGCAAGATCCAGGTCGAACTGGCGCAGCTGAAGTACCTCCTGCCGCGGCTGATGACACGCGGGGATAACGGGCTTTCCCGGCTCGAGGGTGGGGTCGGTGGCAGGGGGCCCGGTGAGCAAAAACTGGAAATCGACCGCAGGCGTGTGCGCGACAGGATCAGCGGGCTCGAACGAAGGCTCGTCGCCGAACGGCGTCGTCGCGAGCAACGCCGGTCGAGGCGTCGTGAGCGTGACGTTCCGGTGGTCTCGTTGGTGGGTTACACCAACGCCGGCAAGAGCACGCTACTCAACCTGCTGACCCGTAGTGACGTATTCGTCGAGCACAAGATGTTCGCGACGCTCGACCCGACATCGCGGCGACTGCGGCTTCCCCGCGAGCGTGAGATCGTCATCAACGACACCGTTGGGTTCATCCGCGACCTGCCGTCCGATCTGATGGCGGCCTTCCGTGCGACCCTCGAGGAAATCGAGGATTCGGATCTGGTGGTTCACGTCGTCGACGTATCCCACCCCGGCTACGAGACGCAGATCCGGGCGGTGCACAGGATCATCGCCGAGCTCGAGTACGACGGGATTCCCGAACTCCTGGTCTTCAATAAGATCGATCGACTCTCCGAACAGGATCGGCTCGCGCACACCGCGGGTCACGATGCGCTCCCGATCTCGGCGTTGAAGAGCCAGGGGATCGAGGAACTGTTACACCGCATCGACGACGCCCTTCCACAGCGTCCCGGTTTTCCCTCGATTTACCCGGTCGATCGACCTAATGCGTCGCACTAGATTGGCCTACCCGATTGGCCTTGACGATACGGGCCAATTACACTTATAATTCGGTTTATTGGACTAGTCCAATGAGGTCCAACCGAATGTTCTCCGCACTTCAGATCGATCAGGGTTCGGCCGAACCGGTCTACCGCCAGATCTCCTTGGAGATCCGCCGTGCGGTTCTCGACGGACGCCTCCCGGCCGGCTCGCGTCTGCCCGCGACACGCGATCTGGCGCGCAGGCTCGGCGTCAACCGCAATACGGTTGTCGCTGCCTACGACGCGCTGGTCACGGAAGGCTGGGTCGCCAGCCACACCGGCCGCGGCACCTTCGTCATCGACCGCGAGAGTCTCGCGACCGGCGAACCTCTACGTTCCGGTTTTTCGCGTACCGTCGAATGCGCGGCCGTCAGTGGGTTGCGTTCGATCTATCGCCTGGCCATCTCCGACGAGGGGATCTCCTTCGTCGGCTCCTACCCGGCGGGCGATTTGATGCCTGTCGATTCGTTTGCGGAGTCGCTCCAGGCGGTACTGATGAAGGACGGGTCTTCGATTCTCGGCTACGGACCGACCGCCGGGTCGTCCGGTCTGCGGGAAACCATCGCCGCGACGATGCGCGAGGCCGGTTCCGACGTTTCACCGGAGAGGACACTCGTCACGAGTGGCGCCCAACAGGCAATCGAACTGGTGTTCCGTACGTTTGTCGAACGTGGCGATGCCGTCGTGGTTGAAGAGCCGACTTACACCGGGGCGCTCAGCGTGTTGAACTCGCTTGGCGCACGGATCGTCGGCGTAGGGGTCGACGAAGAGGGGATTCGACCGGAGTTGCTCCAGGTCGCGCTCGATCGCCACAAGCCGAAGTTGCTCTACGTCCAGCCGACTTTTCACAATCCGACCACGACCGAGATGGGCCGGGAGCGTCGCCGTGAAGTTGTCGAGATCTGCCGGCGCCAGGGCTGCCTGATCGTGGAAGACGACTGGGCCGGCGACCTGCGCTTCGATGGGGAGAGCCAACCGACGCTGCATGCAATCGACGGTGGCTCCAACGTGGTTTATCTGAGCACGTTCTCCAAGAAGTTGATGCCCGGCCTGCGTGTCGGTTGGGTCGTGGCCCCCGATGCGGTGATGGAGCGCCTCGTTGAGCTTAAGCGCTTACAGGACTGTGGAACCAGCCCCCTGATTCAGGCAGCTCTCGATCATTTCTTACGCGCCGGAGGGCTGGACGCGCACTTGAAGAAAATTTTGCCGGCATATCGGGGGCGTCGCGACGCCATGTTCGAGGCGCTGAGTCGTCATTTCCCGAAAGAGGCCGTTTTTGTGCGGCCTACCGGTGGTTTGTTCGTTTGGGTTACCCTACCGGCCGGCTTCGACGGTAACGGCCTGTTCGCCGCCGCAAGACGGCGCGGGGTGTTGTATTCTCGGGGAGATCTGTTCCACGGCGATGGGTCGGGACACAACAATTTACGACTGACGTATTCGGCAGCGGATCTGACCGAGATCAACGACGGCGTTGCCGTGTTGGGGGATTTGATCCGCGAGCGCTGGTCCGGAGGCTCACCTCCGGGTACCTCCGGTGCCGCGGAATCGATGCCGATCTTCTGACTTGGTCCCGGAAACGGGCGCGGAGGTTTGGGATGCAGCAAAGGAAGGACATCGAGAAGGGCACGCCCCGCTTGAAGAGCGGCTTGGCCGAAATGCTCAAGGGCGGCGTCGTCATGGACGTGACCAACGAGGAGCAGGCAAAAATTGCCGAGGATGCCGGTGCGACCTCGGTGATGGCCCTCGAACGGGTTCCCTCGGACATCCGACGAGACGGCGGTGTCGCCCGAATGACCGACCCCGCAATCATCCAGCGGATCAAGGATGCGGTATCGATTCCCGTGATGGCCAAGTGCCGTATCGGACATTTTGCCGAGGCGCAGATCCTGCAGACGCTCGCGATCGATTACATCGACGAAAGCGAAGTGTTGACGCCTGCCGAC
>Ga0224508_10001256_pt1 | contig 23026 bp, 24 predicted proteins | sample SF_Jan12_sed_USG_4_FD_170157 | JGI IMG/M metagenome (GOLD analysis project Ga0224508, IMG submission 170157) | Sediment microbial communities from San Francisco Bay, California, United States - SF_Jan12_sed_USGS_21 | ecosystem: Environmental > Aquatic > Marine > Sediment | place: USA... | reverse complement strand
TGGCATCGAAACTCAGGAAATCACTAAAGACACATTAATGGCACTTGAGGTATATACTATCGATTCCTTTACCACCTACCCTTCTGCTTATGAAGGTCACTATCCACACTATAATACGCAGGTAGTTCAACGCTTAAACCCTATTGAAATCAAAGCAGGCGACCACTTCATCCCAACAAACCAGGTCGGCATTAGATACCTACTTGAAACCCTGGAACCCGCAGCAAACGACTCATTTTTTAATTGGAATTTCTTTGATGTGATCCTGCAGCAAAAAGAAGGTTTTTCGCCTTATGTATTTGAGGACCTGGCTTATGAATTTTTACAGGCCAATGACAGTATTGCAAAAACTTTCGAACAAAAAAAAGAAGAAGATGAGGAATTTAGGAATAATGCATATACGCAATTGAATTGGATCTATAAACAGACGGTTCATTATGAAAAAGCTCATCGCCGATATCCCATATTCAGAGTGCCTCGATCTGAATGACGACTAGATGATCAGGCGTAGCCAAATAACATCCGAATATTTACATAGGAATTTTCAAGTGCCTTTTGGATTTTCTTTGGCCCCATCCATTTTACCTTCCCTATACCTTCACTTTTTTGTCCTTTTAACTTGCCGTCATAGGAAGTTTTCATAGCAAACCAATGCACCTCTTTCAATTTATAAGTGCCTCCACTTTTAAAGATATGGTAGGTTGTTTGGAGGTGATTCTCCAATTTTAGCCCTTTGACACCGGTTTCTTCTTCAACCTCTCTAAGTGCAGCCTGTTCCAGTGTTTCTCCTTTATTTAATTTTCCTTTTGGTATATCCCATTTGTTATTTCGGTAAATAAAAAGCACCTTTCCTTTTTTATTGGTAACGACACCACCGGCAGCTACTTGGAGCGGTATTTTCTTGGTGAATTTTTTAAGGATCTCTTCGTGGTTGGGATGGTATATATATGCCAGTTTCAGCTTTTTAGTCGCTAATGCATCAATGGCAGTCTGAATGGCATTTCCATTGAGAAGGAAGTAGTCTTGGTGATTCGTATCAGAGAGGTCGCTAGTTAAAATGAGGAGTGCATCTTTTACGAAAACTTTATACATTTGCGACATGATTATTGATTCGGAAGCCGCTTCACGCACAGCAGAACTCCTTTTACAAATTAATGCAATTAAACTGAGACCCGAAAATCCGTTTACATGGGCTTCAGGTTGGAATTCGCCCATCTATTGCGATAACCGAATAATCCTCTCCTACCCTGCCATTCGCAACTATATTCGCGAGGAAATGAGTAAGCAAGTAGAAGCGCTTTATGGCAAACCAAATGTAATAGCTGGCGTAGCCACGGGGGCAATAGGCATTGGCATGCTAGTAGCGGAATATATGGGTCTCCCTTTTGTTTATGTTCGGCCCAAAGTGAAAGATCACGGCAGACAAAATCAGATCGAAGGCAGGCTAGAAGCCAATGCTCATGTTGTCGTTATAGAGGACTTGATCAGCACCGGCACCAGTAGTCTTAATGCTGTGAAAGCACTAAAAGAGGCTGGAGCGAACGTTCAAGGCATGGTGGCCATTTTCACCTATGGTTTTCCAGTAGCCCAGGCCAATTTTGAAGATGCAGGTATTTCGCTGAATACCCTATCTGATTATGAACACTTGATCGAAATCGCCCTGGAAAAAGGACATATATCCGATGCACAATTAGAGACTTTAAAGACCTGGCGAACCCAACCTGCAACCTGGCAATAGCTCACTTATGGAAATTAAAGCACCTACACATACGGTAAACAAAACCCCTCAGGAAGTTTATGACTTTTTGAGCGAGCTACCGAATATCCAACAACTTATGCCCGAGGAACTCGAGGCGTTTGAAATGACAGGTGAGGATTCCTTTTTTTTCCTTCTGAAAGGGATGCCAAAAATATACTTGGAGAGAGGTGCTTGTGAACCGCCTTCCAAGGTCATATTAGAATCAGCTCGCAAAAAATATGATTTCCATATTGCAGCACAGATAGATGCAATAGATGACAATAAAAGTGAAGTAATTTTTGAATTTAAGGGAGAGTTTAATACAATGCTGGAGATGATGATTAAATCGCCCATTACCAGCTTAATAAATTCCATGGCAGAAAATCTGCAAAGACTCTCCTAGAAGAGAAGAAGTTACCTCATAAGACCCATTGCAATTCCCCTTGTTGGATCGACCTCATCGTGCCGTTCTCCAGTGTTATATTTAATTGTCCGCTAGGTAAAATCCCTGTTATCAATCCTTTTATATCACCCTCATTATCGCTGAATGATACCCAATTTTCTTTTTGATACATTTTTGCCTCATAGCGTTCCTTCAATTTGTCCCAACTTAGTATCTCATTTAATTTGAATTCCTTTTTAAAGGAATCGATAAGGTCAATTACCAATTCATCCACATCTACAAACTCCCCTGTTATCTTCTTCATGGAACTAGCATTAGGCAGATCTGTAAAAGTTTCCTGATTTACATTGAGTCCAATTCCTATGACTGAGTGAACTAGTTCCAGGCCCCTCAGACTATTTTCGATGAGTATTCCACATATCTTCGCGCCGCCTGACATAATGTCGTTAGGCCATTTTAGCGCCAGATCGGGTATACCACATTGCTCCAAGACATCAATTATGGCAAGGGCGGCATGGATACTTATGCGAAATTGTTCTGCCGACTTTTTGCCAGAATGCAGTTTTAATATGCTGACAGTTAGGTTTTTACCAGCTTCGCTCATCCATGCTTTATTACGTTGTCCCTTGCCTTTTGTCTGATGTTGCGCACTTACTACGGTATAGTCCGACAGCTGTTTTTTCTGAACAAGATCTTTTAAATAATCATTCGTAGATCCGATGGCATCAAGTTTGATTATACTCATGTAGTGCAACGTTTTGGAATGTCCAACGTTATGTTAAAAACAATCGTCGTGAAATTAAAAAAATAATAACTTTGTATAAACTAATCCTATTGAATGCATAAAACGAAAGCGAGTGCTGACGAGTTGATTTCTTTGATCATAAATGGAATCGACGAAGTAAAAGGAGTTGATATAAACATACTGGATCTAAGAGACATAGAAAACACCGTTTGTGACTACTTTATAATTTGTAACGGAACTTCCAATACGCACGTAAACGCAATAGTTAATTCAATCCAAAAAACAGTTAGTAAAGCAATTCACGACAAACCATGGCATATAGAAGGCTCGGATAATGCAGAATGGGTCCTTCTCGATTATGTGAACGTTGTCGTTCATGTTTTTCAAAAGCACACACGCGAGTTTTATGATATTGAAGCGTTGTGGGGCGATGCCAAAGTTACTTTGGTTGAACGTAGTTATAATGTATAATTAAATGGCAAAAGAGAATAAAACACCACAAAAGAAACCCAAATTTAATGCCTGGTGGATATATGGTCTAATTGCCGTCCTCATCATAGGCTTCCAGTTTTTAGGTAGTGACAGCATTTCTGCTACAAAAAAGACAACTACCTCAGAACTTCAGGAATATTTGAGAAATGGGGACATCACCAAGATTCTGATCATAACGAATACGAATCAGGCCAAGGTCTTCCTTTCCGATGAAGCCTTGCAGAAAGATGTGCACAAAGAAGTTGCCAAACCCCCATTATTTCCCAGTGCTACTACCATCCCTCAATATGTATTGAATATTGGTGACTTGCAGATCTTCCAAAATGATATCAGTGAGATCAAAAAGAATAACAATCTGGATACCATTGTTGAATTTGACAAGGAATCCAATGTTTTCATGGATATCCTATTATCCATGTTGCCCTTTATAGTGATCATTGGTATTTGGATCTATCTTATGAGAAGGATGTCAGGAGGTGCCGGAGGTGGTGCAGGCGGACAGATTTTTAATATTGGCAAATCCAAGGCAAAACTTTTTGATGAAAAAACAGATACCCGGACATCTTTTCAGGACGTAGCCGGGCTTGAAGGGGCTAAGGAAGAAGTCCAGGAGATCGTAGAATTCCTGAAATTCCCTGATAAATTTACTTCACTTGGCGGAAAGATCCCTAAAGGAGCCCTTCTTGTGGGGCCTCCTGGAACAGGTAAAACCCTGCTTGCCAAGGCAGTTGCCGGGGAAGCTAAGGTGCCTTTCTTCTCTTTATCAGGCTCAGATTTTGTTGAAATGTTTGTTGGAGTGGGTGCGTCAAGAGTACGTGATCTTTTTAAACAAGCAAAGGATAAATCTCCTGCAATCATCTTTATTGATGAAATCGATGCGATCGGCAGGGCGCGTGGAAAAAATAATTTCACCGGCTCCAACGATGAACGTGAGAATACATTAAATCAATTGCTGACCGAAATGGACGGTTTCGGGACGAATACGAATGTAATTGTTCTGGCAGCAACCAACCGTGCCGACGTTTTGGATAAGGCCTTGATGCGGGCCGGACGTTTTGACCGTCAGATCTATGTTGATCTACCGGATATCCGTGAACGTAAAGAGATTTTTGAGGTGCATTTACGACCCATTAAGACGGCCGAAACACTCGATCTGGATTTTCTTGCCAGACAAACACCTGGATTTTCAGGAGCAGATATCGCCAACGTATGTAATGAAGCTGCTCTAATTGCAGCTAGGAAGGAAAAGAAATCGGTTGAGAAACAAGATTTTCTGGATGCAGTAGACAGGATCGTCGGAGGACTCGAAAAGAAAAATAAAATTATTACACCGGGCGAGAAAAAGACCATTGCCTATCATGAAGCCGGTCATGCAACAGTGAGTTGGATGCTGGAACATGCAGCCCCACTTGTAAAGGTAACCATCGTACCCCGAGGCCAATCTTTGGGTGCAGCCTGGTACCTGCCTGAAGAGCGATTGATTGTCCGACCGGAACAAATGAAGGATGAAATGTGTGCTACTTTAGGAGGGCGTGCCGCTGAAAAAATCATCTTTGATAAAATATCTACAGGTGCACTAAATGATCTTGAAAAAATAACCAAACAGGCACGTGCCATGGTCACGATTTATGGTCTGAATGATGAGATAGGGAATTTAACGTATTACGATTCATCTGGACAGAATGAATATGGTTTTACGAAACCATATAGTGAGGAAACAGCACAGAAGATCGATAGGGAAATATCTAAGCTCATTGAAGAACAGTATAAGCGTGCGCTGCTGGTTTTAGAAGAGAACAAAGATAAATTGATCATATTGGCAGAACGACTCCTCGAAAAGGAAGTCATCTTCAAAGAGGATCTTGAAAAGATATTTGGACAGCGGCCTTTTGATAAGAATGGGACAGAACAAGAAGTTCCGGTTGCACCAGCCGAAGTACCCAGCGAAGAATCAGCTGAAGAGAAAACATAAGTATTTCCAATCTCGTTTAGTACTTTCGTAAATGAGAATGGGCGCAATATAATGGGGTTTTTAGATTTTTTATTTGGCGGCGGGAAAAAGAAACCTTCCAAAGAAACGGTGGAAACACGTGGTGTCCACATGCCTGACCTGGCCATTCCCATTGACGAAAAGTTTACAATTCATTTTAAAAAGAATGGGGGTAAATTTCTATACTGCGATTCCTTTAGAGAAGTTTCCGAAGCCCTGAGTAATATTATTGAAGAGAATGGTTGGACAGGAAAACCATTTTACACACTGAATTCCCAATTGGAAGATCGCTTTACTGAAATCGGACTTAATTTCACCCATAAAGCGAATGACAGTGAAGTCTTTTTCACTACCTGTGAACATCTCATTGCCCAGAATGGATCCATTTTGGTAAGTTCCAGGCAACTTCATGAAAAGAAGCTGCACGAAGTTCCTTCGAATGTCATCGTATTTGCTACTACGAGTCAACTTGTAGAGACTATCGGTGAGGGTTTGAAAGTCATTAAGAACAAATACAAAAAAGGTATCCCTGACAACATTACTACCATCAAGCACTTCCAATACTCCAATTCGGAAGATGATGACTTTCTAACATACGGCAGTAGTTCAAAGCACCTTTATTTACTTTTACTGGAAGACTTGTAAGATGAAAGAACTCATTAGGCGGGTGCTGACAGGTGCAGTTTACGTGGTTATTCTTCTGGCTGCTATTTTTTTGAGTTCAGACGCTTTTGATTTTCTTTTTATGGTTTTCGGCCTCGCCTGCTTATATGAATTTAAGAGGTTGGTTTCGCTTAAAGGATATCACATCTTTATTCTCTACCTGGCCCTGTGGTGGACATTTATCTATTTGATTACAGATCAGCTCGCCATATTTATATTGCTGGCCATCACAGTTTTGGTCAATATCTATCTCATCGTTTATTTGTTTTCACCGGCTCGAAGAATTACTTCAACCGTGCATAAATTTATTATCGGCCTCTTTTATGTCGGGGCCGGTTGTATCTTTTTAACGATGATCCCTTACAAGGAGAATATCTTTTCACAATTTCTGATCCTTGGTATATTTGTAATGGTTTGGGTCAATGATTCCTTCGCTTATATCGTAGGTTCATTGTTTGGAAAAAATAAACTTTATCCCGCAGTGTCGCCAAAAAAGACCATTGAAGGCAGTTTAGGTGGCATGATATTCGCGTTGCTGGCAGCCTATATTCTAGCCCAGTACGATACCCAGCTCACATTGCCACAATGGCTAGTACTGGCGCTTATTGTCATAATCATGGGGGATATTGGTGATCTTGTAGAATCTAAACTCAAGCGGCAAGCAGGAGTAAAAGACAGCGGGGCAATATTGCCCGGTCATGGCGGAATGTTAGATCGGTTAGATAGCCTTATTTTTGCTGCACCATTTGCATTTCTTATGCTAAATTTGATCACGTATGTTTCATAAAGAGGGCTTTACCATCATCCTGATCACCTTCTTTCTAGTAGCCATAATTGCGCTTCTGGCACACTTTTTTGTGAAAGTACCCGGGCTGCGTATTGGCATTCAGATGGCTGCCCTACTAATTTTGGTCCTGGTTCTGCAATTCTTCCGAAACCCTAGTCGGGTTGCTATTCAAAATCCTAATCATATTCTTGCCCCGGTAGATGGCAAAGTGGTTATTATAGATGAGGTGCATGAACCGGAATATTTTAAAGATAAAAGACGACAAGTTTCCATTTTTATGTCGCCAATAAACGTTCATGTGACAAGATATCCTGCCAGTGGTGTGGTCACGTTCTCCAAATACCACCCGGGCAAATACCTGGTAGCCTGGCATCCTAAATCCAGCACTAATAATGAACGCACTACAGTCGTTGTTAAAACCTCGGAATTTGGCGAAGTGCTATACCGGCAAATTGCAGGGGCTGTCGCAAGGCGGATCGTAAATTACGCACAGGAAGGCGATTCAGTTCTCCAGGGCGGTGATGCTGGTTTTATTAAATTTGGATCACGAGTAGATCTCTTTCTACCCCTGGATACGAAAATTAATGTAACTAAGGACCAGCATGTAGTGGGTGCAAAAACCATTATCGCGACATCGATTAATGAAGAAGAGTGAAACATTAAAGGTTAGATTCGAAGCAGCCGTGGCCTATGTTAATTCATTTACGGACCCCATTCCGGCTGATCTATTGCTCAAACTTTACGCGTATTATAAGGTCGCCAATCAAAACTACGATCACCCCGGAAGCAAAAGTGAACTCATAAATGCATTTAAGGCAAATGCGCTTATACAGGCACAAAAGATAAAACCCAAAAAGGCCATGCAATCCTACATTGAACTGGTTGAAGACCAGCTCAAAAATATTACTGATTGAAATTGCGGAATTCTAGGCCTGTAACGCTTGCACCTGATCAGGTTCACGTTCTACATAAGTAAAATAATAGCCGCCGATTATCGTAGATAGGAAATAGACTCCTATAAGCCATGTTCCAAAGGGTAAATACGATTCCAAGCCAAACCAATCTCCTGTTAAGACAAGTAGCGCAAGACCTGCACCTCCCCGTGATAGTTCTATCCAAAAGGCATAAGGTTTTCGATCCATTAATGTGGTGTAGCCATAAATACCCAAAAACATAAAAAAGCCATAAAGCAATAAACCCCTTACTCCTATTTCACTGTAGTTAAAAAACATAAAAAGAAGCAAGGCTAAGGTGACAATCATTTGGTAAATGGCATACCCTTTCAGGTTCAGGGAAGCCGGGGTTTGATATTTATTGAAATTGTATACATCCTTAATTACGGGAATTGGGTGGGCTACTTTGACGTCTTCCGGACGCCAGCCCGTAGGCATAAACCATATTCTAAACTTATCCCAGGGATCTTTAGTACGCCATGAATCTTTCATGATTCGCCAAATGTGTTGAAAATTGATCAGAATTGGGTTCCAGGTCGCTGCCGGCTTGAGTACTCCATACTGAGGAGGTACCTCGTCCATTTCTTCCTGAAAAGTGCCAAACCATCTGTCCCAGATACACAATATCTGACCCAGGTTTTTGTCGATATACTCAGGATTTATCGCATGATGAACACGGTGTTGCGACGGGGTTACAATTATATATTCCAACCAACCCAGTTTTCCAATATGCTGGGTATGGTACCAGAATTGAGCGAATAAATGTATTGGAGCCAAAATGGCGATCACCTGGTTGGGTACCCCTAACAAAGCAGCGGGGATCAATAAAATTGGAAAATAGCCAATAACATTACTAATAGACTGCCTAAGGGCGCAGGCCAGATTAAACTCCTCACTGCTGTGGTGGATCACATGCTGATTCCAGAAAACATTAACATGATGACTTAGTCTATGGTTCCAGTAGCCGGCAAAATCCATCACTATGAAGGCCAGTAACCAGGTAATCCAGGTAGATCTAATCTCTACAACGGCCAACTTATCAACCAGGTAAGGATAGCTAACGAGAATAACGGCCAGGCCCAGCGAATCCTTAATGATATTTGTAAGCCCTGAACTCAAACTACTGATCGTATCCAGCACATTGTGTTTTTGGTCTTTTACAAAATGTCCATAAAGGATCTCTGCTAGTAAAAGCACAGTAAAGAAAGGGATTGCGTAAAGTAAGGCATTGGCATATGTTTCCATGCCATGAGTGTTAGTGCGTTAGTTGTTCCATTGTTGCCCTTTTACAGATCAATTGCAATCTTCACTATAAATGGCTCCTACATCCTTTGACCAGTTTGCCGGGATATTAGCAAATTGATCGGAGGAAACCTTTATGCACGTCAAAGGATTATTCTCAATTGAAAATGTTGTGAGCTGTGCATTAGCAGATACATCAGCGATCTCTACATCGTTATCTGACAGCGTTAATAATTGCAGTGCCGGGTTTGATGAAGTATCTAATGAAAACAGCTTGTTCCCTTCCGCTGCGATCTTCTCCAGGAAGCTCAGATCCTGCACTCTAATGAAGGTTAGTTCATTGTTCTCTGCATAGACAAATTTGAGCTTTGTATTATTAGAAACATCAAGTCGAGTCAGGGAATTATTGCTAACCACTAAGTTTTCCAGATCCTGAAAATCTTCGATACCCCTGAGGTCTGCAATTCCCAGGTCATTCAGGATAAGGTCTTTAATACCGAGTATTCTGCTCGTCACAACTGAACCATCCACTTCATCATCAAGATCTAATGTAACCAGCGCCTGTTCAAAGACAGCATCAGGGATGGCTGTGGTTATTTCGAAACCGGGGCCATCATCCGGATTCTCTACAGGAGCAGGTTGAGAATCATCTGAAGAGCAGGACAAAATCAGGGGTAGGGCAAAGAGTGTCAGCCAAAAGTTATTTTTCATTTTGTGCAATTTTTTCTTAGTTCCTAAAGATAAGGATTAAATGGATTTCAGACGTTGAAGGCTTTCCATCAAGGTTTGGATCTTTGCTTCGGCGTCTGCTGCTTTCTTGCGTTCCATAATAACAACTTGTTCCGGGGCATTCGCAACAAAGCGTTCATTGGATAATTTCTTTTGAACCGAATTCAAGAACCCTTTTGTATATTTTAATTCCTCTTCGATCTTCGCTATCTCAGAATCCACATCTACCGTGTCACCCGCAGCTATAAAATATTCATTGCTCTTTACTCTAAAAGATATGGCACCTTCAACTTTTGATGCCACTTTGGAAATCGCAGAGATATTTCCCAATTTCTTAATCACAGCATCCCAGCTTATATTGCTATTTTCTTTGTCGATAAAGTGCAGTTCCAAAGGCTCCTTGTTAGGAATGTTCTTCTCTTTTCGAATATTGCGTATTCCACTAATTACCTGAGAAGCAAATCCAAAATCTTTTAGCTGCTGATCGTTTACTTTCTTAGGTTTTGGCCAGCTTGCCACTATTAATGCGTCCTTAGGGGAGCGTTCACTGATATACTGCCAAATTGCTTCAGAGAGGAAGGGCATGAAAGGATGTAGAATAATCAGGTTCTGCTCAAACAATTCCAGCACTTTATCCCGGGTATTTCTATCGATTGGTGCCTGATAAACCGGTTTTACGATCTCGAGCAGCCATGAACAAAAATCATCCCATATAAGCTTATAGATAGCCATCAGGGCATCAGAGATCCTGTATTTGGACATATGGTCTTCAATACGGCTCAGTGTATCGTTAAAAGTTGCCTCATACCATTCTAATCCCTGGATAGCAGCCGGCGTAGGCTCTCCCTCATTAACTTCCCATCCTTGTACAAGCCTAAAGGCATTCCAGATCTTATTTGCAAAATTTTTGCCTTGCTGGCAGAGCGCTTCATCAAACAGCAAATCATTCCCGGCAGGCGCACTTAACATGAGGCCTACACGAACCGCATCTGCGCCAAATTCTTCAATGAGCTTTAAGGCATCCGGTGAATTACCCAGCGATTTAGACATCTTCCTTCGCTGTTTATCCCGAACGATCCCTGTAAAATATACATTGGAAAACGGACGCTCATTGCGATACTCATATCCGGCCATGATCATTCGGGCTACCCAAAAGAAAATAATATCGGGCGCGGTCACCAGATCACTGGTAGGATAATAATATGTTATCTCTTCATTATCAGGTTCAAGGATACCACCAAACACGCTCATCGGCCAAAGCCAGGAAGAGAACCAGGTATCCACCACATCTTCATCTTGCCGGAGGTCGCTAGCCTGTAAGCCGTCATTACCACTCGCAGATCGGGCTTTTTCAAGGGCTTCTTCAATTGTTTCAGCAACTACAAAAGTTTGGCTTCCCTTGCCGTAATAATACGCAGGTATACGCTGGCCCCACCAAAGCTGTCTGGAAATATTCCAGTCTCTGATATTGTCCATCCAATGCCGGTACATATTCTCAAATTTGGCCGGAAATAACCTGATCTCCTTAGTTTCCACAGCTTGTATCGCGGGTTTCGAGAGTTCTTTCATCTTCAGGAACCATTGCTCGGATAAACGTGGTTCTATTACTGCTTTGGTACGCTCTGAAGTACCTACCTTATTGACATAATCTTCCGTTTTAACCAACAATCCTTCGGCTTCCAATTCTTTTTTAATGGCTTTCCGGACTACAAAGCGATCCATTCCCTCATAGTGTAAGCCATGTGAATTAAGGGTAGCGTCATCATTAAATATGTCAATAAATTCCAAGCTGTGTCGCTCACCTATCTCCTTGTCATTCAGATCATGAGCCGGTGTTACTTTAAGACAACCCGTTCCAAATTCCATATCTACATACGTATCCTCAATGATCGGTATAGCGCGATTACAGATTGGAACAAGCGCTTTTTTACCTTTAAGATGCGCGAATCGCGTATCATCCGGATGTACGCAAATTGCGGTGTCACCCAGGATCGTCTCAGGGCGCGTAGTAGCTATGGTCAGCTGTTCATCGGAACCCTCAATGGGATATGAGATATAGTATAACAAGCCTTGCTTTTCCTCGTATATTACTTCCTCATCAGATAGGGTAGTTTTGGCCTGCGGATCCCAGTTCACCATCCTGAATCCACGGTAAATGAGTCCTTTTTCATACAAATCCACAAATACTTTGATCACTGAAGCTGAGAGATCTGCATCCATGGTGAATTTGGTTCGATCCCAATCACAGCTACAGCCTAATTTTTTAAGCTGTTCAAGGATGACTCCGCCATAATTGTGGGTCCATTCCCATGCGTGCTCCAAAAATGCGTCCCGACTGATATCTGACTTTGATATGCCTTCTTCGGCCAGTTTGGCTACTACTTTGGCCTCTGTGGCTATTGACGCATGATCTGTACCGGGTACCCAGCATGCATTTTTACCTTCTAATCTGGCCTTTCTGATCAATACATCCTGCAAGGTATTATTAAGCATATGGCCCATATGAAGTATCCCTGTTACATTAGGCGGGGGTATAACAATAGTAAAGGGATCTCTATTATCAGGTTTCGATGAAAAATAATCATTGTCCATCCAGTAGGAATACCAGCGGTCTTCGATCTGTGCGGGATTATATTTTGAAGGAATTTCCAATTTTCGGTACGGTTTTTGAAAAATTAAGTCCGGTATTAAAAAAATGATCATTGACAGGTCATAAAACCGTCAATAACCATTGGTTTTTTTACCTAATAATAAATACGAAACAAAAATAACTAACGTTAGTAGATAACAAAAGAATTTTGATGTTGATGGTAAATCATTTACATTTGAAATTCACCCAAAACCTTGAGATAATTATGAAAAATGTAATTGTACTATTAGTAATTGGCCTACTTGCCTTTGGGGTGCAAGCCCAGGAAAAGGTAGCTAAGATAGCGTTTAATGAAGACACTATAGATTACGGACTAATCGAAAAAGGGAGTGACGGTGTGCGAATATTTGAATTCACGAACACAGGTGAAGCCCCATTGATCATAACAAAGGTTAGCTCCAGTTGTGGTTGTACGATCCCGAAAAAACCTGAAGATCCTATTTTACCTGGTATGACTGGTGAGATCCAGGTTAAATACGATACAAAGAGGGTTGGCCCTATTAGAAAGGCGATCACCGTCATTTCTAATGCAGATACCCCAACCGTTATTTTAAAAATTAAAGGCGAAGTAAAAGGCGTAGACCAGAAATAAACGCCTATTTAAATAGAACTAAAAACCCTCGATCTTAGATCGGGGGTTTTTTATTCAAACATTTTCTTCAAAACAAAGCTAAAGAGCAAGTCTTTATTCTGCCTGGCGATCTGGACCCTGATACGTTTTCCTTCCCGCTCATTTAGCAATTTTAAGATCTCCTGCAGTTTATAGTTGTGGATCTTCTTGCCATTAACAGCTAAAATTACGTCCCCTTCCTGCAACCCGGCCTCTTCTGCCGGACTTCCGGCCCGGATAGCTGATACAATGATCTCCGGGACTAAACTGATTTTAGTCTGATTTCCCATTAATAGCTTAATATCTCCAAATGCCCTTTCATCCCGGGAGGCAGGTTTTGAACTCGATATTTTTTCCGCAACATAGCGCACGCCATTATGTTGCAATGCTATACCGCTCATATTATAATGGAATGGATCGTGAAAATGATTGTTTTTACGCAGTGTTACCTGCCGTTTTCTATAATCGAATACAACATTAAACCGTCTTAATATTTCAGCACCAAGGCTACCATTTCTATCGCCCAAATTAGTCGCGGCCTGGAAATAGGACATATAGGGAAAAGCTGCTTTCGCATCATTAATTTCGAAGGAACCAATTTTAATGCTTTTTACTTTAGTCCGTCGGCCGTAAATATCTCCGTTTAAACCACGTCCTAAATAATCTTCGTAGTGCATATCCGGGATCCCGATTCCTTTTACAGGATCATTAAATAACCAGAGCGCATCGCTACTCCCTGTATCGATCAATAATTTAACAGGAATATCTTCGTCATTGCTCATAACTACGTCACCGTCAATAAAGGCTCGTCTATTATGCACAATTAGCGGTAAGATTTCGCTTTTTTTGCTGGGCTTTCCTACATATGTAGCGGGAGTATGAAATTTGATGAAATTCCGACCATAATTGATATCTACGACAAAATCTTTAAATAGGTCATAGCCGATGATACCATGAATAGGTATGCCCAGAGCAGGTGAAAAATTAATATTCTTATCTAGTACTACGTATAGTTGCTGATTGAAATTCCGAATATTCTGCAACTTGAAGATATTGTTTGTAGATTTCAAGGCTCTAACAGCTTCCCCTTCCCCAAGGCCCTGGATTTTTATCTCCGTCACATTGTTCAGCTTAATGGAATCCTGATCTGACAGGTTGAATAAAATGGGTGTACTCACACCTGAATCAAGAATAAAGGAAAGTTGCGCCCCATTCACCTCCATAGGAATGATCATTAAATTATTGATCATTTCAAATCGCACCTTTTGGTACTTCTGCTGTCCGGGTAGTTCAAAATACTGCGACTGACCTGTTTGGAAAAGCCCCAAGGTCAGTGCTATAACGAGAATGAATCTTAAGCGTTGCATACAGGGAAACGTCCTTCTTGTTTAAAGTTACATATTATGGCAGCCAATTAATAGGTATTTAACATTCCCTTAATCCCCAGCTTTATCGACTGGAATATTGTTTAGTCAGTACTATTTTCCCAAATTTGTTCTAAACAGCCTGCCATGCCACACATTTCAACAAAAGGAAGCACTATGCCGGAATCGCCAATCCGGAAACTCGTCCCTTATGCAGAAAAAGCTAAAAAAAGGGGCGTTGGTGTAATTCATCTCAATATTGGGCAACCTGATATCAAAACCCCTCAAGTGGCCATGGATGCGATCCGGAACAATACAATTGATGTCCTGGCCTATAGCCGGACAGAAGGTAGTGAAGCCTATAGGCTGAAATTAGCCGGGTATTACAAAAAACATGGGATCAACATAAATAGTTCAGACATCATTATCTCTACAGGAGGCTCTGAGGCACTTTCTTTTGCCATGAATAGCATTGCCGATAACGGCGATGAAATCATCATTCCTGAGCCATTTTATGCTAATTACAATGGTTTTGCCACCACGGCCGGAGTAAAGGTTGTACCTGTAACTTCGGGCATTGAAACCAATTTTGCCCTTCCCTCGATCTCTGAATTTGAAAAGGCGATCAATTCACGTACAAAAGCTATTTTAATCTGTAATCCCGGGAATCCGACTGGTTATTTATACACCCACGATGAGATCGTGCAACTAACAGCCCTGGTAAAAAAGCACGATCTTTTCCTGATCGCAGATGAGGTGTACCGGGAATTTGCGTATGACGGGCATGTCCACCATTCCATCTTAAAAGAACCCGATATGGAATCGCACGCCATTATGGTCGATTCTGTATCTAAACGATATAGTATGTGTGGCGCCCGCGTTGGCTGCCTTGTATCGCGCAACAAAGAAGTAATCCGTACGGCCTTGAAATTTGCTCAGGCCAGACTGTCTCCCCCTACCCTTGGACAACTTGCCAGTGAAGCCGCTTTGGATACTGAAGATTCCTATTTTGAAGCAGTTATACAGGAATACCAGATGCGGCGGAATGTGTTAGTTTCAGCCCTACAAAAAATTGAAGGTGTTCAGGTAACACGACCTAAAGGAGCCTTTTATTGCATTGCGGCATTACCGGTTGATGATTCAGAAGCTTTTGCCCAGTGGTTGCTGGAATCCTTTGAATTTGAAGGAGAAACCGTTATGGTAGCGCCGGCGGGAGGGTTTTACTCTACGCCCGGAATGGGTGCAAATCAGATTCGGATCGCCTATGTTTTGAAGGCAGACCGACTCAAGAAAGCAGTCGATATTTTAGGAGCAGCCTTAAAAGCTTATCAGGCATGATCAAGATCCTTGAACACCAATCCCTCAAATCTTACAACACATTTGGGATAGACACGACTGCCCGCCACTTTGTCTCTGTGCAAAGCGTAGATGAGCTGCGAGAGGCATTGCTTCTCGAGGGATATTCCAAAAAGTTCATTTTGGGTGGTGGCAGCAATATTTTACTGACAAAATCCCTAGATGCCTTAGTCATTCACCTCGCTATTAAAGGCATTGTTCCCCTATGGGAAGATGATGAGCAAATTGCCTTAAAAGTTATGGCCGGCGAAGTATGGCATCCTTTTGTTTTGTGGACGTTGGAGCATGGATATGGAGGTTTGGAGAATCTATCCTTGATCCCCGGAAATGTAGGAACGGCCCCTATTCAAAATATCGGCGCCTATGGTGTGGAATTAAAAGACGTTTTTCAGCAATGTGATGCAATGTCCATGGAAACAGGAAAGATTCATACATTCTCCAAAGATGAATGCCAATTTGACTACAGGGATTCATACTTCAAAAGAGAAGGCAAGGGCAAGTATGTGATCACATCAGTCGTATTTGTCCTTACAAAAAAGGATCATGTACACAATACTTCATACGGAGCCATACAAGCAGAATTGGAAAAACGTGGAATTGAGCAAGCTGACATAAAAGATATCTCCGATGCTGTTATTACCATCAGGGAGAGCAAGCTTCCCGATCCTGCAAAAATTGGCAATTCAGGCAGCTTCTTTAAGAACCCGGTGATCAGCGAAGAGTCTTATCAATCGATAAAAAAAGAACATGCAGCGCTTCCTGGGTATCCACAAGATGAAGGAGGTATAAAAGTACCAGCCGGATGGCTGATCGAACAATGCGGATTTAAAGGGATGCGACATGGTAATGCAGGAGTATACGAGAAACAAGCGCTCGTACTGATTAACCTGGGGAATGCAACGGGGGAAGAGGTACTGGAGCTCGCACTTAAAATAAAAGCTGCGGTCTATGAGAAGTTTGGGGTCCACATTCAGCCTGAGGTAAATATAATACCACAATTTTAGCTATTTTACTACCTTTATAGGAAGGCGTAGTCTGGTATAAAATAACCCCTGAAATATTGATCCCAGGGGTTATATCAAACCAAACTAACCAAAAACTAAATGTACAATAACCAGTTGTACACTTACTTTAATAAGATAGAGAAACGCATAGCTGACAATCAATTGCCAAATTCTGCGTTTAGCCTATATACGGTGAGAACCCGGAGATTGGATGACGTAGACATCAGAAATAGTCATCAGGGTGACTAAAATCACATGAGCGCACTACTTGAACAGCATATCGTTGAATTGCTTCGGGAACGCAATGAAAAGGCCATTTCATTGCTTTACGATCACTATGGCGACACCTTATTTGGCGTCGCTTACAAAGTGGTACGCGATGAGGAACTTGCCCAGGATATACTTCAGGAAAGTTTTGTGAAGATCTGGCGAAAATCAGACACATACGATTCTTCTAAGGCAAAATTATTCACCTGGCTCTTCCGAATTACACGCAATACAGCAATTGATAAATTGAGGAGCTCCAATACCAAGATGGAGAAAGAAATCCAAATGGATGTTTCAGACGTATATAATCTAGGTATTGAAAGTATCAAACCTGAGTTTTTGGACGTCCGAGAGAATCTGGAGAAGATTGAACAAAAATACCAGATTGTACTAGACGCCCTGTTTTTTCAGGGGATGACCCAACAAGAAGCCAGTGATGAATTGGAAATTCCTTTGGGTACCATAAAATCCAGGTTAAAGATAGGCTTGAGAGAACTTAGAAAAATTTATGGTTCTACAAGAGCACTTTTAGCCCTAATAATTAGTATTCTATGAAAGAAAAAATACGCATATTCTTGGATACCGACTTGCTGGAAAAGTACCTTTTAGGTACTACTTCTCAGGAAGAAACCTTGCAAGTGGAGCGATATATAGCCATGTACCCAGAGGTACGGAAAACCTTTGATGAACTACAGGGTAATCTTGAGGCTTTTGCCAAAATGCACGCCCTTACTCCACCAGAGGGTTTAAAAGCCAAGATACTGGCTGTAATTCGCGCTCAGGATTCCGGAAGACGACGCTTTAGGAGATACGCCATAGCTGCTTCGATAGCTGCATTTATTTTTGCTGGTTCTTCTTACTTCTTCTATAACCAGAATCAAAACCTTCAGCAAAAAAATGTGATCGTTAATAATAAGATCAAGAACCTGGAGGCCGATATGAGGGAGCAACTCGAAGATGTCCGTAATCAGTTTATTGTCCTGAATAACCCTAATACACGTAAATACTACATGAAAGGGAATGAGCGGGCACAGGAGCTGAAAGCGATAGCTTATGTGAACCCGGTTAAGAAATTGTCCTATATCAATGTGCAGAACTTACCACAGCTTCCAGAAGATCAATGTTATCAGATGTGGGCTGAAGTAAATGGCGAAATGGTTGATATGGGTATCATTGGCGATTTCGGCAAGAACGACAAACTTTTTGCCCTGCCTTATTCAGATCACGCTATGGGTTATATCACTATAGAACCCAAAGGTGGGAATACGGCCCCTACTGTTGAAAATATAGTTGCGAATCTCAAGTATTAAGACAACCATCTTTTCAACTTAACAAGAATCAGAAGCCCCAGAAATGGGGCTTTATTTGTATCTTTGCCCAAAGCTTATTCAATATGCTCTTAGTCCTCACAATAAGCCTTCTGGCACTGGCTTTTGCAGGAATCGCTATTAAGATCTGGTCTCAAAAAGACGGACAATTTGCAGGTACCTGTGCCTCACAAAGTCCTTTTTTGAACAAAGACGGGGAAAGCTGCGGCTATTGTGGCAAAATGCCGGGTGAGGCCTGCAAGAAAGAAGTGGTGGATAATTAGATTACAGCTTTATACTACTTAACAATACCCATATTTGGAAGAAAGAAATATAGTACTGCATGAGGCTATTGCCAAAGCAAAGGCAGGAAACCAGATGGCTTTTAGTCATTTGCTGGATAGCTTTTGGAATGATGTATATGGGTTTCAGTTAATTCGGACAAAAAACGAGAATGACGCCGAAGATATTACCATTCAGACTTTTTCAAAAGCTTTTGATAAGATCGATACCTACGATGAATCTTATGAATTCAAAACCTGGCTGATCACCATTTCAAAGAATATACATGTGGATCTTATCCGTAAGCGGAAACGAAGTGTGCTGCAATCGGCTGATTCAGGTAATCAGGAGGCCATTGGGAAAGTATTGGACGATGCCCCTACTGCAGAAGATCAATTGATCACTGAACAAAACCTGAATTCGCTGTTGACGCATATTAAAAAGCTTAAGCCTCATTATCGCGAAGTGATCAATCTTCGATATTTCAATGAACTATCCTATGCAGAGATCGCCAGTGAACTAGGTGAACCCATCAACAATGTTAAGGTTAAGTTGTTAAGGGCGAAGAAGTTATTAGCACATAGCATTCAATCCGGTAGTCCTTCATAAAGAATAAATCACAGGATTTTAAGTTCGTATATTTACACAAAATTGCTATATGAGTAAAGAGCTGGCAACACATATTCAACCGCCAAAAGGAAAACCAAAGTGGCTTAGGGTAAAGCTACCTACAGGGTCTAAATACACCCAGCTGCGTTCCCTGGTAGAGAAGTATGAATTAAATACAATTTGTACCTCAGGGAGCTGCCCAAATATGGGGGAGTGCTGGGGTGAAGGGACAGCCACCTTCATGATATTGGGCAATATTTGTACCCGTTCCTGCGGATTTTGCGGCGTTCAGACGGGCAGACCGCATCAAGTAGATTGGGAAGAACCCGAAAAAGTGGCCCGATCTATCAAGATCATGGGGATCCAACATGCTGTAATTACTTCTGTAGACAGGGATGACCTTAAGGACATGGGATCCATTCTTTGGGCAGAGACAGTGAAGGCGATACGCAGGATGAACCCTCAAACCACTTTAGAGACTTTGATACCTGATTTTCAAGGCCTCACAGGTCATTTAGATAGGATTATTGCCGTAGAACCAGAAGTCATTTCCCACAATATGGAAACAGTACGCAGACTTACTCGGGAAGTTCGCATACAGGCCAAATATGACCGCAGTCTGGAGGTTTTGCGCTATTTAGGCGACAATGGTGCCAAGCGCACAAAATCTGGTATTATGTTGGGTCTAGGGGAACAGGAATCTGAGGTATTGACTACCCTGGAAGATCTTAGAGAAAACAAGGTGGATGTGGTTACCATAGGACAGTATTTACAGCCATCCAAAAAACATCTGCCAGTACGCGAATTTGTACTGCCTGACACTTTTGAGAAATACCGAGAAATAGGGCTGGAAATGGGATTCCGACATGTTGAAAGCGGCGCTTTGGTCAGGTCATCATACAAAGCGCATAAACATATTGACTAAAATTGGGTATATTTCATAGCCTGAAATGTACAATTTATGTCCATCCCAGACGTTTGATTTTCAGGCAGTATCTGTAAATGGGAGTGAATTCATATAAAGGCAAGTAACCCTTTAGTACGAGAGCCCAGGAGAGCAGAACCCTAAATTTAATACCAAGACTAGCAATACCGTTGAGACCTACCTTCATTCATACGGCCATTCGAACTCTTATTCTTATAGGAACAATCGGGCTATTCTGTAGTAATGCCACAGCTCAAAAACGCTCTTATGAAGATGCCGATTTTGAGAATCTCTTTTTACGTACAACTCAATATCGACATGAAAATAAAATCGATCTTGCACTGGAGGCCTTAAACCAGGCAGCTGCCTTATCAGAAGAGCAGGAAAACGAGAAGATCCTCGCTGATAGTTATCACATGTTCGCTATCCTGTATATGGACATGAACAAAAGGGAAACCACAGAATTTTATTGGGATCGCGCCAAGGTGCTACTGAAGAATCTTGCATATCCCTATGGCACCGCTGTACACAAGTATATCGAAGCCAAGCTGCTATATAACAGCAAGAATAATTTTCAGGCAATTTACATGCTCAATGAAGCCAAAACATTGAGTAATGACCGAAATCTCCGAAATAACATATTACTCCTTGAAGCGCATATTTATGCGAGTATTGAGAAATATGACAGTGCGATCACCAATTATAATGCGCTTTTGGTAAATACGGATGCCTTTGAACAGGATTACATCGTCACCAAGGCAAATGAAGGGCTGGCGAACTTATTTGCGAACAGGGAGATGCACCAGGAAAGTATCAAATATGCGAACGACGCCCTTGCTATAGCTGAAAAAAATAAGTATTCAAAAGAAATTCTTGCCCTCAATGAATTACTGGGTAGCGCTTACGAAAATGCAGCCCAGTACAATCTTTCTCTTAAACATAACCGGAAACTGATGGTCATCAAAGATTCTGTGTTCACCATAGAAAAACTGAAAGCTGAAGCCAAAACCGCCGACCGTATTCGTTTCGATTTTATGCATGATCAGATAAAGGATCAGACAAAGGAAATTGAAGAGCTCAATGAGTCCGCCAGTCGATCCGAAATAACGGCAATACTGACATCCGCCTTCCTGACCATAATCTCTTTACTTGCTGTTTCACTTTTCCGAAACAACCAGATCAAACTGAAAACCAATGATCTGTTACAAACAAAGAACAAGGAATTACAGGCTGCCCGGGATGCTGCTGTTCAGGCTATGGAAGCGAAAACAAATTTCCTTTCTACTGTAAGTCACGAATTACGAACGCCGCTCTATGCCGTAACAGGATTAACGCATATACTTCTGGAAGAGAGTCCTGCAGATCACCAGAAAGAACATTTAAAATCTTTAAAATTCTCCGGGGATTATTTGCTGAATTTCATCAATGATATCTTACAGATCAATAAGATCGATGCGGAAAAACTGGAGCCGCTTGCCATAGAATTCAGTCTTAAAAAGGTGCTCACTGATGTAATTACCGGCTTACAGCAAAATGCGAAGCAGAATAATACACAACTCCTGTTAGATTATGACGAAAATATCCCTAAGCATTTACTTTCAGATCCAATTAAATTATCACAGATCTTTCTCAATTTAGTGGGCAATGCGATCAAATTTACCCATGACGGATACGTAAAGATCATTGCCAAACAACTTCGGAATGAAAATGGGGAAGCTAATATTTATTTTGAGGTTCAAGATAATGGTATTGGGATCGCTGATGCAAAACAAAAAAATATCTTCGACAGCTTCGATCAAGGTTCGGTCCGGATCAACAGGGAGTACGGAGGTACCGGATTAGGCCTTTCCATTGTAAAAAGTTTATTAGGCCTGTTTAACAGTGATATCGCCCTGGATAGTGAAGAAGGAAAAGGAAGTGCCTTTTACTTTGAGATTAATATGAAAGTTAGGGAAGTACAACCTGAAGAAATTCTCTTCGAGCCAGAGCACAAGGAATATGATCTTGACGGACTCCATCTACTTGTTGTGGAGGACAATAAGATAAACCAGGTAATCACCAAAAAAATGCTCTCCAAGCGTGGGATTACTTGTGACATCGCTAATAATGGGTATGAAGCTGTTGATTTGGCAAAAGCCAATACATATGATGGCATCCTCATGGATATTCACCTGCCGGGAATCAGTGGTGTAGAAGCAACGATCCAGATTCGTCAGTTCGATTCTGTAATCCCCATAGTCGCACTTACCGCCATTTCTTTAGACGATAGTGTAGAAACTTTCTATAATGCCGGATGTAATGATGTAGTTACGAAACCCTTCAAACCTGAGTTATTCTATCAAAAAGTTGGTGAAAATATCCTGGAGCCTAAATTGAAGCGTTCTGTGTCTTAATTCCCAGGCAATCCATAATTTTGGCCTTACCTTCTCCTAAAAACTTATGCTTTACCTCTAGGAAACTTGCATTGGGCAATAAGTGCCCTACCCTGGCATAGTCCTTTTCAGTAAAGACTAAGAGATCTATACTTTTAAATTTTTCTATTTCTTTCTTAGAGAAATGATGATGATCCGGAAAAGCAAGATGCGTAAATTTTAAGTCTCTAGATTTTAAAAATTTTACTAATGGTTTTGGTTGGGCGATACCTGTCACCAACGTAAATGGATACTCCTTGAGTTCTTGAAGACTCAAGGGCTTTGCGCCACTTAAGTGCTCGCTATACTGCAGTCTGGCAAAAATAACTTCCTGAGCGGGCCCGGGTTTAAGTTTTCTTACGACTTCCTCTTCTTGTTCTGGCGCCAAAATATCAGGGCATTTAGTGACAATGATACTGTCTGCCCTCCGGGCTTCTCTCCTACTATCCCTGAGGTTTCCGGTCGGCAGAAAATAATCCTCCGAATATAAGTTAGCATA
>Ga0224508_10001255_pt1 | contig 23030 bp, 26 predicted proteins | sample SF_Jan12_sed_USG_4_FD_170157 | JGI IMG/M metagenome (GOLD analysis project Ga0224508, IMG submission 170157) | Sediment microbial communities from San Francisco Bay, California, United States - SF_Jan12_sed_USGS_21 | ecosystem: Environmental > Aquatic > Marine > Sediment | place: USA... | reverse complement strand
GAAACTTTCAAAGTGTCTAGACAGATATTTAGGCCTGTTAAATTCTTAATTGTTTGGACTCGTTGCACAGTCTGGATAGTGCGAGCGGCTTCGAACCGCTAGGTCGAGGGATCGAAGCCCTCCGAGCCCTTTAGATTATCTTATTAGGTAAATAATTTCCAAGATAATGTGAATTGAGACTATCATTGTTGAAAATTGGCATAGGATTAACAGTGATAGGAATGATTTGGTTGTCTATTGTTTTTGATGAAGGTGAAAGGAGTTCAGAGAATTTTTCCTTAAAGTCATCAGAGTCTGCTGAAATTGGAATGTATTTTGAAGGTAAAGATATAGGATATTACAAGATTTTCATGCCTGAATTTTCGGGAGAAGGAGTATTTGTGCAGATTATTGATCAAAATCACAATGTAATCTCTGATGGAACAGTTGAAACAAAAATGTCGGTGGGTTATTTTGATTTTGAGGGAGGAGAAAATATTGTAAAAATTACAAATCTTTCTGATGAAAATATGATTCTAGAAGTTGAATTTGGCGATACTAATGGTAGAGAGATGATAATACCAGGAATAATTACACTCGCTGGTGGATTAATGATAGTAATTGCATTATACATCAAACTAAGAGACTACAGGATTGAGCAACCTGATGAGAATATATCATAAACAGGAATGCATTGAATCACGTGACCGAAGATCAAAAATAAATTAAATCCTAGCCAACTTGTTAAGAGTAATAGAGCAATTATCGAAAATGGTAATAATATCTTTAGTTTGGTATGCTGTCTACTTTTAATTATAAGAAATCCCCCAAGGGAAGCTAGAACGATACCAAATTCTAATGGCTGGTGAGACCAGGAGATCAAACCATCAATACCAAAAACTTCATGGGAAAGAGAATCTCCAAATCCTGCCACAAGTTGAATTATAGAGCCTACAATTACTAGTTGAATTCCTTTTTTTAAAATTCCCTTGACCGAATTTCTAATTAAAAGAAAAGCTCCAATAATTCCTGCACTGGTAACTAGTGATACACCAGTATAGACTGAAATATGTTGGAGGGTCCAAAATAATTCTGGTTCTCTTTGGATATGGGAAAAGGCATCCCATATTCCTGCAGACAAAATTACGACAGGGCCGATAACTGCAAGAATTGAGGTAATAGATAGGAGGTTGTTGGGTTTTCCTAGCGAAGTATATGATAATTTTTGAATTAGTCTCATTTCTTATGCCTTTCATTTGGGGTATTAAAATTTTGTAAATTATCAAATTACAATCATTTCACATAAAGGATAATTTTTTTCTTAATTATAGTCGAGATTTTTCGAAATTTAGGCACAAATTTAATACTATAATTTGATTTCTTTGAAAAGTTTATCGTGGGGATTCTCCATTGAATCCAGAAACTTTTTTGCTTTTAATTTGAATTTTTTTCTGTCTGAATCGAGTAGTTTACGAGTTACCTGAATAATTTTTTTGGGGCTTTGAGCCCTAGTTAGCATTCCAATTTTTACCAAATATTTTTCATCGTGCATTGGGTTGGCATTGTATGATAAGGTGGGAATGCCACGTAATACTGCTTCAGATGTCATAGTACCCCCAGATCCTACAAATACATCGCATAAAGACAGAATTTCTCCACTATCTACCACTTTATCAATAACTTCAATACGATTTCCTAATTTTCTTTTTAAAGATTTTATTTCATCATAGTATCTTCCAAGAACCATAATATTACAATCTGGAAATTCTGTTGCAAGTTTTTGAACAATTCCAATTGTATCAACTTTTCTTAATGCATAAGAGGCTTGAATTTCATGCGTTCTAAAAAGAATAGTTTTTTTCTTTTCAAAATGAAATTTTGGAACTGTATTGTGGAAGATTTTTCCTTTAACTATAACATATTCATCCATTGCGTTATATTGAATTATATTTTTTGCAGATATTCCATATTTTGTAAACTCTTTTTTTGGGATATGTTTAGGAATCAAAAGTTTTTGAATGAGTGGTACTGATAATCTCAATGGTTTCTCAGCAAAGGGGGCATTACAAAAGGCAATGTGTTTTATCCCCAATCCAAAAGATATTCGTGCTGCATCAGGTGAACAAAAACTAATGGTTAACTCTGGCTTAAATTTTTGAATTATTTTTAGCAAGGAACTCATTCTGTTAATATTGGCCAAAAGTTTCCCAGCTTTTTCACCTCCCCCATGTCGTCCAACAATCAGAACATCTAATTTTCTAATTTTGGTTAGTTCCTTGGCTTCTCGATAATCTCTCGTTGTACAAAGTAATTTATGATTTTTACTTAATTTTTTGATTAATGGTTCAAAAAACAACAGTTGTTTTGGGGTAAGATAGTCTATCCAAATCTTCAATTTGTCATAACACCGTCTGTGGCGCATATATGTGTAAAAATGTGAGATAATTAACTATATTAGATAAGCAAGATTAGAATTTTTATGAGTCCTGGAATTGGATTAATGAAAAGAAGACTTGAAAAAGAGAAGGATGCTGTTGCTCTTGCAGTCTCAGGAATTGCAAAAAAATACAACATACAGCCAGAAAATATCAAAACATTAGAGACAAAGTATCATTCTGATGCGGGTGACTGGTATGTTGCCTTGGGATGGAAAGAAAAAAAAGCAATTGTAAAGATGGATTCAGTTTTAGCAACAATTACCGAAATTAAAGAAATTTAATCATCAAAAAAATACATCAAATATCATGACTAAGGCAATTGTTCTTGGAGGCTCAAGAGGGATAGGAAATGCAATTTCTAATTCTCTGAAATCTATTGATTGTGATGTTTTTGCAGCCTCAAAGGGAGATATTGATACTTCAAATCTTGATCTTGTAAAAAAATTTTTAGATATTCATAAGGAGACAGATATTCTAGTTCTCAATACAGGTGGCCCTAAAGCAAAGGAATTTCCTGATGTTACAGAAAATGACTGGAACAAGTATCATAATCAATTGTTCGTAGGATTTTGTTTAATTCTACAGAAAATCAAAATAAATGAGGGAGGATATATTTTTTTAATTAGTTCGAGTGTCATCAAAGAACCAAATCCAAAATTAATTATTTCATCTGCTTATCGTGCAGCATTTAGCGAAGTTTTCAAAATTCTAAGCAAAGATTATGCTAAAAAAAATATCAGCTGTGTCAATATTGCACCTGGTCCAATTAATACAGATAGAACCAAAGAATTGATTGATAATGTAGATGAATATAAAAAAACTCTGCCAATGGGGCGGCTTGGAGAGCCAGAAGAGATTGGGAATTTTGTAAAATCAATTATACAAAATAAAATAAAATACCTTTCAGGTGTTACAATTAACTTTGATGGGGCAAATTCAAACTATATTTTTTAAAATTATTTTTTAAATTCAACGTTTGGAGCGTCTGGTTGACCGGCAATTGCTATTAATCCACCATCTCTGAGTTGTTGTAATAGTTGCATTACTTCTTTTTCTACTTGTTTTCTTTGTAGTCCTGTTTGTTGTGCAAACAACTCAACTAGTTCTGTGACTTTGTGTTGACCATTACAAGATTTCCAAAAGTCAACAATTGCTTGGTTTACCATAAATCCCTGATCATGCTCATTTGCCAAGACCATTGATCCATCTTCTTGTTTTACAAGTTTGCCGACACCTTGAGGTAATGCAGTTTCATAGTTAATTGGTGCAGGAGTACTTGCTCCAGCACCCATATTCTTAATTTTAATTTTTGCCTCCTCAGACATTTTATCCATGGACCATGCAGGCTCCCATACAATGTCAACTTTGACATTTTTTACACCGGGGACTTTTTTTACATATCTTGTTGCATCTTGGACTAGAGTCTCATGAAGAGGGCATCCTTGAGTGGTCATTGTCATTTTGATATTAACATCATTATTATCAGTAACATCAATTCCATAAATCAAACCCATCTCAACAATGTTTAGTGGAACTTCAGGATCCATGCATTGTTTTAAAGAATCCTCAATAGCAGATGCTGAGACTGTACTCATATTGTAAAATGCAGTTTAAAAAACAATAAAAACTTTCTATTAATTAGCTTCAAATAATTTTTTTATAGATTCCTCATATGGGGGCTTTGCCACTCCTTTTTCAGTAATAATTCCAGTGATTAGTTCAGGGGGAGTCATATCAAATGCAGGATTTATCACTCCTATATCATCTGGTGCAGTTTTTTTCTCTCCAATTCCTGTCACTTCGGAGCCTTTACGCATCTCGATGACTACATCTTTTTCATCGGTTTTCATATCAAACGTGGATAATGGTGCTGCCACATAAAATGGGATGCCATGTTGTTTTGCCATTGTGGCTACCTGATAGGTACCAATTTTGTTAAAGACATGCCCAGTTCTTACAATTCTGTCAGCTCCCACTACTACTTTATTGACTAGACCATTTGCCATACTATACCCTACTGCTGTATCAGGAATCAAACTAACATCAAATCCATCATGTTTTAACTCAAATGCAGTAAGTCGGGAGCCTTGTTGTATTGGTCTTGTTTCAGTTGCAATTACTTTGATATTTTTTCCACTTTCTTTTGTGGCTCTAATTACTCCTAATGCAGTCCCATATGCTACAGTTGCTAAAGCACCTGCATTACAATGAGTCATTATGGTGTCATTGTTTTCAAATAAAATTGAACCATTTTTTCCCATAGTCTTGTTAATTTCAATATCATCATCTGCCATTTTTTTTGCTTCAGAAATAACTAGTTCTTTAATTTGCTCAACTGAACCTCCAGATGTTGCAATATCCATTATTTTTTCTAGGCCCCAAGCCAAATTTACTGCAGTTGGTCTTGTTTCAAAAAGAATTTGTCTGGCTTTTTCCAAATCTGAAATTAATTCATCCTTTGTAATTGCATTACTTTGTAAGGCAGCTAATGCTAATCCAAATGCGCCAGAAACTCCAATTGCAGGGGCTCCTCTTACCACTAGTGTTCTAATTGCGTCTGCAACTTGATGATAATCATCATATTCTACAAATACTAATTGATTTGGTAACTTTGTTTGATCAATCATTACCACTTTGTTATTTTTCCATTCAACTGTTCTCAATGAGGAATGAATTTTTATATTCTCATTCAATCTAATCTGTAGTAATTTTGGGGATAATTAAAATGAATTCCTTAATTTTTTGTATATTTTTGTGCCTGAGAATAAATTAGAATATTATTTATGAACAAAATTTTCGTCCTTCAGCGATTTTTGATAACCTTCATTCATAATATAATCATCATTGATTTTTCTTAAATTAGGTTGTTGTTCAAATAACTTTAAGATATCCTTCATCAAAATAGGTCTATTTTTTATTTTTTTTAATATATTTACCACTAAATTAAAATCATTTTCTCTATCTACAGTCCATCTTAAATTAGACAGGTTTTCTGAATGACTTACATTAAATATTTTAAATTTATCTGGGTTATTGTAAATGTAAGGAGTAACATGTTCTCTTTCAGAAGGTTTTTTGGCATTTTTCCAAACATCTTCCAAAATTCTAAATGAAAATACCTCTGTTTCTGTTCCTTGTGGAAATGTTCTGGGATAAGAATTTGTTACGTAATCGGATTCTCGTTCTAAATATTTACTTGTGACTAAATCTACTATCGTAGGATCAATAAGTGGATTATCTGAAGTTATTCTAACTATATCTGAAAAAGAAAATTTTTTTGCACATTGATAATATCTATCCAAGACATCATTTGAACTTCCTCTAAATAATGAGATTCCCATATCTTTAACAAAATGAGCTAGAGTGTCATCTTCTGGAAGATTAGTAGTTGCAATAACAATCTCATCATTTAATTTACAATTTTGTAGTTGTTTTATTACATGATATACAATAGGGTTTTTGCCGTCAGGTTTCATCATTACTTTCCCAGGTAATCTGGATGAGCCCATTCTGGCCTGCACAATACATCCTAAAACCAATGTATGTAAAGTATCAACATATACTAATTAAATTAATACAAATTGTGTTGTATTATAATACAAAAAAAGGAAGAAAAGGAAAATTTGAAAAAAGAAAAAAAGATAAAATTATTTGAACCATTTGTAGGTAACGAGGAAGTTGAAGAAGCTTCTAAGGTGATTAGAGGGAAGTTTTGGGCTTCTGGTTCAGGAGTAGGTAAAGTCAAGGAATTTGAAAATGTTTTTTCAAAATTTGTAGGCTGTGAAGATTCTGTTGCTGTAAATAGCGGTACTGCAGCTTTACATTTGGCTTTAGAATCTCTTAATGTAGAGAAAACCGAAGTACTTGTTCCCTCTATTACGTTTGTTAGTTCTGCTCATGCTGCAGTATACAACAAGGCAAAGCCAAAGTTTGTTGATGTAGATGAATCAACACTTTGTATAAATATTGAAGATTTGGAAAGAAAAATATCAAAAAAAACTTCTGTTATAATTCCTGTTCATATGGGAGGATTTCCTTGTAATCTGGAAAAAATTCAAAAATTAGCAAAAGATTACAAGATCAAAGTTGTTGAGGATGCAGCTCATGCATGTGGTGCAACATATCAAGGGAAAAAAATCGGTTCACATAGTGAGATGGTGTGTTTTAGTTTTCATCCAGTAAAAAATCTCGCAATGCCAACTGGTGGGCTAATTGCGCTAAATTCTAGTATCAGAAAAGTAAATTTACTAAAATCTAACAGATGGTGTGGAATTACAAATAGAAAAGGCGCATCATATGATGTAGATTCTTTGGGTTGGAATTTTTACATGAATGAAATTTCTGCTGCAATAGGATTGGTTCAATTAAAAAGAGTTGAAAAGCTCAATAAACGTCGAGTTGAAATTGCAAAAAAATATCATAATGGGCTAAATATAGAAATGAAAATACCATTCTCAAAAGATTGCAGTTATCATCTTTATTGGATTAGAGTTAAGAACAGGGTAAGATTTATGAAAAAACTAGCAGAAAATGGAATAGAAACTGGAATACACTATAAACCAGTTCATATGATGAGTTACTATAGAGATAAAACTAAACTTCCCATATCAGAATCAATTCAGACTGAGATTGTGTCACTTCCTATTCATGCAAATTTAAAAGATGAGCAAATAGAAAGAGTAATCAAAACAATAAATTCTAACATTAATTAAAATATTTCAAATCCAATTATGTTTCCAATTCAAAAGTATATTGAATTAATTTAAATTCATTTTTTTTGAAAAATTGTATGGATTTTTTATTTTTAGGATTGATGTTAGCTAAAAATCTTTTTTTAGGATTTTTTGTCATAAATAATTTCAAGGCTTTCGTTCCAATATTTTGCCCTTGAACATTATTTTTCAAAAATATTCCAATTTCATTTTTTTTGGATAAATAAATGGATCCTACTTTTTCATTATTTTGTCTAATTATATACCATTTTGAATATGGTTTAGAATTAACAAATTTTACGTGATCTTTGAATGATGGCATTTGTTTATGAGATATGTTGAAGTTTGGATTTCTATTTTTTAGAAGATCATAGAGAAATTCATGATCTGTGTTGGTAACTAATTTCAAAGAGATTTTATTGTGTTCCATAAAGATTCTAAAATAATATTTTTTTATCAACAGTTAAATTTTTCTTTATTTTTTTAGTTTCAATGAAGACTACAATTGTAGCAGAAATTGGTTCCAATTGGGAAGGAAGTTTTTTAAAAGCAAGAAAGATAATTGCTGAATGTAAAAAAGTAGGAGCTGATGCAGTTAAATTTCAAATGTGGCGAGCAAATGATCTTTATACAAATGATCATCCGCTTTGGAGTTTTATTAAAAAATCAGAGATTACATTTGAAAAGGCAAAAAAACTAAAAAATATTTGTGATAATGCAAAAATCGAATTTTTTTGTAGTGCTTTTTATCCAGAAGCTGTAGACTTTCTGGAATCTTTAGGTGTAAGAAGATATAAAGTAGCCTCCAGAACTTGCCTGCAAAAAGATCCTTACTCCTATGAAACTTTAATGCAGAAAGCAAAATCAAAAAAACCAATAATTGTCAGTATGGGCATGGGTGGAAGCAGAAAACATATCGAAAAAATATTTGCAAAAAATAAAGAACTTTCATTTTGTTATTGTGTATCTGAATATCCTTTAAAAATAGAAAGAATGAATTGGTCAAAAGCCATACAATATAACGGACTTTCAGATCATACTATGGGGATTATTGCCCCAATTGTTTTTTGTGCATTAAAAAAAGAAAGAGGATCAGAAAAAATCATTATCGAAAAACATGTAAAATTAAAAAATTCAAAGGGTCCTGATGCATCTACTTCAATTGATACAGGAGATCTAGGAAAAATGATCAGAAAAATTCGAGTAATAGAAAAATTAAAGCTTCCATTAGTAAAGAATTGAATTTTTTTGATAGATCATAAGATTTTTTATTAAGTCAAGATCAAAATTTCATATTGTTTGATGGAAAAAAAATTCTCATAACTGGTGGTACAGGCTCCTTAGGAAAGGCGTTAACTAAACAAATTCTAAAATCAGAAGTAAATACTATTCGCATCTATAGCAGAGATGAACTAAAACAATCAGAAATGCAAGCCGACTATGACGATTCAAGATTAAGATTTCTAATTGGCGATGTAAGGGATAAAAATAGATTATATCGTGCTCTAGAAGATATTGACATAGTAATTCATGCGGCTGCATTAAAACAAGTCCCAGTTGTGGAGTACAATCCCTTTGAAGCAGTGAAGACTAATGTTTATGGTACACAGAATTTAATAGAAGCTTGTTTAGATAGAGGAGTAAAAACTGCGCTAGCAGTAGGTACAGATAAAGCTGTTGCGCCATTCAACACATACGGTACAACAAAATTATTGATGGAAAGACTATTCATTTCTGCAAATTACTACAAGGGAAATAGAGATATCAACTTTGTTTGCGTTAGATATGGGAATGTAATGGGAAGTCGAGGATCAATTGTACCAACGTTAATCAATCAAATTCAAAATGGTAACAAAATTACAATCACAGATCCGGAAATGACTAGATTTAGTATTAGCATGAATGAAGCAGTTGATCTGATTACAAGGGCTTTAGAGGGAATAGGCGGAGAAATTTTCATTCCAAAATTAAACGCGTATAAAACTGGTGTTATGAAAGATGCCATTATGGAATTGCTTGGAGCAAAAAACGAAGTTGTTAGAATCCCAGTACGTCCTGGTGAAAAATATCATGAATCTTTGATTAGTAAAGATGAAATTAGAAATGTATATGAGAGCAAAGAAGATTATATACTATTTGAAGAGCAAACCCAACATCATAATATTGAAAATGGAAATTCTGTAATAAAGTCAAATTTGAAAGCCAGTTATTCTTCTGATAAAGTTAAATTATTTACAAAGGAAGAATTGAAAAATATTTTATTAAAAGAAAAACTAATTTTCAAAGATTAATTCCTAATAGAAAAAAATTGATTTTTTATGGGATTGATTGAATAGCAGGTTTCATTCTTTGTTCATAAATATAATCAATAAATTCAAAAACTTTGTTGTATGAATTAAATTTATTGTTTAATTCAGAAACCAAAAATTTTTCAATTGTTTTAGAGATAGACATATCAACAAATCCAATCTTTGAAAATTTTGTTAGGGACTTGTTATTTATTAGATTAAATATTAAATTATTAGATCGTTTAAAACCATCAAATCCTGCATGGTCTAAAGTTTTTGAAAATCCTATACCTCTCCCATCCTCATTTATTAAAATGGATGGAATTCTATTTCTTAAAAAAGCCAGATGACCATGTACCCGATATCCAATATGTAAATCACAATTTTCGTAAAATTTAATTTTCTTACATGTTCCTGAAACATCTTTAATAATAAACCCCATTTTTTTGCCCATATAAGATAGATATTTATCTAAATCTGTCGGATAATTTTTTCCCCCCTGTAGACAAAGATATTTTGTTGCATTTGGGAAAAAGGATTCTAAAAATTTGAGAATAGATAACGATTGATGTTTGAAAATAGCCATATGGGGAGTTGTAAAGACAATGTTCTTAACTTCCTTATTGGGATTAACTCTTTTTCTTAATTTATTAGAATTATACCAAGCACAATCTCCAACCATTAGGGTGTTATCAATCCCATTATTTTGTAATACCTTACAGGTGTAATTCTCTCTACAGTAGAATTTTTCTATTTTTTTAGAAATATGTTTTAAAAATGATACTGTCCTTTCAGAGTACCTTGTTTCATTTACAGTTTTAAAATCTCCTGGAAACCCTTTCCAACCAGCACCTATAGGTATCAAAGGTACTTTAATTGAATAAAGATTTTTGGTTAACGTGTAGATTTGGGGATAAAGAGGATCCCTAATTGCAAATCCTGGCATCAAAATACATTTTGTTTTATTTATCAGAGATATACGATCAGATAAATCTACATTCCTATCAATTTCTAAAAAATTAGTCTTTCCTTTTATACTAATTATTAGGTCTTTTAATGATTCTAAAATCAAATTATCACCAGTATTTCCAGCAAAATCAGTTTTAAGAATAGTATACATTTACAAAATTATGAAATTTAATCTATATTTTATTGCATTGGTATAATGTTCAAATTAATATTATCAAGTTTAACGTAGAATAATTCTACTTAGTATAGATTATGAAGATATTTTAAATTAATCATTTAAAATTGAATTAATTTTTTCTGGCAAATTATCCAATGGAAAATTATAATATTTTTTAATGAATTGATTTCCATTTTGAAGAATAATTTCTCCAAGTTTCTTATCAGTTATCAATTTATCAATTTTTAACCTAATATCTGAGAGATTGGATGTTAAAACACAATTATAATTATCAAAAGGCATTGGAAAATTTTCATTTTCAAGTTTTATCTGAATAATAGGTTTTTGCAATGCCATAGCGTCTAATATGGTTGTTGAATATGTAGAAATTACAACATCAGATAGTAAAATTAATTCCAGAATACTGCCATTAATTATTTTGATGTTGGTTAGGTTTTTTAGTAGTTTTTCATATTTATAAGCGGAATCTATTGGATGGAGTTTTATTAAAATAACATAATCAGTTTGATTCATAAAATCAGAGATAAATTGATTTAAAATCTCAATATTGAAGTTAATTTCATTTTTATTTTCTTGCAGATAAGGAGGTGTAAATAGGATCACATGCTTATAATTATTTAATCCAAATTTTTCACGAAATTTGTTTATTATACTTTTGGGAACCGGTTTGTAATTAACAAAAACCATATTGCCTAATGAAATCAATTTTTCGCTAGGATAACCTCTTTTAAGCAAAATTTCTCTAGGAATATCTCCAAAAAGAAGTAACTTGTCTGGTAGAATAAAATTGTAAAAATCATCAGTAGTGAAATTTTCATGCATATAATATGGGTGATGTTCATGGATTATTCCATGTTGCAGACCAAATGTTTTGATTCCAAGCTCTTTGCAAACAGAAATGATTGCTAATGATAATGGTGCTGTTTCATACAAAACGAATATGGCCTTTGGCAGTTCCTTTTGAAAATGAAATTTGATACCATCTATCCATTTAATCCAAAACGGAAAATAATAATCATTTTTCATTTGATTAAACATTGGAAAAATTTTTTTCCAATAATTTATTTTTCTAAATTTAAAAAGTTCTTGAAATGATTTAGATTTAATTAACGCATCATAAATTGTGAAAAATTGTTTATATTCATCAGAGTGTTGGTCATTTTCTAAGAAGAATTCTATCGGATACCAATTTAAATTTGATTTTAATCTTTGTTCCAAAATTTTATCATCAGATTTAATTTGTGAAAAAAGATCTATGCCCACAATTTGATCAGAATTAAGAAATTTTTCAAGTTGTGATAAAATAAATTCATCATTTTTTGTAATTAATTCATCGAAATCAAAAATTGGTCTTCTGTATGCGGAATAACTAGCAAAGATAATTTTATTTTTAAAGTTTTGTTTAAGATTTGATTTTTTAAGGAATTTTTTTAATCTGTTTTTATTTTTTTGTTTTAATAATAAAGATCCACCTAGTTTTTTTATTTTCTCTTTATTTTTTTTTGAAAAATTAAATTTTAGCAAAGAGTGATTTGAATAGTTTAATTCAATATTATAAACAGAACATATTTCATTAATTAAATCAAAATTACTGAAATCATCTTTGATAATAATTTTGCCGGGTTTATTTTTTTCAATAAAATTAAGAAAATTATCTAAAAAATCTATAATTTCAATAAAATGTTTTGATATTGGATTGTAAAGTAACCACCATAAGGAAGTTTTATCATATAAAAATCCGTCAAAAAATTGTGAGTTTTTAGTAATCAGTCTACTTATTTTATTTAATTCACCTATTCCCAAAAAAATAGATTTATTGTCCGTAAATGGTCTTCTGAAGTCTTCATCACAAACATAAATTACTTCATTATCCTCCTTTGAAAGTTTTCCATAAACTATCTTTTTTATTTTCAACTCAATCAGACCTCATTCAATGAAATTTCTAATCATTATAAATTTTCAAATAATTTCTAGTAATTATATAGTATTAATTTTAAAAAAAGTCTTATTTTTCCAGTAAATTATGAGTTAGTTATTTCTGATGTATTAAAATTGAAAGTTATCATTTTTTAAAAATGATATTAATTATTTTCTTTTATTAGAAACTTCACTCAAAACTGAATGAAAAATTTTTCTTGTTTTCACATCAACTGCATATGTAATTCCTAGATAAATAGAGATGCAGATTAATCCCTCGATGATTACACCAGGTAAAAAATCATTTATTCTTTCATTATATTTAATTATATAATCCGAGGTTGTAAGATATGTCACTATTACCATAGATGCAGCAAAAATATATTTTATTATTTCTGCATATTTTATTGAGAAGTCAATAATATTTTTAACTAATATGAAAAGATATACTACAACAGGGATTTCTACTAAGAATGCTAACAATACCCACCATAAAACTAAATCTAGGTCGGAGATATTAGAATTAAAAGTAAGAAGCATTATGAAAATAATAATATAAGATAAATATTCTATTATGTTAATTGTTGGAATTTGAAATAAATTACTATGTAATATTTTTGAAAATTTTACATCGGGTTGAACATCTATATTTTCAAGTCCCAATAAAATTTGTTGGAAGTATATATGAAAAACGGTTAAAAGAATTTTAAATGAAAGTATCATTACAATAGTATCTGCAAATTGATATTCAGGGTTTAATGCAAATAGTCCTGGTTTTGCGAACAATACTGTTAAGGTGGTTAAAGGAATTGCAAAATATAACATCAATGAAAAATTTTCACTTATAGTTTTGTATTTTCCTTCAGCTAAAAGTTTAGGATACAGCGCCTGAGCGATCAAAGAAGAATGAATAATTATATTTGAAATAGTAAATGCTGCAAAATAATATGCAACACCAATAACTGACCCAATAATTATTGGATAAAGAAGAACATCTAAATTTTTCAGATAATTAGCAGCTGTGTTGTATAACGGAATATAGGATAGTTTAATCCAATTTTTTAAAATGACAAATTGGAATTTTGGTCGTAAAATATTTTTAGCAAAATAAATCTGAATGATTATTCGAGATATATAGGATAATAGAAGAGTCATGATTGCTCCAGCAATTCCTAATTCTAAAAATATAATTAGCACCAAGGCTATAGGAATTTTTGTAAACTCAAAAACTAAATTTCCATAGCTTACAACATGAGGTTTGTGTCCTGTATTAATTTGTACAAGAGCTGTGCTAAAAAAATAAACTGGAATTAATATAATTCCAAAGAGCATAGCATCAAAAATTACGTTACTTTGATCAGATGTAAAATAAACGTATGCAAGGTAAATAGGAACAGAAGAGAGCATAAAAAAAGTTGAAGACATTAATCCCGTTTTCCCAACAGGTTCATTCCGTGCAATCTGTCTAACGGTCCAGTAATTTATTATAACTTCAGAAATCAACAAATAATTTAAAGTTGCACCTATTAATCCCCATGTACCAAATTCGATTGGAGTTAGATTTCTTGTAATTATCAAAACAAAAATTAATCCTGTAAATACACTCACAACACCAACCACAAATGCAATTAATCCAGAAAAGGTAACTCGAATACTGCTCAATATTATCATAAAATTAACAATAATGATATAAAGTAAGAGAGTAAAAAGAGCTGATTTTATGATTTTTACAAATTTAAAATGTTAATTTAATAAAAAAGAAATTATCTAATTTCAATATTTTTAATGTTAAAATCTTCATTCAAACTTTTGGAAAATAAATTTTTATTAAATTTATGAGATCAATTTTTTACCCTTTTAAAATTCGTTTTATGTATTTTGGATTTAAATGCAAAATATTATGTATTTGAGTTTTTTTCACATAATCCCTTAACTCAGATTCATACAATTCATTATAATCAGAAAAAAATCCCTTTAACATATAGTATGCACCCTTTGGTTTTTTTCTTGAAAAAAGCAATATTCTTGCTAGAGCATATGGAGTTGTATATCCTAAGGCTTTCAAACCTAAACCATAATAGTAATATCTTTTTGGTTCATATGCAACTCCGGTTTTCCTATCTGTATCTGAAATAATATCATCAAAACTTGCAATTTCATAACCCATGCTTTGTGCTTTCCATAAGAGATACCCCTCATACCAATAGTTAATTGGGTATCGTAGTCCAAGCTTTTTCCAAAAACTATACCGTACAACTCTCCCAGGTCCTCTTGGCACTGTAGCATATTCCTCTCGTATCACTCCTGCCGCAATTACAAGTTTGGGATTATTTTCCATTCTTTTTACAATTTCAGTGAGATAGTTTTTAGGCAGATGAATTTCTGCACTCATCAGCAAAATAAAATCACAATCATCATTATCTAATTTTTCTAGACCAGCATTTACCGTTTCAGCAAGTTCTTTTCTTGCTACAAAATTTTCTTTCCTTTGTTTTCGTTCCACAATTTCTACCCCATAGGATCTTGCAATTTGGCTGGTTTTATCAGTAGAACCGTCATTTACAACAATAATTCTATAAGGTTGTAAATCCTGAGATTGTAAAATTTCTAGAGTCTTTCCAAGAGATTTTTCTTCATTTCTTGCATTTAGAATCACTGTAACTTTAATCGCTGAAAGATTTTTCGTCATTTATATCCTAGAAATTAAAGGATTTTCATTAGTTTTGAATTCTTCGTTTGGTAGAATTTATTCCAATGTTGTTTTTATTCATAGTTTTCGTATATTGTTGCATAATTCTTAATCTATAATTCGGAGGTAAATTTGTGTTTTTTTTCTACAATCAAATCCTTTTAAATCTAAAAATAAAATTCTTCATAGTTGTCAAAGATAAAAAAAATAGTAATTACTGCGGCAGGGAAAGGAACAAGATTATTTCCATTAACAAAGGAAACCCCAAAAGAAATGATGCCAATTTATGTAAAATCATCAAAGAAAGCTAAGCCCGTTTTAAAACCGATCTTACATGTTATTTTTGACTCTGCTTATGATCTGGGAATACATGATTTTTGTTTTGTAGTAGGACGAGGTAAGAGATCAATTGAAGATCATTTTCTAATTTCAGAAAATGAAAAACAAGAAATGAAAAAAAATCAAGAGATTAGAGAATATTTTACAAAATTACAAAATTCTAATCTTACATATGTACAACAACCATCTCCAAAAGGATTCGGAGATGCAGTTCTCAAAGCAAAATCTTTTGTCAATAATGATAATTTTCTTTTACACGCTGGCGATGATGCCATATTATCACACAAAAACAAACACCTTCAAAGACTAGAAAGTGCATTTTTAAAATATAATGCTGAGGCTGCATTTTTGGTAAAAAAAATACCAGATCCGAGAGCATATGGTGTTATAGAAGGGATAGAACTTTCCAAGAAAATATTTAAAGTAACTAATTTTGAAGAAAAACCAAAAAAACCAAAATCAAATCTTGCATCAATTGGAATTTATCTTTTCAAACCTTCAATTTTCGAAATCTTGAAGAAGACAAAGCCAGATAAAAACGGAGAAGTTCAGCTTGCAGATGCCTTAAAAAAAATAGTTAAAACTGGCTGTACTATTATTGCTGTTGAATTAAATAATAATGAGAAAAGGGTAGATGTAGGAACCCCAGAAAGCTATGTGGATTGCATAAGAGAATCTTATGAGTTTTTTAATAAATAATTATGTTTTAGTTATGGAGAATTAGACTATGAAAAATAAAGGAAGAAAACTAAAAATCAGCATCATAGGGTTAGGTTTCGTAGGGTTATCTCTTGCAGTAACAAACGCCAAAAAAGGATTTAAGACCATTGGGGTTGATATTGACAAAAATAAAATTGAAAATCTCAAAATAGGGATCCCTCCTTTTTACGAACCAAAACTACAGAAATTTCTTGATGATTCGTTAAAAACTGGTTCAATTAAATTTATGACCGACCTGAAGAATGCTCTACTAAATTCAGATCTAAGTTTTCTTTGTGTAGGTACACCCCCTGCAAAAAATGAGAAGATTGATTTGAGATATATAAAATCAGCAACAAAAAAAATACATGAAATTTTAAAATTAAAAGAAAAATATCATCTACTGGTAATCAAAAGTACAGTAGCACCAGAAACAACCAAAAAGGTAATTATTCCGGTGTTTAGGGACTTAATTGATAAGGGTTCATTAGATATTGTAACAAATCCTGAATTTTTAAGGGAAGGAACCGCAATTAATGATTTACTTCATCCACATTTGATTGTAATTGGAGAATATGAAAAAAAGGCAGGCAATCATTTAGAAAGATACTACAAACAATTTTACGATACCTTACCTGAAACAATTCACACCGATACCACAAGTGCAGAATTAATAAAATATGCCAACAATACATTTTTGGCAACAAAAATTAGCTTTATAAATTCACTTGCAAATATTTGTCAGAATTTATCTGGAACTGACATCAATACGATAGCAAAGGCTATTGGTAAAGATCCAAGAATTGGCCCATTATTTTTACAAGCCGGTCCTGGATTTGGGGGAAGTTGTCTCCCAAAGGATCTTTCGGCTTTAATTAATTTTTCAAATAAATTTGAAAAAACTAATGGATTATTCAAGGCAGTTGTTAGTGTAAATCAAAATCAACCAATCAAAATTCTTAAATTATTAAATAATTTCAAATTTCTTAAAAAGACCAAAACAATTTCCATTCTTGGTCTTGCCTTCAAAAAAGATACTGATGATATCAGAGCAGCTGTTTCAATAGAAATTACAAAATTATTATTAAAAAAGAACCTAAAAATCAAAGTGTATGATCCCATGGCCATGGATAATTTTAGAAAATTATTCAAAGAAAAGATAGTTTACTGTTCCTCAATAGACGAATGTCTAAAGGATTCTGATTGTTGTTTTGTCTTAACTGAGTGGGATTCCTTTAAAAAATTAAAACCCGAAAAATTTAAAAAATTAATGAGAACACCAAATGTAATAGATGCAAGACGGATTTTAGACCCAAAGAAATTTTCAGATGTTAACTTTAAAGCAGTTGGTTTAGGTAATTAATAGAAACAAGGTAGGCTGAGTTAAAAAATAAGGTTATAATTGGTTAAGAAAAACCCTTCAATATGGAGATATTAATTGATCCCTGGAAAAAATTAATTATTCATGAAATAATTGAATATGATTTTGATGATTGGGTAAAACAAATTGCATTTAGTACAAGATCATCTGGCGGAGGAATACCCACAATGCAATGGACAAATGGTATCGTATTTTCTCCTTCTAATTTCCCTACCACAAATGCTACAATTGAAGAACAGTTGAAAGGAACTCTTCATTGGTCCTCAGTTTCGTTTGCAATCAAGGAAAAATTTGAACATCAAATCGTGAGTGAAAATGCCACAATTAATCTTGTGAATGTTAGTGTAAATGAAATTTTCAAAGAACTAGCTCAAACCCTAAAAGCTGGATCAAAATTTACAAAAAATTAGATGAGCTAATAATTTGGATGTAAATTATTTTAGGCCAAAAATTGGATGTTCATTCTTTATTTTAATAATAGAAAGATAAGAACATCCATGCTCAAAACTATCAGAAAGTTCTGGATCTTTACCCTCACCTCCTTGGTATTTTACAAATGGTTTCATAGGTTCTGAATCCAATTCTACATAGTTGAATTGATAGAAAACATCATCCATGTCTAAAGAAGTTGGATAACCAATTAACCATGCCTTATTGTGCGGAAATGCATACATCGCAAGATCTCTTTCATCTGGAAGCTCAGGATCATATGTTAATCTAGCCAAGCTGCCCAAATCTTTTACTCTTATTGGATGAAATTTATCTGATATTTTTTCGGTTTCTGTAGGAAGTGCTGAAATTTCAGATTCTAGATGAATTATTGGAGCATATGTAGAAATATTTTTAGTGGATTCCACAATATCACAATATTCTTTTCCTCCAGTTGCTTTATAGGAAATGTACCTGCCAAATTTTGTCATTGGTGTATAAAATAACAAAAGTGTATTTGCCAAGGTTAAACTACTAGAAAGAACACGATTTCCATTGAATTCATGGGAATAAACTCGAAGTGGGTATTCTCTAAAGGCACAAACAAACCTCGCTAAATCATTAAAGGAAAATAATTCAACAAAACATTGGGATTGCATTTTTGAACACCTAAAGGGTAATATTTTCAAGGAGTTATTAATTCTAGTGAGATTTAGGCAAGTTTGTTTTCCCTATTCAAGCACAAATAGGGTAATAAAGTCAGTTTGCAGCTCATTAATTCTAAATTCTTATCTTTCATAAAAATTAATTCATCAGAAAAAAATTACTTTAAATTTATTTTATGGAAGTTCCAAAAATCAACATGAGTAAGAAAATTATTCAAAACATTTCGGTACCTGTCAAAAAGTTGGGTAAACGAGTACGAGCAATTCCTTATGGTTTTGGAAATAATCGCTATTGTCCGGTTTGTAAGAAATCATCGCGAAAATTTGGAAAATTTGGCAGGATTCCTAGATTTGAAGCACGTTGCATGCATTGTTTATCATTAGAGAGACATAGACTAGTGTGGACTTATTTAGAAAGAAAAACCGACCTTTTCGATGGATCACCTAAAAAAATGCTTCATGTCGCTCCTGAACAGGGTTTGGAAAAATTATTTAAGAAATATCTAGGAGATGGTTATTTGAGCGGTGACCTTGACAGTCCAATTGCTATGGTAAAGATGGATATTACTGATATCAAATATCCAGATAATTCCTTTGATATTATTTATTGTAGTCATGTATTAGAACATGTTCCAAAAGATAAGCAAGCAATTTTCGAACTTTATAGAGTTCTAAAACTTAGAGGTTGGGCTATGATACTTGTTCCAATCACAGTTGAGAAAACATTTGAGGATCCATCTGTTATAACACCTAAGGAACGGTTAAAAATTTTTGGCCAAGAGGATCATGTAAGACGATATGGTCAAGATTTCATTCAAATATTAACAAATGCAGGATTCAAAGTATCAAAAATTAAGGCGGTTGATTTTCTTAATGATGAGGAGATAAATCGAATGAGGGTTGGCTCAGATACTATATTCATTTGCAAGAAGTAACAAACTAGATTTTCATCTTTATGTTGGTAGGAATTTGTATTAAGAAAAATCTCTTATTTTTGAGGCCACATTGAAGTCCAAGTTTCGGCAAATTTTTTCATCATTTCACCATAGGCTTCCATTTGTTCCATTCCAGGGCCTACAAGATTTTTTTGCCAGTTTTCGGCAAATTTCATGTATGCGTCTGTTCCTGTCGCATTCATAGCATTTTGCCAAGCATCACTGAATTCCTTGAAAGATTTCATTCCTGCTTCACTAAGGGCTTTTTGCCAGTTTTCTCCAAATGATTTCATGGTGTCAGCACTAGATTCTTTTGTTGCTTTTTCCCATACTTCATTAAATTTTGTTTGCATGTCACTATTCGCCTTCTGAACTTGCTCAAAAAGGGTTTTCCAATTTTCAAGAGATTTTGTATATTCTTGCCAAAGTGAATCCCATTCATTTGATTTTTCTTCTTTGGACATTGATTAGTGAAAAACAATCATACTCTTAAACTGATCCATAAATCTAGCCTGATTTTTTTCGGCGAACTAGCCTTTCTTCCATTCTATTCTTCCCTTCCTCAAATTTTTTCCTATCTTCATCAGTCTTTAGAGCCAAACGAGGAGCATGAGTTGGTTTGCCATTTTTATCCAATGCTACAAAAGTTACAAAGGCCGTTCCAGTAATAGTGCGGATTCCAGTTTTAATATCTTCTGCTTCAGCCTTTACTTCAATTTCCATTGAAGAATTATGAACATAGTTTATCCTTGCGTGAAGTTTTAAAACATTTCCAACAAAAACAGGTTTGATAAAATTTACGCTATCCATACTTACAGTTACCGCATTTAATTGGGAATGTCTCTGGGCAACAATGCCTGCAACCATGTCAATGTGTTTTAAAATTTCTCCTCCAAACACGTTACCGGCTGGATTTGCATCAGAAGGAAACATTCGTACAATTACTTCAGCTTGAGATTCAGCAGGATTTTTCTCTAAGGGGTGATTTTCAGATGACATTTTAAATTCTCTTTAAAAGTTCTTTTTTCTTTTCCTGGAACTCTTTTTTCGTAATAATCCCTTTCTTGTTTAATTCTCCTAATTTTTCTAAAATTGATAAATTTTTTTCTGATGACACAAATTTGGTTTGACTAATTGATTTTGTTAATTTTTTACCTTTAATTTTTAATTTTTTTGAAACATTTGAACCATGACTTTTTGCAATGGAGCGTAATTCTTTGGTTTTTTCTTTAGCAATTTCAGCGTGGGTTTTTAATTTTTGGACCACCTCTTTTTTATTTTTGGTTTTAAAACGATTCTGGTATTCCTTAATAACTAGAACGGGAAATGGCGTCCATTCAACATCATTATAAAATTGAATCAATTGTTCATTTGGAATTTCTTTAAGATAATCTTTAAAATATCTCTCTGATTTTTTTTGCAAGTATCTATTATAATTTAATCTAATTTAATTAGTTTCGGTATACTATTGCTAGCTGAAATAATTATCTAACTTAATTTTATCAATTTTTGGAATTTTAGCCAATTCAAATCCTTCAGGCCGCTTTGATATAGATTTAGTAGCATCAAGTCCCATTTTAGCTGTTTGTAAATTTTTTTGGTCACTTGATGGATCAAGACTAGAACCACGTACTTTGGTAAGAATTATCAAATCTTTGTCTGCCTGAAACCTAGTAGCCATAGCATATTCTACAGCCTCAGCACTATTGGGATCAATATCATCATCCACAACTGTTACCTGTTTCAGGGAGCGATGAGATTGGAAGGTTTTTTTAATTATTTTTTTTACATCTGATTCACTTTTCTTTTTAATCTGAACTACTGCATGTAACCAGTTACATCCCCCATTTGTCATAGAAACTTGCTTGGTTTGTGGATAATCTTTCTTTATTTCTCCATTGAGTTTGGATTCGATTGGCATTCCCATTAATAATCGATGTTCAGAAAAACCAGACAATACATCATGAAAAATTGGATTATTTCTAAAGTAAAGATTTTCCAACTCAAAAATGGGTTGTTTGCGTTTATGATCGTAGGTTTGAAGCATCTCGACCATCCATTCCGGATGGGTTTTATCATGGAGAATTTTTCCTTCCATAACGATTTCAGTTCCTGAGGGAACCTTTAATCCTGTAAAAGGAAGTTTGGCTAAAGCTAATTTTCCTTCTAAGAGGGAATTTGCAATATTAATTTCATCTTCCCCCCATTCAGCCTGATAAGCACCTGCAATTGATACTGCGGGATGGACACCAATTGTAATAGCAATTTTAAGATCTTCTCGATGTTCTTTTGCATCAGTAAAACACTGATGAAGATGTCTACCTTCAACCATTCTAATTGAAAAGTGGTTATTATCAATGGGCATCATCCTATGAAAGGAAGAATTTTGTTTTCCAGTTTCTGGATTCTTGACATATATTATTGAGGAGGTGATAAATGGTCCTGATTCTTTCTCAAAGTGAGTTACTATAGGAATTTGTGATATATTTTTTGATTTGTTTTCCATGAATTTACCTGAAGACGTTACTGTAGGGGGTTTTGCTTTTTTTATAGCAGATATTACTTTTTCATGAATTTTTGTTTCATCACTTCCAATGGCTTGGGAAAATCTTTTCCTAGTTCCTACAAGATTGGCAATCAAGTTAAATTTACTTTCTTTAATATTTTCAAATAATACAGCAAAGGACCCGTCAACTTTTGCAGTGATTCCAGCAATTTCATATTTTGTTGAAACTGGTTTTTTAATAATTTTTAAATCTCCACTTTTTTTTATTAAAGAGATATAATTACGTAAATCAGTCAATTTTGAATAATATCCATAATTTCTGTCATTAAGACTTTTGCAGTAGAGGGATCAATTTCTTTTTGAACAAAAGTTGAAACAATGGCAATACCACGCATTCTGGAACTGATTCTTTCTGAAATTAATTTTAAAAATAGAGATTCTGATTTGGACGGAATTACCGTTGTAGTAATTGGATTTTGACCAGTTGTCAAAGAAACAACCATGGATCCTAGTTTGGAGCTACCTTCAGTTACAGAAACAAAGCATCCATTATCAAATTTTAGTATTTTTAAAGAAAAACTTCGACTCTCCAAATCAACGGTTTTCTCTGAAAACCCATTTGGAGAGCTCAATAAGTTTTGAACAAATCTTATGCTTTTATTGCTATTGATTCAGTTTTGGGCAGATCTGTTAATTCGGTTTTTATGGTTTTAGCAGCTTTTGCTTTGACTGTTTTAGCAGCTTTTGCTTTGACTGTTTTAGCAGCTTTTGCTTTGACTGTTTTAGCAGCTTTTGCTTTGACTGTTTTAGCAGCTTTTGCTTTGACTGTTTTAGCAGCTTTTGCTTTGACTGTTTTAGCAGCTTTTGCTTTGACTGTTTTAGCAGCTTTTGCTTTGACTGTTTTAG
>Ga0224508_10001254_pt1 | contig 23033 bp, 22 predicted proteins | sample SF_Jan12_sed_USG_4_FD_170157 | JGI IMG/M metagenome (GOLD analysis project Ga0224508, IMG submission 170157) | Sediment microbial communities from San Francisco Bay, California, United States - SF_Jan12_sed_USGS_21 | ecosystem: Environmental > Aquatic > Marine > Sediment | place: USA... | reverse complement strand
TCCAGCGCGTCCTGGAGTTGGCTCCAGCGCTGCTCCAGCGTACCCGTGTAGCCGATCGACATCCGGATCAGACCCGGGCGGATCCCGGCAGCATGCTGCTCCTCCTCGGTCATCTCGCTCGATGTCGTGCTCCCGGAGCAGGACATCAACGTTTCGAAATACCCCAAGCTGACCGCCATGAACCCGAACCGATCCTTGTTCTGCAGGATCTCCATGAACTCCTCGGCTCGCCGCTGCGTCACCAGATCCAGCGACAGGATGCCACCGTACCCGAATTCCTTCCGTCGCATCGTGTCGAACAGCTCATGGTCGGGATGCCCGGGTAGTCCCGGGTACTCGACGTCCAGTCCGGCATTGTCGAGCCGCTCGGCGATCGCCAGCGCCCGCCTGCTGTGTTCTGCCATCCGCAGACCGAGATGTGGCAGACGCATGCTGATGTCGAAGGCCGCTCGTGGATCCATCGTCGGCCCGAGCAGCATCAAGGTTCCCAGATGCAAATCCATCAGGCCCATGATGAACTCCTCGGACCCGCAGATCGCGCCACCGATGTAGTCGGAGGCCCCATTCATGAACTTGGTGAGGCTGTGTACTACCACGTCCGCACCCAGACGGATCGGGGACAGGATCAACGGGCTGAACGTGTTGTCGACGATCAGCTTCGCGCCGTGAGCATGGGCGAGGTCGGCCAGACGGGGGATATCGGCGACACGCAGCGTTGGATTGGCGACCGACTCGACATACAGCACCTTCGTGCGTGGCGTGAATGCTTTCGCGAGGTTGGCCAGGTCACTCGTATCCACGAACGTCGTCTGGATGCCCGCCTTGGCTGGCAGGAAGTCCTTCAGCAGGGCGAACGTCCCACCGTAGATTGTATGGCTCGCGACAATGTGATCTCCGTGGTCGCACAGCTGCATCAGCGTGCTGGAGATCGCGCCCATCCCACTGGCCGTGCAGTACGCGTTTTCCGAACCCTCGAGGGCGGCAATCTGCTTACCGAGCACGTAGACGGTCGGATTGAAATGGCGCCCATACAGGAAGCAGCCGCCGTCCTCCGGCCCTTTTCGGCCTCCGAAAATTTCGGGTAGGGTGTCGGCATGCATCACGGTGAACGTGGTGCTCGTCTCGATCGACATGTTCACGCCACCGTGCTCACCGAACTCGTGGTGCATATCTGCAAGAGACTCGATTGGATCGAAGTCGCTCATGACACCCTCCAGGCGATATCAGTCTCGTTCTTACAGCGGACGTAGGCCCAGTCTGCGGTAGTTGAATTTACGGCTCCGGCCGGTGGTGGGCACTACGCGAAAGTGTGCGGCCGATCTCTTTACAGATCGGTTCCCGGCTGGGTTTCAAGCCTAATTTCCGGATTCATTTGAACGGAACCCTTGAACTCCACAGCGTCTGACACTTCGATGGTCAAGGATGGGCCCCAATGGGAGATGGCCATAGCCTCCGCATCCCATACGAACGAATCCAGGGCATATAGGCCGGCCGGCACGTTCATCTGCAGGCTCAGGGCTACCTCGTACTCGCCTGCCTGTGGGAGCAGAATCTCATATTGGCCCGTTCCAGTCTGAAACAGCACGTTTCCTCCCTGGAGCTCACGCACCCGAAAAGCGACGCTGCGGTCAGCCAGTTTATTGCGACTCAACCCATCGCCACGTCCCGTGGCACGAGCACGCAACCGCCCGCCAGTTTCGACGGACCGAGGCGTCTCGAGCACGAGTGACCGAATCAACCCGGCGTCCGGACCCTCATGCTCGGTGTTGACTGTCTCCTGACCGGCGATGTATGTCGCGATACAATCCGCCGGGGCGCCTTCCTTGATCACCCGTCCCTCGTCGAGGAGAATCGCCTTGGTACACAAGGCAGCGATACGATCGAGCTGGTGAGAGACGATCACGACAGGGATGCTCCGTAGCGCCATTTCGGCAATGCGGCCAAACGCCTTCTTTTGGAAGCCGTAGTCACCCACTGCCAGTACTTCATCGACAATGAGAACATCCGGATCCAGGTGTGCCGCGATCGCGAATCCCAACCGCGCGTTCATACCACTGGAATAGCGTTTCACTTGCGTGTCGATGAACTGCGGCAATCCCGCGAACTCCACGATCTGGTCGAATTTCTCTGCGATTTCCGTCTGCCGCATTCCCATGATCGCGCCCTGGAGATACACGTTCTCGCGGCCCGTGAGGTCCGGGTGGAAGCCCGCGGCAACCTCGATCAGCGCTCCAACGCGCCCGGGAACGTATGTATCTCCGAGAGTCGGTCTCAGAATCTTCGTGAGGAGTTTGAGGATCGTAGACTTTCCGGCTCCGTTCGGGCCTATGATTCCCAGAGTCTCGCCGGGGGACACTTCGAAAGAAACATTTCGGACGGCCCAGAATTCGTCGCGCTTGAGTTCCGAAACCGGAGGACGTCGCCTGGTCAGGCCACGTGCGATCGCGGGCAGTAGATCACGCAGGCTGTCGTGCAGTTCACCCCGTTGGAATTTCTTCCAGACTCCATTGAACTCGACCGATGCATTTGCCATGGATCAGGCATACTCCGCGAACACGCGCTCGAAGCGATGAAATATCAATGCTCCGGACAGCAGCATGACGACCGCAATCCCTGTCCCGTAGCCGAGGTACCACGGTCGCCACACGACGACAGGGTCACCTCCGGCGCCCGTCACCGTCAGGACACGAAACAGATCGTGGTGCTCTACGACGGTGAGCCGCAGACCTTCCAATATCGGCGACAGCGGATTCAGCATCATCACAGCGGATCCGGTGGGTCCGAACATGCTCGGTTCGAAAAAGACGGGCGTGAAGAAGATCCCAAACGTCAGCAGGACCTGAACGACATACTTCACGTCACGGAAGAAGAGATTCGCGCATCCGAGCAACATGGCCGTGCCCAGTGTGAACGTGAACAACACGATCATCAAATACGGAACCCACAGCACGGTCCACCCATACGTCACGCCCAACAGCGGGAGAACCAGGAGCAGAACGAGCGTTCCGATGCTGGAGTCAAACGTCTGCGCGAGCGTGGAAGAGACGGGCAAGACTTCGCGCGGGAAATAGATCTTCGTCAGCAGCGGGCGGTTGGATACGAGGCTCCCCGTGGCGAACCCGATCGCCCCAACGAAGAACGCCCATGGCAATGCCTTCACCGCCATCCCCGCGATGGCCGATAGCTGGATCTCGGTGCCGGAGAGATACGCCATGGCGTACCGCACCAGTGTGCCTGCTCCGATGATCAGCGCGGGCATCAGTATCGCCCAGGCAAATCCCATCACCGCCTGTTTGTATCGGATTCGCACATCGCGGAGGGTCAACTGGTACACCAGCTCGCGATACACCCACAGTTCATCGACGGCAATTTCGCGAAGCTGGGCGAACAGCGAGCGTCTCGGCTCCAGGACGGCCGCCGGGGGCAGCTCTTCGGTATCTTGTTCTATCGAATCAGAATCCAAAACCCAACTCGTCTCGATGGTGCGAAGGGACACGAATGCGCTCCCAGAAGGCAAGATCTGCGCCTAGTCTCCGGTCGCCAGCATAATGCTGGCTGAAGCCGTCGGATACCCGGTGACCTATCGAAAGACCGCTGTACGTCGCATGCTTTTTGCTACTTACTGGATTGCATTCGCCAGCGGGGTGCTTCCACATTCGTCAGGGCAGCAGGAGTAGTCGATGGCAGCAAAGGACTTCGAGGTGAGTGCTGAGCCGGTGACAGACCAGCGATTCCCCTGGGTTTCCTTCGCAATGGTTCTGTCCGTGGCCCTCCTATTTCGCCTTCTGCAGCTTAACCATGCGCCTCACTTTGATGAGTTTTACCATCTCCTGGCTGCAAACTCGCTGTTAGGCGACGGCGACATGTGTATCGCCGAATGCCTGTATCCGTACGACCGCGGAGCGGGGTTTACATACCTGGTCGCCGGGGCGGTCGGACTGTTCGGAAGCAGCCTCGTCGTGGCGCGATTGGTATCCGTGCTGGCCGGCGTTCTGCTCATTGCCGGTGTGTTCTGGTGGAGCTGGCGCGCCGCCGGTACGACAGCTGCCTGGGCCGCCGCGCTGTTATTGGGCTTGTCGCCCGAAGCGATCTACGTATCCCAGTTCATTCGTTTCTATGCGTGGCATGCGTTGCTTATCTGGATCGGCGGAGCCGGCCTGTTCTTCGCCGTTCACCCTACCTCCAGGCCCCGTTCAATCCTGCGATGGCGACTGGGGCTCGCAGGGCTGGGGGTACTCGCCCTGCTGGGTGCGCTATCGCTTCAGATAACGACAGGCATCGCAATCGTGGGGATCGCCGCATGGTTGCTCCTAGATCCGATCGCGAGTTGGCTGGTGCGCGAGGTCCGCCACCGCCCCTGGAGAGTCGCGGCTTCGGCCGTCGGCGTGTTCGTCGTGGCGGCAACAGCGGTGTTGATTGCCTTCCGCACTGATCTGGCGGCGGATCTTTGGTCCAGATACCGGGCTGTGAACATGTTCGAAGTGGCTCAGGCCTGGAACACACTATATTACCACCAGTTGCTTCTCGAGACGTACCCGACGCTGTATAGCCTGCTTCCCGTCGCGTTCGTGATCGCGCTGTGGAAGCGGCCCGCAGCTGCCAAGTACTGTGCCGGTGTGTTCGGCGTCGCCCTGGTGCTCCAGTCGGGCGGAGGGTTCAAAGGCGCCCGCTTCCTTTTCTACGCGATGCCTTTCTTCTTCGCCATCTGGGGAATCGCCCTTGCCACCGTGCTTCCGCCCCTCGTCGCCGGGGCCCGGCAGGCGATGGCCTCCTGGCTCGACTGTGGAGAGCGGTCGCGTCTGGCGGCAACAGGCGGCGCCCTCCTCCTCGGCCTCGTGGCCGTGAGCCTGGTGGGCACGAATAGCGCATACGTAACAACGATCAGGATGGCGACCCTATCCGACAGCGAATTCCCGAGTCACCAGGAGCGTTACAGAGGCAGGCCAGAATGGCGACCCGCTGTGGAGACGATCAAGGCAATCTCCGACACCGCCGACGTGGTGGTCACGTCGGCTTCCGTGAAGGCGCTCTACTATCTGGGGCGATCCGATGCCGAGCTGGATGCATCCCACCTGTTTACTCGGTCGGGGTTCATGCCCGATTACTCACTCGACTGGAGAGTCGGTCGACCGGTCATCAGGTCGGCCGAGTCCATGGCTCGCCTGCTGTCTTGCCATTCTAACGGTCTCATTGTCATCGAGAACCACGCGTGGGCCCGGGACTGGGGAGTGCTCCCGGAGAATGCGGAGTACATAGCGGAGAACACGGAGGAGCTGCCCCTCCCTGACGGCAGTGATCTGCGGCTGTTCCGCTGGGGGCCCGACACTCACGAGGCGTCGGAGGAGTGCATAACAGAGCCCCTGGCCGAAGCTCGGAGAGCAGGGGTCACCGAGTGACACCTGCGAACGGTGCTCGGGCCACCGGTCAGCCCACGGTCAGCGTCATCATCCCCTGCTACGACAGCGCCGAATACCTGCGCGAGGCGATCGAAAGCGCGCGCGACCAGACCCATCGTCCCCTGGAGATCATCGTAGTCGATGACGGGTCGACCGACGGCTCGCTGGACATCGCACGAGAGTACGCCGAACCAGTTCGTGTGCTGACCCAGGCGAATGCTGGCGTGTCCGCTGCTCGTAACACCGGCATCGAGGTGGCGCGCGGCGAATGGATCGCGTTCCTCGATGCGGACGATGTGTGGGCGCCGGCGAAACTCGAGCTCCAGATGGATCTGGCGAAGCTGTCCGGACCTGAAGTCGTCTGTCTGTACACCGATTTCTACCGATTCGGTGGACCACAGGGCAGGGAGCTGCAGCTTCGACCCGACCATCCCGCGGCACCCGACTTCAGAGTGCAAATGCTGATCACATATACGGTGCTGCCATCCACGGCCGTGGTTCGATCGTCTGCTCTGGAAGGGCTGCGGTTCCCGGTCGGGATCACCGACAGCGAGGATATGCTTTTTCTGCTCGAGCTCCGTGAGCGAGGTTCCTTCCAGCGCGTACCCGAGCCGCTGATCGATTACAGGATTCACAGCATGAGTGCGGTGCGCCGCGCGGGCCATGAGCTACGCTCGGTTCGTACGCGATACGATTACCTGAATGAACATACGGACCGGTACTCCGAGGCCGATCGGCTTGTCGTTCGATGGGAACTGGCCAAGGCGCTCATTCGTGGCCACGAGCGAGCGCTGTGGCAGGATCGGGATCCTGGTATGGTCCGCGCGTACCGCCGGCTGTTCCACGAGGTGCGCCCGCCCGACTTCCCGGTACCCGAGACCTTCGAGCATCGACTGTACCCAGCCTGGATGTATCGAATCCGCGACGCACTAGCCGCCGTTACGAGATCCTGAGTCAGGGATCGCGATTCTCCGGCACGAACCGCCAACCCGCTGCCGGACGCCGCCCCAGAAGCTCGAACAGTTCCTCGTTGTGCGGCTCGTACAAATCGTACAGGCGCCTCCTGGCTCTCTCGCTCAGTCGCGGGTAGTACTCCGGGAATCGCCAATCCTGCCTGCGCGTCCAGTCGGACAGCGCCGGTACATAGTGTTCTACCGCGAGGCCGATGCGTGAGCGGCGCGGTCGGTTCGGACGTCGGCTCACCTGTCCCTCGTCGATCTCCCGACTAACGCCAAGGAAATCACATACACGATTCAGTCCGGCCTCTGGCTCCGCTGCTACCTCGTCCTCGTAGAACAGCGTGAGCACCGAGTCTCGCCCGTACAATTCCAGGAATGGCTCAAGCTGCCGTCGGTACATCCCCGCTTCGATGACGGGCCAGGGAAGGCGCCGCCGTCTTCGGCCTAAGAGCAGTGCATCGGGCGAATGCAGCGGCGAGATGTGATGCCGGGTGATCATATGGTTGAGTGCGGATAGCGCCCGCGTCACCGGATCACGGAAGACGACGATCAGGCGCGCATCCGGCAACATGTCATGGATACGACGCGCGCCCTCAGGGATATCGGCGCGTTCGGGTAGGTACAGATATTCGGGCGTCTTGTCACCAACGAGACGGCTGCCTGCCCCGTCAACGAACTGCTCTGCGTACCACTGCAGACCCCGCGCGTAGCGGTCAGGGTGGTCGAAGAAGTGGGTTTCCTCCGCGGGCATATAGACGTCGGAGTGAGCCTGCAGCTGTACCGTCAGCCAGGTCGTCCCGGCCTTCTGGGCCCCGATGATCAGGAAGTCTGGAAGTCTACCTTGATTCAAGGCTGCCCCCCGCGTGTGCCCGACCGAACGAGACGGCCACTCCCAGAAGTCTGTCGAGCGCGATCCGGCGTCGCCCCAGGACCGTGTTCCCAGCCGCCGCGAGGAGGCCGCTCGCGATGTCCCGGTACAGCCATCGCCGTCGACCCAGGAGTCGCGAACCGGCCCGAGGTCCTTCGATGTGACTCAATAGCCGACCGTAGCGGACGGCTCTCGGCAACTGCCACCGGAGCGACAGCTGTCGGCGGTTTACCCGGTGATAGACGCGACTCTGGGGCACATATACGGCAATCTCCCCCTGCGCTTCCAGCTCACGCGCGATCTCGGTTTCGTCGCCCATCGTAATCCCGCTCGTCGTACCCGGCCCGAGTTTCGGATCGAATCGCAGACCCTGCTCGAACACCTCACGTCGGACGGCCATGTTCGGTCCGAACGGCCGCAGACCGACGCTCGGACCCGGCTCATCCCCCCGATCCAGGTGCGTGTATAGCGCGCCGAGATACATCGATCCGTCCAGCCGCGCGGGGATCCCCTTCGGCCACAGCGGGAGGACCCGGCCACCGAACAGCACATGGTCCGGATAGTCCAGCGCGGCCTGACACAGCTCGATCAGCCAGTCCGGATCGAACTCCACGTCGTCATCCGTAAACACCAGCAAATCACCCGTGGCGCTCTCCACGGCCTGGTTGAGAGCGATCGACTTCCCCCGCCCGGTGACCGCCAGGTAGCGCACCGGCAGGCCGTCGGCGACGTCGCGGCAGACGGTCGCCGTCCCCGGATCGTCGCCGTTGTCTGCCACGATGACCTCGAACTCACCCTCCGGACGTCGGCATCGGGCCAGTCCACGCAGTACAGCGGCCAGCTGATCGGGCCGGTCCGCCGTGGCGATGAGCAGGGACGTGTTCATGGAAGGGATTCTCGCCATCAGACGGGCAGCGCGACAGGTGGGCCAAGAAAAAAGGGACCGGCCGAAGCCGGTCCCTTCCGGGTTGGTGCAAGCGAACCGGGGGTTCTCCCGCCGGTTGCTAAGCAGGCACCAACTCCGGTCAGTACTCGGAAGCCGGCGCGGAAACTGTACCCTTCGCTACGACCATCGCGATCACAGCGCCCGCCATGCCGGTACGCACCAGTTCGACAATGGCGTCGGACATGTGGCCCGTCAGGGTGTAGATGTCGATGACGCCGTACTGGATCATGTTCACGGCACCCCAGGCCAAGAAGCCCACCATCGCGCCTACCTTGGCGCCTTCCATCCACCCGGACGAACCCGACTTGATGATCGCCTTCGTCACGAGGATGGCCATCAGCAATTCGCCGAGACCGATCGCCCAGAAGATCGGAGCTTCACGCCCGACTTCAGTCGTCACCTGCCCGGCAAAATAATCGACAAGTAGCATGCCGTAGAACAAGTAGCCCAGTACGAACAGCGTAATGCCGCCGACGACGGCTCCCGTCATGAGGCGCTTCATGTCCATCGGTCCCTCCTGCTCCAGGTGCCGATCGTCCAAGTCCGCGGTCCTGTCGCCGAGCCTGGACGACCGAAATAGTGGGATCGCTGGACACATTATGCAGCGGAAAACGGGAAATCCGTAGGGGTAATCTGTTACAAATCTCGTAACGCGTTGTAAACGAACTAATTAGATGTCTGTTAAATTCGATCCGAAACCAAGGAACGCTCCGGAACGGCCAGGGCCCGCCGCTGGAATCCGTACGGCCTCGCGAGGGCGAGATACAGCAGCAGTCCCAGTCGTTTCGGCTGGCGAAGAACGGCGTCTACGACCGTTCCGTCCGATCTGACGAGATCGACGGTACCGAGGGTCCGAAGGTCCATACTCAGGCAAGGGCTCCTTGCTGAGAGGCTCAAAATTCCGACCCTAATATAGTAATCGGGCCTGATTGATGCCCCCAAAGGGCGCCGGGCTGCCAGATCGCTTATTCTACGGCTCCCCGCATCTCAAAGAGGAGGTCCCATGAGACGACTTACTGTATTGGTATTTGCCGCCCTGCTGGTGGCCGTCCCGGCGCTCGCCCAGGATCCCACCGTGGTGGATCCGGATCACTACTCCGTCGAGTTCGAGACCGATGATTTCCGCGTCCTTCGGATCTCGTACGGTCCGGGAGAATCCTCTGTGATGCACGAGCATCCTGCCGGCTATGTGCTCGCCATCACCGATGCCCACTTGATGATGCACCTGGCCGACGGTCAGAGTGTTGAAGTAGACCTTACCGCCGGAGTGAACGGCTGGGCGGAGGCCACGGTACACGCGCCCGAGAATCTGTCGGATGCGAGAATCGAGGTGTACCTGATAGAGTTGACGGACGATGACGATGACGATGACGACGAGGACGACGACTAACGCTAGTACGAGGGGCTCATGCTCTATTCGAAGACCTGTGAACACGCGATCCGGGCGCTCGCATATGTAGCGGGGCATTCGGCCGACGGGTTGTGTCTCGTTGCCGATATCGCCGAATCGGAAGACATGCCACGTGCGTTCACCAGCAAGATTCTGCGCGATCTCGTGCGGGCCGGGATGCTCACCTCGGCCCGGGGGCCCGGCGGCGGATACGCGCTGGTGCGGGATCCAAACGATGTCAAGTTGATCGACATCAAGCGAATTATTGACGGTTCCGACCACCTCGATCGATGCGCGGTGGGCCTCGAAATGTGCAGCGACTACGCGCCGTGTCCGTTGCATGACGAATACAAGCCTCTCAGGGACTCGATTCGTCGCTACCTGGAGAGAACGACGCTTTCAGACATGTCGGCAGCGCTCATGCGCAAACGGCTATTGATTGCCGAAGAACGGGCGTAGGCCCATGGGAGAGCACATGAAGACCATCGTAGTGACCGGTTGCAGCACGGGTTTCGGCCGCATCGTCAGTGAGCAGCTGGCTCGGGCCGGCGATCGTGTCTATGCCACGATGCGCGGTGTCGACGGCAAGAACGCTGCGGTAGCCGCTGAGCTTCGCGGTCTCGTACAGTCGGAAGGCATCGACCTGCGCGTACTGGAAATGGACGTGACCTCGGACGCGTCCGTGGAGGCGGCGGCCGAGACGGTGACGACGGAGTCGGGCGCACCGGACGTCGTGATCAACAACGCGGGCCAGATGTTTATGGGCATCACGGAGGCATTCACGGCCGCTGAGGTCGCGCGACAGCTGGATGTCAACGTGGTCGGCGTGCATCGAGTGACCCGGGCGTTCCTGCCCGCGATGCGCCAGGCGGGCAGCGGGCTGTTCATCAACGTGAGTTCGATAGCCGGCCGAATGGCCGTGCCGTTCTTTACGGTCTATCACGCGAGCAAGTGGGCCCTGGAGGGCTACTCGCTCGGGCTGCGCGCCGAACTCGCCTCATCGGGAGTCGACGTCGTCTCGGTGCAGCCCGGTCCGTTTACCACCGAGTTGTTTGGACAGGGTCCCGCACCGGCCGACGATGACGGCCGTGCCGAGAGCTACCCGGCCTCCGTGCCGCAGGCGCGAGCGGAGATGGACACGGCGTTCGAGGGGATATTCGCCGATCCGGACGTGCCGACTGATCCGCAGATGGTGTGCGATCGGATGGTCGAGCTCGTGAATATGGCGCCCGGGACGCGACCGTTTCGATCCGTCGTCGGGGTGGACTTCGGCGTGCGTGAACGAAACGACGCGGTTGCTCCGCAGGACGCCGGCGTGCTCGAAGCAATGGGTCTGACGGAGTTCGCCACGCTGCGCGGCTAGCCGCCTTCAGTAACGGTAGATCGCCGCGATCCGCTCTCCGCCCGGCATCTCGCCGCGGTGGAGAGCGTAGATCTGTCCATGTCGATTCAACGTCTCGGAAGCCGCCAGGTCGAGCATGTCGCTGTCACCGGCTCGCACCTGGTCGTGTAGCAGCAATTCCGCGGTCTCCTGTTCGTACTGTCCCCACGCCTCGTCATCGCGGCTGACAAACAGGGTCTCGACCCGACCGGCGAATGCGGCCGACAGGATGTGCTCGAGCTCGTCGCTCGCCCGCTCGGAACCCGTCGAGTGCAGTTTCTCGTAGGTCTTCGCCGCTTCCTCTCGGCGTGCTTCGAACACAGACGCAACCAGGTTCCATCCGTGCTCGTGCAGCTCCTCGGCGGGCCGGCGGTCCGGATTCCCCGGGATGCCCTCGGGATGCAGGTTCGGAAGCTTGCTGACGAGCCGATAAATCGGTCGCAGGTAGTCGACGGCCGCGAGTACGACCGGTCCGCGGCGATTGCCGATGAGATCGCGCACACCCGCGTCCACGGCGCGGAAGTACCGCTGGATTTCCTTCTTCGCGTCGTCCGCTCCGGCCCCTTGGCCATGGAACACCAAGCCAGCTCCCGCCCCTCCACCGCTCGTGCCGGCGCTATGGAACTGAAGCGTCTTCTGCTCAAAGTCATACCCAACGGCCTTGCGAAGTGAATCGGGGATGTCGCGCAGATCGAGTCCCCGTATCGAGTCCCTTGAAGCGACGAACAATCGCACCCGCGCCTGGCTGATCGCGAGAATGTAGAAGCGGCCGTCACCGCTGAGCATCGGCAGCAGCGGCTTCACATGGAACCGATCCGACACGATCACACGTTCCCTGACGGTGATCGGCAGTCGGTACTGACGAATCCCGACATTCGGGCCCAGGAACACCGCGAGTCCACGGCTCTGATGCAACCAGAAGTCGTGATCCCGCAACAGACGACGGCCCGGCTCCACGATCCGGCGGGCGGTCGTGCGGCCCAGGTCCTCCAGGAGTGAGCGTTCGGCCGTGTCGAGCAGGTTGGAAAGGCGGATGTGATCCTGACGCGTGGCGGCGCCGACTTCGTGCGTGGGGAGAAAGGCCGATACGCGGCCGGGCGCGCTATCTGCTATGAGGTCTCGGACGTCCCGGATGTCAGGCATGGTGGTCCTCCTCGTATCCGACAATATACTATCTTGAGAGGTCGAATACTTGATCCACAGGCTGTTGGAGGCACGCGTGCTGAAGTTTCTCGAACTCGGAACGACGGACATCTGGGCCGTCCGTATAGAAGGTACCCTCGAGTCGGACGACATCGCGCTGGCGATGGCCACCCTGGACGCACGGTTGAGTCGGCCGGGCGATGTTCGGTGCTACATCGAGGCCGAGGATATGGACCATGTTACGTTCGGCGCCATGCTGAGAGATGTCCTGTATGGTCTCCGGCACGTGGGCGACGTGCCGCGCTTCGAGAGGTTTGCCTTCGTGGCGGATCAATCCTGGTTGCACGCGCTTGCGAAGTTCGAAGACAAACTCCTGATTGGGGTCGAAGTGCGAGCGTTTCCTCCCGAGGAACGAGCCGCGGCCCGCGCCTGGATCCTGGAAGAGGTCTCGTAGCCGTCAGGGCCAGAAGACGAACAGCAGCGCGGCACCCACCAGAGTCAGACCGAACAGCAAGGCAATGCGGCCAGCCAGCCGGCGCGACCCGAGCACAGCTACGGCAGCCGCCTTGAACGTCAGGTTGGATACGGCCCCGACCATGATCAGCCGCCAGCCGATGTCCACGCCCACCCTCCCGTCCTTCATCAACTGCGCGGTCGACAGCGTGATCGCGTCCATGTCCGTAAGTCCGGACAGGGCGGCGACGGCGTAGAGACCGGTGTCTCCGAACCGTTCCTTGGCGGCGGCGACGGCGAACAGCACGGCTCCATAGAGCAGCCCGAACACAATAGCAGCGCGCAGGTTCGAGGGTGGCTCGCGGTCAGGCTTTTCAGCGAGTTCCCGGGACATGAGGCGAAACGCGCCGAAAGAGATGAGTCCCATGAGCAGGCCGAGGGCGATCAGCGGCGGCGCCGTGGATCCGAACAGTCCGGGTGCTACGACCGCGATTTCGAGCAGCACCCGGCCGATCACCACCGTCGCTGCGATGACGATGACGACGGCGGCGACGCCCGAGATTCGTGGCTGCTCGCGCGTCTGCCGGGCGTACCCGACCGTTGTAGCCGTGCTGGAAATCAGCCCGCCGAGGATACCCGCCAACACCGTACCGACCTTGTCTCCCAGGGCCAGGTGCGCGAGGTGCGCCGCGAGACTGATGCCGACGATCAGAACGACCATCGTCCAGATTTGGTACGGATTGATAACCTGGTAGGGTCCAAAACCGCGATCGGGCAGAATGGGCAGGATCACGAGCCCGATCAGCGCGAGCCGCATGGCAGCCTGGATGTCCGCGTGGCTGAGTTTGTCGACGAACGCGTGCAGAGGCTGTTTCCACTGCAGGAGCACGGCGACGACGCCGGCGGCCACCACCGCTACCGGCCTCTGGCCAAGCGGCAGCAAGGCCCCGACCATGAACATCGCGATACCGGCGACCTCGGTCGTCATCCCCGGATTCGCCGCGTCGGTGCCGAGCTGCACCACGTTTCCCATCATCAACGCGGAGGTCACCGCGATGAGCGCGACCGCCACGACCCAACCGCCGAACTCCTGGGCGAGCATGGATGACAGAGCTCCGAGGAGCGTAATGATCGCGAACGTGCGGGCCCCGGCCACTTCCTCATCCGCCCATTGCCGCTGCAGGCCGACCACGAGTCCGAGGCCGATGGCGATGGCCAGATTGGTGAGGTCTGTAGGCGCCAGGTTCATCTCGGTTTCTCCGTGCGGGTCGGCGATCGTTACCTGGGGAAATGTAGCAACCGCCGCCCAACGTCGCCCGTGCCCTCGATGAATTGACCCGAGTGTCGGAGCTCCGGATGCGGTAGATTATCCGTGTGCGGAACCCGTACGGGAGGCGAATCATCCGGCACCAGAAGAAGCACTTCGAAGAACTCCGCCGGCGAATGGTGGAGCGTGATATCGCCGGGCGGGGTATCCGTGCCCCGCTCGTGCTGGCTGCGATGCGTGAAGTGCCGCGAGAGGTCTTCGTGCCCGAGCGACACCGGGCGCACGCCTACGAGGACGCCGCCCTGCCGATCGCCGGTGGGCAGACGATTTCGCAGCCCTATATCGTCGCCGCGATGATCGAGGCGCTGGCGCTCGAAGCGGGAGACCGCGTACTCGACGTCGGAACCGGATCCGGGTACGCGGCCGCGGTCCTGTCACGCATCGCAGATCAGGTGTTCACAGTCGAACGCCACGACGAACTCGTCGAGACGGCCACGCAACGCTTTGCCGACCTCGGCTACGACAACATCACGACCCGCCATGGCGACGGACGGCTCGGGTGGGCCGAGCATGCGCCGTACGACGCCATCGTGGTGGCGGCGGCGACTCGGGACGTCCCGGACGCGTTGCTCCGGCAACTGGCGATCGGCGGTCGCATGGTCATTCCGGTGGGCCGCTCGACCCACCAAACCCTGACGCACATCGAGCGGGTCGCACCCGACAGCTTCGAGCACCGACAGCTCGAAGCCGTTCGTTTCGTACCGCTGGTCTAGCCTGGACACGGCTCCGACACTGTTGCGCCGAAACCACACTCCTCGAGTGTCAGACGCCGCCCCGCCGCCCTCCTCGTCATAGCGCTTTGCTTCGACCTGCCAGTCTCCGACATCATGAAGTCTCTATAGGATAACACGTTACAGTTCTTTGTCTCCGGTGTGCCACTGCGCGCGGCGCCCGGGCTCCGGCCCGCCGCTCCAGGGGCAGCGAACGGCACTCATGTTGCGCCTATGCGGTCCCACGCACGCAATCCGAGCATTTCGGATCCCGGTTAGAACCCAGCATGGAGACCGAGCACGACGATGCTGACCGAGCCTGTCGCGATGGTGCCCGAGGAGGCATCCGCCACGACCGGAGCTTGCCGCTTCTGCGGCGCATCCCACAGCCACGTCGTGGTGGATCTCGGCATGTCGCCACTCTGCGAGAGCTACCTGGCAGCAGACGAGCTCGACCGGATGGAACCGTTCTACCCGCTTCGCGTGCTTGTCTGCGAGGACTGCTATCTCGTGCAGGTGAAGGAGTACGTGAGCGGCGAGCACATCTTCACCGACTACGCCTACTTCAGCTCCTACTCGGACTCCTGGGTGGACCACGCCCGCCGCTATGCCAAGGAGATGACCGAGCGCTTCTCCCTCGGACCTGCGAGCTCCGTGATCGAGCTTGCCAGCAACGACGGCTACTTGCTGCGCCACTTCGTCGAGCGTGGTATCCCCTGTCTCGGCATCGAGCCGGCCCGCAATGTCGCCTCGGTTGCCGAGTCGGTCGGCATTCCAACACTGGTGGCGTTCTTCGGCCGTTCCGTTGCCGAGCGGTTGGCCGGTGAGGGCATTCGTGCCGACCTGATTGCTGCGAACAATGTGTTGGCGCAGGTGCCCGACCTGAACGACTTCGTCTCGGGGATTCCGTTGATCCTGGCTCCCGAAGGCGTCCTGACACTGGAGTTTCCGCATCTGTGCAGGCTCATCGACGGGAACCAGTTCGACACAATCTATCACGAGCACTTCTCCTACTTCTCCTGGCTGGTCGTCGATCGAATCCTCGCGGCTCACGGTCTGCGGGCGTTCGACGTGGAGGAGCTGGCGACCCACGGTGGCTCTCTTCGCGTGTATGCCGGCCACCAGAATTCCGGCCACGAGACGTCGGACAGCGCCCTCGAACTCGCCGACCGGGAACGAGGCGCTGGCGTCGAGACACTTGCCTATTACGCCTCGTTCGCCGACCGCGTGCAGGCGGCGAAGCGCAACTTGCTGACGTTCCTGATCGAGGCAAAACAGCGCGGCGAGACCGTCGTTGGCTACGGAGCGCCCGGCAAGGGAAACACGCTTCTGAATTACTGCGGAATCCGCACTGATCTGCTCGCTTATACCGTCGACCGGAGCCCCCACAAGCAGGGCATGTATCTCCCCGGGACTCACATTCCGATTTACCCGCCCGAACACATCGACGAGACGCGTCCGGACTACGTGCTGATCCTGCCGTGGAACCTGCGGGACGAGATCACCCAGCAGATGGCGAACGTTCGAGAATGGGGAGGACGGTTCGTCGTGCCGATTCCGACCGTCGAGGTCGTGCCATGATCTTCGCACCCACGACCCTCGACGGCGTGTTCGTGATCGACATCGAGCGTCACGGCGACGAACGGGGATTCTTCGCCCGCACGTTCTGCCGTGAGGAATTCGTGCGCCAGGGTCTGGAAACCATCGTCGTCCAGTGCAGCCTGTCGGTCACCACTCGGCGCGGCACCCTTCGCGGCCTGCACTTTCAGCGGGCCCCACATGAAGAGGCGAAGCTGGTGCGATGTGTTCGGGGAGCCGTGCACGACGTGGTGGTGGATCTGAGACCTTCATCGCCGACCTATCTAGCACACCTGGGTCTGGAACTGAACGGCGTCGACCGCCGAGCCGTCTACGTTCCGCGCGGCTGCGCCCACGGATTCCTGACGTTGACGGACGACACGGAGCTCTCCTACCAGATGTCTGCCCCGTTCGTCCCCGAATCACAGGCTGGCATCCGCTGGAACGATCCGGCGTTTGGCATCGAATGGCCGATCGCCGAACCGACGATGAACGACCGCGACCGCTCGTATCCGGACTACGCAGCATGATTGTCGCCACTGGCGCCGGAAAACGGATGCACCAGTTCGTCAGGGAGTTGTACCCGACCTGTCGAAGCATCACGGGTGAGGGCCTGCGGGCGACGCTGCGTGAAATCGGTAACCAGATCCCACTGGACATCACCGAAGTGGCCACCGGCACCTCGGTACTCGATTGGGAAGTTCCCGACGAGTGGAACGTACGGGACGCCTGGGTCAAGGATTCCACGGGTCGGAAAGTGATCGACTTCCAGACCTCGAGCCTGCACCTGGTGAACTACTCGCCCCCCGTCTCTGCCACGATGGATCTCGAGGATCTGCGCTCCCACCTCCACTCGCTCCCGGACAAGCCCGACCTGATCCCGTACAGGACCAGTTACTATCAGCGCCAGTGGGGCTTCTGCCTGACTCACCGCGACCTCGAAGCGCTGCCGGCGGGGGAGTATGAAGTACACATCGACACGACTTTGGCCGCGGGGTCGCTCAGCTTCGGCGAATGCGTAATCCCGGGAGCGGTGGCCGAAGAGGTTCTCGTATCGGTGCACTGCTGCCATCCCGCTCTCGCGAATGACAATCTCTCAGGCATCGCGGTAGCGACCGAACTGGCGCGATCGCTCCTCGCGGAGCAACCCCGGTTCACCTGGCGCTTTTTGTTCGTGCCGGCCACGATCGGCGCGATCGCCTGGCTCGCGACGCACGCCGACACGGTCGGTGACATCCGCGCAGGGCTCGTGCTGTCCGGCGTCGGTGATGCGGGCGGCATCACCTACAAGCGCAGCAGGCGGGATACCGCCCTCGTAGACCGCGCCGTGGAGCACGTACTCAAGCACCGCGGAGCCAACGAGGAAGTTCGGCCGTTCGCTCCCCACGGATACGACGAACGACAGTACTGCTCACCCGGGTTCAACCTCCCGATCGGCTGTCTGATGCGAACGCCGCATGGCGAATACCCCGAGTATCACACATCGGCGGACGATCCGTCGTTCGTTCGGCCGGACGCGCTCGCGGATACGCTCGGTGGCCTGCTGAAGATCGCCGACGTCCTGGAACACGATCGCGTTCTGGTAAACCTCCGGCCGCGTGGCGAGCCGCAGCTCGGGCGGCGCGGACTGTATCGGCCCATGGGCGGTGAGGCAGGCCTCCCGGGTCGGGAGACCGCCTTGCTCTGGGTTCTCAATCTTTCCGACGGCTTGCACAGCCTGCTTGATATCGCCGACCAATCGGGGCTGCCGTTTCCCGTCGTCCGCCAGGCTGCGGACGACCTGATGAACGCGGGTCTAATGTCTGATGAGGTGACGAAATGCGCGTCTTGATGACGGGGCATGAAGGCTACGTCGGCAGCGTCATGGTCGGGACCTTCCTGTCCGCCGGCCACGAAGTTGTCGGCCTCGACACGGGCCTGTTTCGCGGGTGCGACTTCGCGGCGCCAGACATTCCTCCCACAGACCAGCAGAGCGCCGACATTCGCGACATCGACGACCTGGATTTGACGGGGTTCGAGGCCGTCGTTCACCTGGCCGCCCTGTCCAACGATCCCCTGGGTGGGCTGAATCCGAAACTCACCTACGAGATCAACCATCGAGCCTCAATTCGGCTCGCGGACCGGGCCCGGAGGGCCGGCGTGTCACGCTTCCTGTTCGCTTCGTCATGCTCGCTGTATGGCGTCGCGGGAGACGCGATGCTCGGCGAAGACGCGACGTTCCGCCCCGTCACGCCATACGGCGAATCGAAGGTGCGGGTCGAGCGCGACCTGGTTCGACTCGCGACGGACGACTTCAGTCCCACATCCCTGCGCAACGCTACGGCGTATGGTGTCTCGCCGAGACTCCGGGCGGATGTGGTGTTGAACAACCTGGTCGGATACGCCTGCACGACGGGTGAGATTTCCGTGCTCAGCGATGGGACTCCGTGGCGCCCTCTCGTGCACGTGGAGGACTTCGCCAAGGCGTTTCTCGCCACGCTGGAGGCTCCGCGGGAGCTCGTCCACAACGAGGCTTTCAACGTGGGCAGGACGACGGAGAACTACCAGGTCAGCGAGCTGGCCGAAATGGTTGCGGACCAAATATCGGGGAGCAGCGTGCGGTACGCCGAAGGGGGAGGGCCCGACCCCCGAAGTTACCGCGTCGACTGCTCGAAACTCGAGCAAACACTTCCGGGCTATACGCCCGAGTGGACCGTTCAACGAGGCATCCAGCAACTGCGAGACGCCTACGTGAGCGCGCAACTCACGGCGGAGCAGTTTCTCGGACGTCGCTATACGAGGCTCAAGCAGATCCAGGCGCTACGCGCCGAGGGCCTGCTCGACGAAGACCTTCGCTGGGCATCCGCCTTCGCCTCGGTCGGGAAGGAAATCTGATGAAAGTCGTACTGTTTTGCGGAGGGCTCGGCATGCGACTCCGTGACTACGCGGAGAGCGTCCCGAAACCGATGGTGCCGATCGGATACCGACCGATTCTATGGCACCTGATGAAGTACTACTCCCATTTCGGCCATCGCGACTTCATCCTGTGTCTCGGATATCGAGGAGACGCTATCAAGCACTACTTCCTGAACTATGAAGAATACACGACGAACGACTTCGTTCTCACCAACGGCGGGCAAACGCGACGACTGTTGAGTCGCGACATCGAAGACTGGCGCATCACGTTTGTTGACACCGGGATCCAGGCGAACGTCGGTGAGCGCCTCGTCGCGGTGCGCGAACATCTCGACGGCGAAGACACCTTCCTGGCCAATTACGCGGACGGCCTGACCTCGCTCCATCTCCCCGATCAAGTGAGTCACTTCGAGAGCACGGACGCTGTCGCGAGCTTCCTCTCCGTTAAGCCCAACCTTAGCTATCACTTCGTCGATTCGGACAAGAGCGGATCGGTCACCAGTATCCGGAACATCTCCGAGTCTGGCATCCGTGTGAACGGTGGATTCTTCATCCTGCGCAACGAGATTTTCGACTTCATCAAGTCCGGAGAAGAACTCGTCGTCGAACCGTTCAGGCGCCTGATGAAGGCGCGTCGGCTGATCGCCTATCCCTACGATGGTTTCTGGCAGGCCATGGACACGGCCAAGGACAGGGCGCGTATCGACGGCCTGCACGACGCAGGCAGTCCGCCGTGGCAGTTGTGGACGAACGGCAACGTGACCGCCAGATGATCCACCTCTCGCTGCCGGTGCCGACCGACCGACCGCTCGATGTGTTGTGTCTCGGCGCCCATGCCGACGACATCGAAATCGGCTGCGGCGGTACGATCCTGACGCTCACGGCGAGTCGCGCCGTTCATGTCCGCTGGATCGTGTTCAGCGCAGCCGACGAACGAGCGGACGAAGCGGCCCGGAGCGCCGAGCGATTCCTGTCGGGCGCCGTCGAGTCGACCGTCGAGACGCACTCGTTTCGCGACGGGTATCTCCCGCATGAGCGCGGCCCGGTGAAGGACGAGCTGGCGGCGATCGCGGCGGACTACGGGCATCGCGGGGGGCCCGACGTGATCTTCACCCATGACGAGGCGGACCTCCACCAGGACCACGCGCTGATCGGCGCTCTTACCCGCGAGACATTTCGCGATCACCTGATCCTGGGCTACGAGATTCCAAAGAAGGACGGCGGGTTGCACACGCCCAACGTGTCGTCGCCCCTGTCCGAAGCGGCCGTTCACGAAAAGATCGGCCTGCTGATGGGCGGGTTTCCGTCGCAGCACTCGAAGCCATGGTTCACGCCCGAGCTGTTCCTGGGACTGATGCGCCTGCGAGGCATGGAATGTAGTTCGCCCTCCGGATACGCCGAAGGATTCCACGCCCGCAAGGTCGTGCTGGATGCATGATCCCGCCCAGCGGCCCGCCGACCCCGCGGTCAGCATCGGCGTGCCTGTATTCAACGGAGAACGGCACCTCGAGAGTGCCCTGCAATCCCTGGTCGAGCAGACGTATGACGACCTGGAGATCATCATCAGTGACAACGCGTCCACCGACGGGACCCAGGCGATCGCTGCCCGATTTGCCGCTGCGGACCCGCGCGTCCGGTACGTCCGCCAGCCACGAAACCTGGGAGCGGCAGCCAACTTCGCGCACAGCCTGTCGCTGGCTCGCGGCCGCTATTTCCGCTGGGCGGCCGCGGACGACGTCTGCGGAGCCACCTACGTCGAGCGTTGTACCGAAGTCCTGGAGGCAGATCCCGGGGTCGTACTGGCGTATCCAAAGACGCAGTTCATCGACGCCGCCGGCGAGGTACTCGAGCAGTATGAAGACCGCATGCACCTCGCCCAGGACCGCCCCAGCGATCGATTCAGGGCGCTACTCGAGAAGCTCCGACGCTGCAACGTGATCTACGGCCTGACTCGCACCAGTGTTCTGCGTGCCTGCCGGCCGCTCGGGGCGTACTCGGGCTCCGACGTGATCGTCCTGGGAGATCTCGCGCTGCGCGGACGCTTCCACGAGGTGCCGGAGATCCTGTTCTCCCGACGGTTTCACGAAGACGCCGCGAGCGCCATGTCTGCCGCGGCGCGAAGCCGCCACTTCCGACCCGACGTGGAACCGGGTCCAGCCTTGTACCGCTGGCGATTGATGTGCGAACACCTGCGATCTCTCTCCGGCGCCCCGATTCCGTTGAGCGAACGAGTGCGAGTCGCGGCCTTCGTGCTCCGCCGCGGGGTCAGCGAGCGCGATCGGCTCGCCCGGGAACTGCGACACGCCGGCCGCTACTACTTCAGCCGGCGCGCCCGGAGCCGAATGCCCACCGCCTGACCCTCCTCCACAACGCTCCAACACCGACATCTCCCGTCCGAGGCCGAAGTCTTTGCCGTCCCGGTTGGTTCGCCGCGAGGTCAGGGTCGGAGTACAATTGCGGCGTCACAGGAGAGGACATCATGTCACGGACACTGCGAGCGCTCACGGTCGCATTCGGCGTCATCCTTGGACTGGCTGGCCCGGAGGTCGCGGTGGGCCAATACGCCCCCGAAAGCTTCACGGACGACGCGATCCTTCCGGCCCTTGGCGAACGCATCGAGTACCGGGTGAGGATCGGGCGCCTTCGCCTGGGCCAGGCGGCGCTGGCCGTCGAGGCCCGGGAAGACGTTGCCGGTACCCCGGCCTACCGGGTTGCCCTGGACGTGGAGATCGGCGCTCCGCTGCTCAGGTTCGAGGATCGACTGGTGAGTTGGATCGCATTGCAGCCCTTCCGGTCTATGGCGTTCGAACAGCGGGATTCGCAGGCCGAAGGTGGCCGGCGGCGCCATGACTTTGACGACAACGTGCTGGACGAAGTCGCGGCTCTGTATCTGATGCGGTCGTTGCCGCTGATCGAAGGGGCGACGTACGAGTTTGACCAATACTTCACTCCCGAAGGCAACCCACTGATCTTCCGTGTAGTGAGACGAGAGTCCGTGCGCGTTCCCGCCGGCCGATTCAAGACGATCGTCGTAGAGCCTGTAATCCCTGCGCTGTCCGTATTCCGGAAGGAGGCAAAGGCCCGGCTGTACGTGACGGATGACGAGCGCCGGATCCTCGTGCAGATCGAGACGCGGACGAAAGCGGGCAGACTGACGCTGTACATGACGAAGTATGAAGAAGGAGCACGCCCCTGAAGTCGCTTCAACGGAGCTATCGGTCTACTTTTCGGCGGTCTGATTGCCGAACCCGGTGGGAGGGGACGCGATGGACGAGCTCCTTCAGCGTGTACGTGTGGCGCTGGCCGACAGCTACGAGATCGAGTCGGAAATCGGGCGCGGCGGCATGGCTATCGTATTCCTTGGGCGGGACCTTCGACACCAGCGGTCTGTCGCGATCAAGATCCTTCCCCCGCACCTGGCCTCCGCGATCGGCCACGAGCGCTTCCTGCAGGAAATCCAGTTGGCCGCGGGCCTCTCGCATCCGTACATCCTTCCCGTCCTCGATTCGGGGGAATGCGACGGGCTGCTGTTCTACACGATGCCGCTCGTCGAGGGCGAGAATCTCCGCGAGCGTCTGGCTCGAGAACGCCAGCTGCCGATCGAAGACACTCTCCGGATCGCCGGCGAGATGGCCGAGGCGCTCGGCCATGCCCATGCTCTCGGCGTCGTCCACCGCGATGTCAAACCCTCCAACATCCTGCTCACCCACGACCATGCCCTGCTCGCGGACTTCGGGGTGGCCCGGGCGATCGACCGGGGCGCCAGCGAGCATCTGACCGGGACCGGACTCTCAGTCGGCACGCCGGCCTATATGAGTCCGCAGCAGGGACTAGCCGACGAGCACGTCGACGGGTCGAGCGACCAGTACAGCCTCGCCTGCGTGGTCTACGAGATGCTCGCCGGCGGGCCTCCGTTCGCGGCGCCAACGCCCGACGCCGTGCTGCGCCGGCATGTAATGGATCCGGTGCCGCCCCTCCGGACCGCAC
>Ga0224508_10001253_pt1 | contig 23038 bp, 24 predicted proteins | sample SF_Jan12_sed_USG_4_FD_170157 | JGI IMG/M metagenome (GOLD analysis project Ga0224508, IMG submission 170157) | Sediment microbial communities from San Francisco Bay, California, United States - SF_Jan12_sed_USGS_21 | ecosystem: Environmental > Aquatic > Marine > Sediment | place: USA... | reverse complement strand
AATGGCGATAGCGCGCTGGGTCGGTCTGGAAGTCGATGCGGTCGGTCAATGGGGTGTTTCCCTATGGTTTGATGCAGTATATTGCGCGGCCTTAGCGGAACAACATGCAATATAATGCATAAACCGCGATGCCACTGCGCCCGTCACCGGCTCACGGCAGCGCCACCGCCGCCCCCTCGATCCGGTTGAGGCGCTTAGTGAAATCCGCGACCTCGGCCAGTGTCCGGTCCGGTGCCTCAGCGTGCGGAGAATGGCCGCAGCCCTCGATCAGGGCCACGTCCAGCGGCGCGTAGATCCGGCTCTCGATCTCCGCGATCTGGGCGCGCGTACCGTACCGATCCTCGGTGCCTTGGATCGCCAGCACCGGCACGCGCCAATAGTCGATCGCGTCGGCGATGTTCCAATCGGCAAAGCCCGGGTCAAGCCAGGCGTCATTCCAGCCCCAAAACGCATTCTCGGGGTCGCGGTGATACTTCGCCATCCGCGCGCGCAGATCCCCAGCCTCAAATGCATCGCGCGCCTCGGCAATGGCGGCAAGGCCCGAAGGTTCGGTGAAGAAATGCGGCGCGATCAGCATCAGACCGCGTATCCGGTGATCCTGAACCCCGCCCGCATAGATCGCGGCGATCGAGGCGCCGTCCGAATGTCCCAGCAGGATCCCGCGCCGGAAGCCGATCTGGTCCAGCACCTGAGGCAGCGCCTCTATCGCCTCGCGGGTCATGTAGTCGAGCGGGCGGGGCAGGGCGGTGCGGTCGGACTGGCCATAGCCCGCGCGCGACCAGGCAAAGATCCCATAGCCCGTTGCCTTGGCCAGCCGCTCCGGAAAATCCCGCCAAAGGGCGACGCAGCCGAGCCCTTCATGCAGCATGACGATGGTTGGCGCGGCGTCAGGTGCGGGCCCGAAACAGATGCCTTCCAACCGCTGGCCGGATATTTCGAGCCAGAACTCGCCGCCGTCCTGCCAGGCGGCACCCATCAGCCGCGCAGCTTGAAGCGTTGGATCTTGCCGGTGGCGGTCTTCGGCAGATCGGTGACCACCTCGATCCAGCGCGGGTATTTCCACATCCCGACCTGGGTCTTGACGTGTTCCTTCAGGGCGTCGTCCAGGCCATTCGTTTCCGCATCCGGCAACAGCACGACGAAGGCCTTCGGTTTCTCCAATCCGTCCTCGTCGCGCGCGGCGACGACTGCCGCCTCCATGACCGCCGGATGGGCGATCAGCGCCTGCTCGACCTCGAAGGGCGAGACCCAGATCCCCGAGACCTTGAACATGTCGTCGGTGCGACCGCAATAGACGAGCCGTCCGTCCTCGCGCCGCTCATATTTGTCCCCGGTACGGGTCCAGGCACCCTCGAAGGTCGCGCGCGACTTGGCCCGCTGGTTCCAATAGTCGGCCGCCGCCGAGTCGCCCCGGACCAGCAACTCGCCTATCTCGCCGACGCCAACCTCATCCCCCGCCTCGTCGACCAGGCGAAGGTCGTAGCCCGGCACCGCCGTGCCCGACGTGCCGTAGACCACGTCGCTCGGCGCGTTCGACAGGAAGATGTGCAGCATCTCGGTCGAGCCGACCCCATCCAGAATGTCCGTGCCCGACAGCGCCCGCCAATTCTTGCCGACCTCCTCGGGCAGCGCTTCGCCTGCCGAGATGCAGCGGCGGAGCCGGGCGCCGAAATGCGCGGCTTCCGGGTTCGCCGCCAGCATCGCGGCATAGAGGGTCGGCACCGCGCAAAAGATCGTGGGCTCGTGTTTCTTCAGGATGTCGAACGCCACGTCCGGGGTAGGGCGCCCGTTTAACAGAACCGTGCTCGCCCCCACCGCCATCGGGAAGGTCATGGCGTTGCCGAGCCCATAGGCGAAGAAGAGCTTGGCGGCGGAGAAGACCAGATCGTCCTCGGCGATCTGCAAGACCTGGGCGCCATACGTATCAGCGGTCGCTTGCAGGCTGCCATGCACATGCCGCACCCCCTTCGGCTCGCCGGTCGAGCCCGAGGAGTAAAGCCAGAAGGCCTGCTCATCAGGAGCGACCGGCAGCGTCGCGGCGCTGTCGCCTGCAGCCAATTCAGCGGCAAAGTCGTGCCACCCCTCCCGTGCGCCGCCACCGATCACGAAGACGGCGTCCAGATAGGGGTTCTCTGGGATCAGCGGCGCGACCTGGGGAAAGAGCTCTTGCGAGACAAACAGCGCGCGGGCCCGGCTGTCGCGCAGGATCGAATCGTAGACTGCCGGCGCGAGCAGCGTGTTGATCGCGACCGGCACCACCCCACACTTGAGGCTGCCCCAAAAGATGATCGGAAACTCGATCTGGTCCAGCACCAGCATCGCCGCCCTGTCCTCGCGCCGGATGCCGTGGCGGGCATAGAGCGCGGCGATCCGGCCCGACTCCACCGCAAGGTCGCCATAGGACAACGTTCGCCCAGCTCCCCAGGCCTCGATAAAGGCTGGCTTTCCGCGCGCCGGACCCGCCGCGTGGCGATCGATGAAATAGACCGCCGCATTGCCGTTTTTGGGGCCGTTCTCGCTCATGGGCACCTCCTTCAGACGCCGATCCAGCGCTTGTGCAGATCCTCGTCCATTCTCAGGGCATCGGGCGTCCCGGTCCAGATGCATTGGCCGCGGCCGAAGACGCTGACCTCGTCCGCGAGGTTGAGCGCGAAGTGGAAGTTCTGCTCGACCAGGAGCAATGTCAGGCCCGCCTGCTTCAGCTCCATCAGCTTGTCGAAGATTTGGCGCACGATGATCGGTGCCAGCCCCTCGGTCGGCTCGTCCAGGATCATCAAGCTCGGGTTCATCAACAGCGCCCGTCCGATCGACAGCATCTGCTGCTCGCCGCCTGACAGCTGGTTCCCCCCGTTGTCCATCCGCTCGGCCAGGTTAGGGAAGATCGCGAGCACCTTCTCGATGCTCCAACCACCCGCGCGTCCCACTCCGATCCGTGCGGCCAGATGCAAATTCTCCTCAACCGTCAGCGCCCCGAAAACGTCCCGCGTCTCGGGCACGTAGGCGATTCCAAGAGTCGCAATCCGGTAGGGCTCGCGCCCCGCAATGCTGTCTCCGGCGAACCTGATCTCGCCACCTTTCGCCGGGACCAGGCCCATGATGGTCTTCAGCGTGGTTGTCTTCCCGGCTCCGTTGCGGCCCAGGATCGCATGGAACTGCCCCTCGCGGACAACCAGGTCGACACCGTGCAGAACCTGGGTCTCGCCATAGCCCGCGGTCACGCCCGATAGCTCAAGCATCGCGCCCGGCTCCGCGCCCGCCCCCGGCGATCAAATGTTCGATCTGACCAAAAATCCCGCGCCCGCCGGCCAGAACCGTCGCGATCAGAACAACGCCGATGAACATGTGCCAGTGGTCCGTGTAGGTGCTGATTTCGTGCTTGAGCAGGATCAGGACCGCGGCGCCGATCACCGGGCCGACGAGCGTTCCGATCCCGCCCAGGATCACGATCACCAGCACCTCACCCGAGAGGGTCCAAACCATCAACTCGGGCGACACGAACTGTGTGTGCTGCGCCGCCAACACGCCGCCCGCCCCGGCTACCGCCGAGGAGATCGCGAAAGCCGCGGCCTTATGGCGCCAGGTGCTCAGCCCCAGCGCCCGCATCCGGTCCTCGTTCGTATGGACCCCGATCAGCGTCTGGCCGAACCCCGCGCGCAAGACCATCGCCAAAAGCGCGTAAGCAGTCCCCAGAACGGCCAAGCAAAATAGGGCGAACTGCAGCGAGTCCCCCAGCTCGATCCCGATCGGTGAAAGATCGAACCGCGCGACCCCGGACATGCCGTCATCGCCGCCGAGCCATTGGGATTCGAAGGTAGCCACATAGACCATCTGCCCGAAGGCCAGCGTCGCCATGATGAAAAAGATGCCGGTGGTCTTCGAGGTGACTGCGCCGACCGCCAGCCCGAAGGCGGTCGCGACCAGGATTGCCGCCAGCGCCGCGAGGGCGCCCGGCTGGTCCCACATCGCGGTCATCACCGCGAAGGTATAGGCCCCCAGCCCGAAGATCGCGCCATGACAAAGCGAGATCATCCCGCCGAATCCGGCGACGAAGTCCAGGCTGATCGCCAGGATCGCCAGGATCGCGATCTCGATCACGATCTCGCGCGAGAAGTAGCCGCCGAAGATCGCGTAGGCCGCCAGGGCCGCGATGGTCGCGGCTACCGCCGCGGTTTTCACGGGCGTCTGCTCGAACATCGCCTTAGCCTCGCGCGGGCAGCAGCCCGGCGGGCTTGGTGATCAGCACGGCTGCCAGCAGCACATAGACCAGCACCGATGCCAGCCCGGGCGTGACCACCGCGCCGAATGTCTGGATGAAGCCGACGATCAACGAACCCAGGATCGCGCCGTTGAGGCTGCCAAGGCCCCCGATGACCACGACGATCAGGGTTGGGATCAGGATATCGGTGCCCATGCCGGGCGTTGCCGAGAAAAGCGGCACGGCGATGACCCCAGCCAGGCCTGCCAGCGCGCAGCCGACGCAGAAAACCAGGAAGAACAGGCGTTCGACATTGATCCCAAGGCAGGCGGCCATGGCGTCGTTCTCGACGCCGGCACGGATCATCGCGCCGATCTGGGTCCGGTTCAGCACAACGCTCAAGGCAATCATCACCACAAGACCGACCGCGGTCACGAAGACCCGGTAGGCGGGGTAGCTGACGCCGAAGATCTGGATCGGTCCTGACAGCGAGGCGGGCTCGGCCAGCCCCAGCGCCACATCGCCCCAGAGAATACGCACGATGTCGACGATCACGAAGATCAACCCGAAGGTCACCAAGACCTGGTTCATCGGCCCGGCCCGGCGCATCCGCTTGATCAGAGTCAGATACAGGACGATCCCGATCGCCATGACCGCCAATGGTCCAAGGACCAGCGCACTCCAATAGCCGCCCAGATGGGCCGCCGCGCTAACCCCCACATAAGCGCCCAGCATATAGAGCGCTCCGTGGGCCAAGTTGACGAAGTGCAGCAGGCCGAAGATCACCGTCAGCCCGATCGACAGCAGGAACAGCAGCATCGAGAACTGCAGCCCGTTCAGGAACTGCGTGATCCAGAAGTCCGCTCCTCCGGGCATCGCCGTCTCCCCCGCCTGCGCGCGCCGGGCGTGACATTGCACCGGGTGTCATCGCGCCAACCCTCCCCCCTTGCCTTATGGCAAGGGGGGAGCGCAATAGCGTGCGTCCAGAGAGGTAGTTTGTGTGAGCCAGCCGGCACTCGCGCCGGACGGCGGGTCAGCTGCTGTCGCGACCGACCTTCGGCTTGCGGCCACCGCCGAACGTGAACCAGAAGACACCGATCGCCACGACCACGAGAAAGAAGATCGTGTTCACGTGAATGCCCAGGATGTAGTCCAAGCCACCGCCGTCGCCGTCGGCTCCCTCCGGAACGGGGGCTGCCTTGAACCGGCCTGAACTGCTTTGCTGCGCCATCGCCATCGCTGTAACCGCGATGCAAAAGGCAAAGGTCGCCAAGCCGGCGCACTGGCGCACGGCCATCACAATGAATTTGCGCGCCTTGCCGAAACGGCTGTTTACTGGGACTGACATCGGTCGCTCCGTCCGGATTGAATCCGCGTGGTATTTTAGTAAATTAGCCAGTTTCCTTCAACAGTCGCCGAAGGAAATCGCCGGCCTGCGGCGGCCTGGGCGACGACTTCCACAATCGCCGTGCGGTGTTCAAAAAGGATGAATCGCCCAACAGTTGTGAGCCGGGGTCAGAAGCGGCGTTAGCGCCGAATCAAAAGATGGCGTCGATCAGCAGGCAGCCAAGCATCAGGAAACCGCCGAACCGGGTCGCCCGGAATAGCCTCAGGCATTGATCCGGGTCGTCTATATCCAACTCGCGGATCTGCCAGGCCATGAACCCGCCCAAGCCCAGCGGACCCAACAGCGCGATCCATCCACCCTTGGCGAACAGGACCGCCATCAAGGCCAGGACCACGGTCAGCCCGGTGAAAAGCCACAGCCACCAGCCGGTATCCTGATCGAACAGCCGCGCGGTCGAGCGCACGCCGATCAGTTCGTCGTCCTCGCGATCCTGATGGGCATAGATCGTGTCGTAGTGCAGGGTCCAGGCGATCCCGGCCAGGTAGAGGTAGATAGGTGGCAAACTGAGGCCCCCATCATGAGCCGCCCATCCAAGTAGTGCGCCCCAGTTGAAGGCGATGCCCAGGAAAAGCTGCGGCCACCACGTAAAGCGCTTGGCGAAGGGGTAGATACAGACCGGCAGCAGCGAGATCACGCCCAGCCAGATCGCGGCGCTGTTGAGGGTCAGCAGGATCACCAGCCCGACCAGCCCTAGGGCGATCATGAACGCGATCGCCTGCAGCACCGTCACCTGACCCGAGGGGATCGGCCGTGACCTTGTCCGCTCGACCTGGCCGTCGATCTCGCGGTCGGTGATGTCGTTCCAGGTGCAGCCCGCGCCCCGCATCACGAAGGCGCCGATGGCCGTGGCCGGGAAGAGCCACAGATCGACCCAGCGCCAGCCCGAATCCAGGATCGCCAGCGTGATCCCCCACCAGCAGGGGATCAGCAACAGCCAGGTGCCGATCGGCCGGTCGGCGCGGGCGAGCCGCAGATAGGGGCGCGACCAGGGCGGCGCCAGGTGATCGACCCAGTTGCGGTCAACCGCATCGCGCACGCTTCCGTCAGGAGACAGGGCGCCGTTTTCTGCTATAGGTCTTTCTGGGGTGTCACTCATCGGGGGCAGTGTATGGCACAGGACGGGGGGATTGGCAGCGGCAAAATCCGCCTTTTCGTCGATGCCGGCCTGGCGCCGGATGCTCAGGTCGCACTGAACCGGGACCAAGCCCACTATCTTTTCACCGTGATGCGCCAGGCGCCTGGCAGCGCGATCCTGCTCTTCAACGGGCGCGATGGCGAATGGGCGGCCGAGGTGGCGGAGGCAGGCAAGAAGTCCGGTGTCCTGATCTGCCGGCGCCAGACCAGGGTCCAGGAATTTGGTCCCGACCTCTGGCTGATCTTCGCGCCCCTCAAGAAGGCCCGCACCGATTTCATCGCCGAGAAAGCCTGCGAGATGGGGTGCCGGCGGCTGTTGCCGGTCTTCACCGGGCACACCAATACGGCCCGGGTGAATGTGGATCGCTTGCGTGCCCATGCGGCCGAGGCGGCCGAGCAATGTGGCCTGCTCGCCGTGCCCGAGGTCACGGCGCCCCAGCAACTCGGCGCCCTGCTCGACAACTGGAGCCCAGAACGCCGCTTGCTTTTTTGCGACGAGGGCGGCGCCGGCGCGCCCGCCGCGCGCGTGCTCGCCGAGATCGGCGGCGGTCCGTGGGCGGTGCTGATCGGGCCCGAGGGAGGGTTTAGCGACGAGGAACGCGGCCGTCTTGCCACTCTGCCCTGGGCCCATGTCGCCTCGCTCGGGCCCCGCATTCTGCGTGCCGACACCGCGGCGGTAGCGGCGCTGACAATCTGGCAATCGGTCCTGGGGGATTGGAAATGAGCTTTTTGAGGCCCGAGGCGAAGGCGAAGCTGCGGCGATGGGGCGAGCCCGCGATCATGGCGGGCGCGGCCGCAATCGCGTTCTGGATCGGAGTCGGTCAGGCCCTGGACAAGGATCTATTCGCCATCGGCACCTTCGCCTTCGGCCTATTCTTCGCGATCTCGGCGGTCGCGTCGTTGATCCGGCAGATCGCCGCCGGGTCGAGCAAGGATGCCGGTCCCGGCGTTGTCACGGTCGAGGAGGGCATGATCCGCTATTTTGGCCCCGAGCAGGGCGGCATTACGGCGATCGATGCGCTGGTCTCGGTCGAATTGGTCAGATCGCAAGACGGGCCCGAGTCGCCAGTATTCTGGCTGCTGCGAGACGAACTGGGCCGCGACCTGGCGATTCCAGGCGGTGCGGTCGACACCGAGCGGCTTTTCGATGCGCTGGGAACCCTGGATGGCATCAGCTATCAGGCGATGCTGGACGCAAAGCTGTCGGACACGGCAGGGCGCTTCCCGGTTTGGCGCCGTCCTGGCAATGATCCAGGCACCGGCCCCGCAATCAGCGGGTCCTGATCCCGGCGATCTGACGGATCAGCGCGAAAAGGCAGAGGCCGAGCACGGCAAAGATCGCAACATGGGTGCCGACAAGGCCCTGGGCGCCAATCAGGCCCAGCCCGGCGGCACTCAACGCGCCCAAGATCGCACCCGAGACCAGCCAGGCAAGGCCACCGTGCCAGCCGAGGCGGCGCAGCGCCAGGACGCCCGCCAACCCCACGGTCACCGAGAAGAGCGGCAGGAACAGGAAAAACGCTGCCCCCGCCTCGCGGGTCCGCTCCAGCGCGCCGGCGCGGCCCAGCTCGGCGATTCCGGCGATCACATAGGCTGCCAGTGTCAGCACCGCGGCCAGCACGAGCGGCGCGATTACGATCGCCAAGGCCAATCGGGTCCAGCCAGGCTTCGTGCCGTTCGGTTCTCCTGGTTTGAGTTCCGGTCCGTCTCGCTCGGTATCCATAGAAGAAGTAAACCGCAGCTGGGAACTTTGGGCAAGACGGCGCGGACGAACATGGGCGCCCAGGGGCGCCATGCCGCAGGCCAACCGAGTTGCGGAGGCGTTTGCGATGTCATACGCCTGTGAGAGCTCAAGTCCATATAGTGGACTGACCGCGCACCCGCAGTTGCGCACCCCCTTTACGGAGACAGATCCGATGAACGACCAATCGCGAATCGAGACCGGCAAAGGCACCCGGTTCGTTTGGGACGATCCTTTCCTGCTGGAGGATCAGCTTTCGGAAGAGGAGCGGATGATCCGTGACGCGGCCCGCGCTTACGCGCAGGAGCGGCTGCAGACCCGGGTCATGGACGCCTACGAGAACGAGCGGACCGATCCGGAGATCTTCCGCGAAATGGGCGAGCTCGGCATGTTGGGCGTCACCATCCCCGAGGAATTCGGCGGGATCGGCGCGGGTTATGTGTCGTACGGGCTGATCGCGCGCGAGGTCGAGCGGGTCGATTCCGGCTACCGCTCGATGATGTCGGTGCAGTCCTCGCTGGTCATGCACCCGATCCACGCCTACGGGACCGACGAACAACGCCAGAAATATCTGCCGAAGCTCGCCAGCGGCGAATGGATCGGCTGTTTCGGCCTGACCGAGGCGGATGCGGGTTCCGATCCTGGCGGCATGAAGACGCGTGCCACCAAGGTTCAGGGCGGCTATGTGCTGAACGGGTCCAAGATGTGGATCTCGAATTCGCCGATCGCCGATATCTTCGTCATCTGGGCCAAGTCAGATGCCCATGACGGCGCGATCAAGGGTTTCGTGCTGGATAAGGGTATGAAGGGGCTCTCGGCGCCGAAGATCGAGAACAAGTTGAGCCTGCGTGCCTCGATCACCGGCGAGATCGTGATCGACGGGGTCGAGGTCGGCGAGGACGCGCTGCTGCCGAATGTCGAGGGGCTGAAAGGACCTTTCGACTGCCTCAACCGGGCACGCTTTGGCATTTCATGGGGCGCGATGGGTGCGGCCGAATTCTGCTGGCATGCGGCGCGGCAATATGGGCTCGACCGCAAGCAGTTCGGGCGGCCGCTGGCCCAGACCCAGCTGTTCCAGAAAAAACTGGCGGACATGCAGACCGAGATTGCGCTTGGGCTGCAGGGCAGTCTGCGGGTCGGGCGGCTGATGGATGAGGGAAAATTCGCGCCCGAGATGATCTCGATCGTCAAGCGCAACAATTGCGGCAAGGCACTGGATGTCGCCCGGATGGCCCGCGACATGCACGGCGGCAACGGTATTTCGGGCGAGTTTCAGGTAATGCGGCACATGGTGAACCTGGAGACGGTCAACACCTATGAGGGCACCCACGATATCCACGCCCTGATTCTGGGCCGCGCCCAGACCGGATTGCAGGCGTTTTTCTGAGGAGACCCGCGCAGCGTCCCGGATGCCCTGCGAGGCTTATGTACCCTGTGCCCTGGACTTGATCCGGGGCCTCGATGAGTTTGGTCGAGCATCACGGTCCCACCTGGTTGCGCAAGGTCCCGGGTCAAGCCCGGGACATCGAACGTGATGAACGATACCCTCCTCGGCATCCGTTTCGCGCTGATCGCGACGTTGGCCTTCGCGGTGCAGGACGCGACGTCGAAATATCTGGCCGGCCTCTACCCGCCCGAATTCTTCATCATGATCCGCTACTGGCTGTTCGCCGTTTTCGTGACGGTGCTGGCAGCGCGCCGCGCTGGTGGACTGCGGGCGGCGATCCGGACCCGGATGCCGCGGCTGCAGGTCTTCCGGGGCGTGTTGCTGGCCGCGCAGATCGTGGTGATCGTGACCAGCTTCGACCGGATCGGCCTGGCGGCGACCCATGCGATCTTCGCGCTGCACCCGCTGCTGGCGACCCTGATCGCGGTACCGATCCTGGGCGAGCGGATCGGTTGGCACCGGGCGGCGGCCGTGGCGGTCGGCTTCGTCGGCGTGCTGGTGATCCTGAGGCCGGGCTCGGAGGTCTTCGGCTGGGCCTCGATGATCGCGCTCATGGCCGCCGCGATGATGTCGCTTTATACCGTCAGCACCCGCATGGTCGGCCGGGCCGATGGCTCCGCCGCGCCGGCCTTCTTCTATCTGGGCGTGGCGGGGGCGGCGGCGCTGACCCTGGTGGGGCCTTTCTATTGGACGCCTATGGCCTGGGCCGATATCGGCTGGCTCCTGCTCCACTCGGGCGTCGCCATGCTTGGCCACTATTTCCTGATCCGGGCGCTGGAGGTGACCGAGGCGGTGCGGGTCCAGCCCTTCACCTATCTGCAGATGATCTATGCGGTCCCGATCGGCTATCTGGTCTTCGGCGAGGCCGTGGATGGCTGGATGATCGTCGGGATGGGGCTGGTGGTGGCCGCTGGGCTCTACGCGATCTGGCGGGAAGCGCGTGTGAGAGGGCAGGCCTCTCACATGTGAGACGCTTTTTAAATTATTGATTTCAAATATTTTTACCAATTGTTCACGGATGGCGCGCGCTTCTTGTCAAAATTGCGCAACGGGTTGGAGGGTGGACCGTCCCGGCCCGCCATTGCCGGAGATGAACGGTGGACGGTGGGCGCAGAGCGCCCACCCTACGGGGTGGTGCAGCAGCGCGTAGGGTGGGCTCGGACGAGCCCACCGTTGATTCCTTGGCGGGCGGTGGGCTCTGACGAGCCCACCCTACCAGCCTGAGATCATCATCCCCGCAAAGCCTCGCCCGCGCGGATATGCCCGTGCGCGATGCGGCGGCAGTTCAGGATGGGCGCGTCTGCATAAGCCTTGTAGACCGGATCGCTGTGTTCAATAGCCCCATGGCGGGCCAGCAGCGCGGCGATCGCGGCTTGGCTGCCCCGGCCGTTGCCATCGTCGATCTTGAGTGCGATCCCCAGCCCCTTCCCGGGCAGGATCGCCACATAGACCCCCTCGGCGCCGGATTTGACAACCGCCCTGCCGCGCGCGGCGCGGGTCAGGTGCGTGCCTGCGCGGCTTTCGCCCCCGGTCAGGTCCGGATGGGCCGCCATTGCGTCGCGCAGCCGCGCCGCCGCATCAGCACGCGCACCCGTCAGGCTTTTCTCTGGGGCGGCGAAGCGGGCCATGGCGGTCGCCAGACCCTTCAGCGACAGCGCGAAGTTCGGGGCCGAGCAGCCGTCGATGGCAAAGCCCTGGCTCTCCTCGCCGGCGGTCTCTTCGATCGCCATGCGCGCCGCTTGCTGCACCGGATGGTCTGGCGCCAGGTAATCGGGTCCGGCACCCAGATGCCGGGCCAGTGTCAGAAAGCCGCAATGCTTGCCCGAGCAGTTGTTGTGGCGCTGATCCGGCCGAACGCCCGAGAGGCGAAGCCGGTGCCGCGCCGACGGGTTGTCCGGGGGGTGGGCGCCGCAGCGCAGATCCGCCTCGCCCTTGCCGATTGCCGATAGCCAGCCGGTGGCCAGGTCCACGTGGAGCGGCACCCCATCATGCGATGAACAGGCCAGTGCCAGATGCCGGTTGGTCAGCCCCGCCGCGTCCGCCGCGCCGCTTTCGACCAGGGGCAGTGCCTGCAGCATCTTGCAGGCCGAGCGCGGCAGGATCACCCGGCCGGGATCGCCCCAGGCCTCGGCCATGATGCCGTCCGCCGAGACCACGACGGCCGCGCCGCGATGCACTGATTCTAGGATCGGTCCGCGCCATATCTCGGCCAGGACCGGATTGATTGTGGCGTCCATTTTGCCGCTTTTTTCCGCGCTGGATTGGGCCAGCTCTAACGTATTGGGTTTATGAAGGCATTCCAGTCACGCTTGGGGGTGGAATTCTTCCTGTCAGTTACAGTATGCTAGGGACCGCTGCGAATGAAACAGTGTGGCGAAACAATTCCGGGCGGGCGAAAGATCCGCAGGGAAGCCAAGATGAGGCGAGCATGAAATTCGGATTGAAAGCGGTTTCGGCCGCGCTGTTTGGTGCGGTCTTGGCCTGGTCGGCCGGGCCGGTGGATGCGGTGGCGCAGACCCAGAAGCGGGTCGACGCCAAGAAGGATTGGTCGATCTTCCAGGCCGGCAACGGGGCACAGCGGCTTTGCTGGATCGTTTCGCAGCCGACCAAATCGGCGGCGTTCCGCAATGGCAAGGCGGTTTCGGTGAACCGGGGCGATATCTTCATGATGATCGCGATCCGGCCGGCGGACGGGGTCACCAACGAGGTTTCGTTCCTTGGCGGCTATCCCTTTAAGAAGGGCTCCGAGGTCAAGGCGTCGGTGGGGAAGAGCAACTTTACCCTGTTCACCGAGGGCGAGACCGCCTGGGCGCCGTCATCGGACGACGACAACGCCCTGATCGCGGCCTTCCGCAAGGGGTCCAACGCCAAGGTCGAAGGCACCTCGTCGCGCGGCACGAAGACGGTCGATACCTTCTCGCTGTCGGGCTTCACCGCGGCGCTTCAGGCGGCGGCGGACCTCTGCAAGTAGTCGCTCCCCTGGCGCGCCGCGCCGGGCTGTGTTAGGGGCTGCGGCCTGCCCGGACGGGCGGGCCGCGCGCATATTGCGTGCTGCGAGATCGGTGAGCCGCCGACAAAGCGAACGACAGAGCCCATGACCCCGCGTGACGAAAAGCGAGCCCCAGAGCGGTCTCCGGCCGGCGTAATCCAGCCGGACTTCGCCACCTTGCCCCGCAAGGTAGCCGAAGGCGCGCGCCCGAACCTGGTCGGACTGACCCGGGACGGCTTGCACGCCGCGCTGATCGAGGCGGGCACGCCCGAGCGTCAGGCGGGCATGCGCACCGCGCAGCTTTGGCAATGGATCTATCAGCGCGGCGTCAGTGATTTTTCCCAGATGACGAACCTCTCGAAGGATTACCGGGCGATGCTGGACCGGACCTTCGAGGTGGCGCGGCCTCAGGTGGTCACCCACCAGGTCTCGGCCGATGGCACCCGGAAATACCTGCTGAGGATCGCTGGCGGCCACGAGGTCGAAGCTGTCTACATTCCCGAGGAGGACCGGGGCACGCTTTGTGTCTCGTCCCAGGTCGGTTGCACCCTGACTTGCACCTTCTGCCATACGGGCACGCAAAAGCTGGTCCGGAACCTGACCCCGGCCGAGATCGTCGGCCAGATCCTGGTCGCGCGCGACGATCTGGACGAGTGGCCGGTGGCGGGTCAGCGCCCGCCAGACCGGCGGCTGATCTCGAACATCGTGCTGATGGGGATGGGCGAGCCGCTGTATAATTTCGAGGGCGTGCGCGATGCGATGAAAATCGCCATGGACAACGAGGGGTTCAGCCTCTCGCGCCGCCGCATCACCCTCTCGACCTCGGGCGTCGTGCCCGAGATCCCGCGCGCGGGCGCCGAGATCGGCACGCTGCTGGCGATCAGCCTGCACGCGACTACCGACGAAGTGCGCAACGAGCTGGTCCCGATCAACCGCAAATGGCCGATCGCGGATTTGCTCGAGGCCTGCCGGCAATATCCGCGCCTCTCGAATTCCGAGCGGATCACCTTCGAATACGTGATGCTGAAGGGGGTGAACGATTCGGACGCGGACGCCAAGCGCCTAGTCAAGCTGATCGCGGGCATTCCCGCCAAGATCAACCTGATCCCGTTCAACCCCTGGCCGGGCGCGGTGCACGAACGCTCGGATTGGGAGCGGATCGAAAAATTTGCCGAGATCGTCAACCGGGCCGGTTACGCCAGCCCGGTGCGCACCCCGCGCGGCGAGGACATCCTGGCGGCCTGCGGGCAGCTGAAGAGCGCGACCGAGCGGGCACGCAAGACCCGTGCCCAGATCGCCGAGGAAGCGGGCCTGCCCGGTTGATCCGATGCGCCGCGTCATGATCATCGGCGGACCGGGGTCGGGAAAATCCACCTTGGCGCGCCGGATCGGCGCGCGGCTGGACCTGCCGGTGACCCATCTTGATCAGATCTATTGGGAACCCGGCTGGGTCTTTCGCGAGCACGAGGACGTGCGCGACCGCCTGCTGGCGCTCTACGCGGCCGAGGATTGGGTGATCGACGGCAACTATTCGATCACCTGGCCCGAGCGGCTAGCGCGTGCCGATACCCTGATCTTCCTCGACCTGCCCACCTGGATCCGCGCGCCGCGGGTGATCCGCCGGACGGTGACTGGGTTCGGCCGCGACCGGCCCGACCTGACGCCCGGCTGCCCCGAACGATTCGACTGGATCTTTTACAGGTTCGTGTTCACCTATGGATTGCGGCGGCGCAAGCGGGCGCTGGCCCAGTTGCGCGCGGCGCCGGACCATGTGGCCTGCCACCACCTGACCCGGCCGGCGGAGATCGAGCGGTTCGTATCGGCGCTCTGACAGTTGCGCGTGCCGGGCGGTTGGCGCAGGGTGCCGCGATGATCACGCAAGATGACATCCAAGCCGCCCATGGCCGCATCGCCGCCCATGTCCGGCGCACGCCCGTCATCGAGGCCGCGGGCGCGGCCTTCGGGCTGGACCATCCGGTGGTGCTGAAGCTGGAGCTGCTGCAGCATACGGGCAGCTTCAAGCCGCGCGGAGCCTTCAACAACCTGATCGCGCGCGACGTGCCGGCGGCCGGCGTCGTTGCCGCTTCGGGCGGCAATCACGGGGCGGCGGTGGGCTACGCGGCAGCCGAGCTGGGCATTCCGGCGCGGATCTTCGTGCCCGAGATCGCGGGCGAGACCAAGATTGCGCTGGTGCGCGGCACTGGTGCCGGTCTGGAAGTGGTGCCGGGCCATTACGGCCAAGCCGCCGCCGCAGCCGAGGCGGCGCGGCAGGCCTCGGGTGCGATGACGATCCACGCCTATGACGCGCCCGAGACGCTGGCGGGGCAGGGCACCGTGGGACTGGAGTTTGAGGAGCAGGCGCCGGATCTGGACATTCTGCTGGTCGCGGTCGGTGGTGGCGGGCTGATCGGCGGGATTGCCAGTTGGTACGATGGGCGCGTCCGTGTCGTCGCCGTCGAGCCGGAGGGTGCGCCGACCCTGGCCACCGCGCTCCGCGACGGGCCCGACGCCGAGATCACGCCCTCGGGCGTGGCGGCGAACTCGCTCGGTGGTCCCAAGATCGGTCGGCTGGCATATGACGTCGTCACCCGGCTGGGGATCGAATGCGTGCTGGTTCCCGATGCGGCGATCGCGGAGGCGCAGCGCCAGCTATGGCTCGGCACGCGGGTCCTGGCCGAGCCCGGCGGCGCGGCGGCGTTGGCCGCGCTGACCAGCGGGCGGTTCGCGCCGCCGCCGGGCGCGCGGGTGGGCGTGCTGGTCTGCGGAGGCAACGTCGATCCGGCGCCGGTCTGAGGCCCGACCAGATGCCGCTCCAGACCCGCGTCACCCCGTTCGGCGAGATCGTGGCCCGGCCTTGGCGCGGCACGCTGATGGGCAATCGGGGCATCCTGCATGACGAAAATCGCAACCTGGGGTCAGCCCGGTGGCGCCACAAGAACTGGGTCTGCTGCGTGACCGAGTTCCGCGGCCGCCATCGCGAAGTCATGCCAATGGCCGGAGCGCCGACGCGGTATACGGCGCTGTTTTTCTGGGACGAACCGAGCGCACTGGCCGCCGGCCACCGTCCCTGCGGCGAGTGCCGGAACGCGGATTACCGCCGGTTCAAGGCGGCCTGGGCGGGGGCGGGCCTTCAGGGAGCATCGGCGTCGGAGATCGACCAGGTGCTGCACAAGGCCCGGGTCACCCGGGACCGGCGGCAAGTGACCCATCAGGCGATGCTCGATGACCTGCCTGACGGCGTGTTCATCCGCCAGGACGGCGTGGCGCTGTTGAAGTGGCAAGGCGGTCTCTGGCGCTGGTCCGAGCGGGGATATGAAGCCTCCGGTCCGGTGCCGCGTGGTGCGGCGACCGTGCTGACGCCCGCGCCGACCGTCGCCGCGATGCGGGCGGGGTTCGAGCCGATGGCGCCCGTGGGGCTTTCGGATTGATCCGTCGCAGACCCGGGACGACGCGCTACTCCGCCGCCGGGGCGTCCGCCACAAAACCCGCCGCGCCTGCTGCTTGCGCCGCCTGACGTGTCTCTGGGCGCGCCTCCGGACCCTCCGCCTCGATCCCGTCGACCCGCACCCTGATCTGCGGCCGGGCCCAGGGGATGCCGTTCTCCTCGAACGCCTCCTGCAGGGCCTGGAAGGCATAGCGCCGGATGGTCCATTGCCGCCCGGGCTTGGACATGAACTTGGTCTGAACAATGAAGCCGTGATCGTCCACGTCGACCGCGCCCTGCGCCTTGAAGGGCTGGATGAAATCTTCCTTGATCTCCTCGATTTCCAGCATCCGCTGGCCGGTTTGCTTCAAGAGCTTGCGCACCATGTTGAGATCGGTGTCGAAGGGCACGCGGACCCGGAATTTCAGGATCGCCCAGTCGCGCGAGTAGTTCTTGATGATGTCGACCGCGCCGAAGGGCACGGTGTTCAGCGCCCCCCGGTGGTGTCTCAGCTTCAGCGAGCGCACCGAGATCTCTTCGACCGTGCCCTTCGCCTCGCCCATATCGATATACTCGCCCAGCCGGAAAGCGTCCTCGATCAGGAAGAAAAAGCCCGAGACCACATCGCGCACCAGTGCCTGGCTGCCGAAGCCGATGGCAAGCCCGACCACCCCCGCGCCGGCCAGCAATGGCCCGGTATCGACACCCATCGCCGAAAGCGCGATCATCACCACCATGACCCCCAGCGCGATTTGGGCTGCCCGTTTCAGAAGCGGCAGAAGCGTGCGCAGCCGCGAATGGCCCACGCCCCCGGCCTCACCCATTTCCAGGGCCTCGTCTCCCATCTCCTCGGCCCGTCGCCGGTCCTCGGCGGCGATGGTGCGGTCGGCCCAGATGCTGACCACTTGCCAGGCGCCGTAGGCGACGAAGAGGGTCACCAGGATCTGCATCAGCGCGTTCGCCGCGCCGGCGCCGATATTGTCGGAGGCGAAGCTCCAAAGATCGATCCGCCACGCCGCGGCCAGGCTGAGGAAAGCCAGCACCACCAGCCCCAGCCGTGCGACCCGCATCCCGGCGGCGCGGGCAGGGCGGTCCAGATGAGCATCGATCCGCGTCTGCCGCCAAAGCGCCGCGTCGACCGAGGGTAGCAGCACCAGCAACAAGACGGTCCATAGCGCCGCGCCGAACAACGGCTGGAGTCCGATCAGGGCCGCGCCGACCAAGCCCAGCCAGATCAGCGGCACCAGCGCGACCAAGAGGTTCGGCCAAATGGCAGCGACCGTGCGCCGCACGCGGCCCGGGTCGTCGCGTTCGCGGGCGATGTCGCGGCCCATGGTCTCGCGCGCCTCCCACATTGCTTGGGTCAGCAGGACCGTCGTCAGGGTGCCGACAATCATCAGCAGAAGGGTATGGGCATCGCCCGACAATCCCAGCGTCGCGATCAAGGCGCAGGTGAAAAAGCCGAAGGCGCCGAAGGCCGTGGTCCGCAGGGTCGCATTGTAGACAAGCCGCGCCTCGTGATCCTCGTAGCTGGGGATCCGCGCGCCTGGATGCCTGGGCGCCAGATAGGCTCGCGCGCCCGCGGCGACCAGCTTCACGATCGCCGCCGCGCCCAGATAAAAGACGAAGGCGGTTCGGTCGCGCCCGTCCTCCGACCCCAGCAGGAAGAAAACCAGGGATGCGGCGATGACGAAGGTGGCAAGCCGCGCGAGTTCGATCACCAGAAGGACCAGCCCCGCCGAGGCCCGCGTGCCGACTGGCGGATGTTCGAGCGGCGGGGGCTCGGGTACAAACACCGCGAGGCGGCGCGCCAGCCAGCGGTCGGCGGCGACCCCGGCGGCCAGCGCCAAGGCAAGGACGGCGACAAGCATCGCCACATCGCCGCCGCTGCGTCCGTGCATCATTCTTCGCCACGCCTCCCCCGGCAGGGCGGCCAGGGCTGGCAAGCTGGCGCCGATTTCGGCGGCCCGGGCCTGGGCGCGGCCCAGTTCCTGTTGCACCGCGAACGCGGTGCGTGCCGGGTTGAACGGCGCGGCGCGATCCTCGGCCTGCTCCTCGATCAAGCGTTCGAGCAGCAGGCGGCGCACTTCCTCATCGGAAAGACGTGCGACATCACTCGTTGTGGGCGCCTGCTCTTGCGCGTTCACCGCAAGTGGCCCCGCGAGCATCAGGAGGACAGCAAGCAGCGCAGCTAAAGGTCTCATAAGACGCGATTATCGCCGATTGGGCGGCGCCAATCAGCAGAATACGGTCCTGGTCACGAGGATGTTAGACCGCCGCGAGCGGATGCTTCAGATCCCGATGATCCGGCGGAAAAGCGGCAGCCCCGCCAAAGCGTGCGCGCCCAGGATCGTCAGATAGGCGAGGCTCGCCAGGAAGGCCTCGGCGCCGCCCATGGGCTCGAGCCCCTTGTCTTCCTTGGCCGCACGGCGGGCATAGCTGTAGCCCATCAGCGCGAAAAGCAGCAAAAGCCACATCTGCTTCAGGGCCGCGATGCCGATCAGCACGATGCTCATCGCGTTGGTCAAGAGCGGTGCGAGCCCCGGTACTGTGGTGATCGTGATCGCGCGAAGCGCCCTCCCGCCATCCAACGGCCATAGCGGCAGCATGTTGAAGGCGTTGAGCGCGCCGGCGATCACCGCCGCGTGGTAAACCTCATTAGCAAGTGGCGATCCCTCGTGAGCCAACCATTCGGCGGCCAGCAGAAGCGCGACCACCAGGCTGATGCTGAAGCCCGGGCCCATCAGGGTCACGTAGCAGTTGGAAAGCTGGTCGCGCGGCGCATTGTTCGAAATCGCCACCCCGCCGAAAAGCGGGATCAGCCGGAAGCGCGCATCCTCGTGCCCGGCCACCCGGTAGGCGATCACATGGCCCCATTCATGCCAGATCACGGCGACGATCACCGCGATTCCGCCCGAGACTCCGAAATACACGACCGCGAAGGCGATGCTGAGCCCCGCCAGGAACAGTGGCTTGGGCGACCAAGTCAGGTGCATCGATCCACGCGGCGCCAGGAAGCCGCCGATGCCCGAGAGAAACGTGAAGACAAACCCGAATGCCGCCAGGCCGAATGCGAGCGACAGGTGGTCTTCGGAATAGGTCAAAGATTGTGCGGCTGCGCCATGCCCGTCGCATGGTAACCGCCATCGACGAAGACCACGTCACCGGTCGTCGAGGCGCCGAGATCGGAGAGCAGATAGACCGCGGCGCCGCCCACATGCGCCAACGCCGCGTTGCTGCGCAAGGGCGTGTTCTCCTCGCATTCCTTGAAGACCTTGCGCGCGCCACCGATGGCCGAGCCCGCCAGCGTGCGCATCGGCCCAGGGCTGATCGCGTTGACCCGGATCCCCTGGGGGCCAAGATCGTTGGCCAGATACCGCACGCTGGCCTCGAGCGCCGCCTTGGCGACGCCCATCACGTTGTAGTGCGGCATGACCCGCTGCGAGCCCAGATACGTCATGGTGACAACCGAGCCGCCGTTCGGCATCAGATCCGCGGCGCGGCGGGTCAAATCGACGAACGAATAGCAGGAAATATCCATCGTCTTCAGGAAGTTGTCGCGGCTGGTATCCGCATAGCGCCCATTCAGCTCGTTCTTGTCGGAATAGGCGATGGCATGGACCAGGAAGTCCATCGAGCCCCAGGCATCCTTCAGCGCAGCGAAGACGGCGTCAAGACTGCCACCGTTCTGCACATCGGCATCCATGACGATACTCGCACCCAAGCTCTCGGCCAAGGGGCGGACCCGGCGCTCGAAGGCTTCACCCTGATAGGTGAAGGCCATCTCTGCCCCCTGGGCGCCCAGCGCCTCGGCGATGCCCCAGGCGATGGAGTGGTCGTTCGCCACCCCCATGATCAGCCCGCGCTTGCCCTGCATGACCCCAGACTTCATGGCCCCCGCCTTCATGGCCCCGCTCATGGGCGTCACCCGTGATACCGGCTCATCGCCAGGGTGCAATTGGTGCCGCCGAAGCCGAAGCTGTTCGAGATCACCGTGCCGAGGCCGGCATTGTCGATGCGGCTGGTCACGACCGGCGCATCGGTGAATTCCGGATCGATCTCGTCGACATTGGCGCTGGCGGCGATGAAATCGCCCTGCAGCATCAGCATGCAGTAGATCGCCTCCTGCACGCCGGTGGCGCCAAGGCTGTGACCGGTCAGCGATTTCGTCGAGCTGAAATGCGGCTGCTGCTCGCCGAAAACCTCGGCGATCGCCGCAACCTCCTTCTGGTCGCCGACCGGGGTCGAGGTGCCGTGGGTGTTGATGTAGTCGACCTTGCGGTCACCAATGGTCGAGATCGCCTGATGCATGCAGCGCACCGCGCCCTCGCCCGAGGGCTGGACCATGTCGAACCCGTCCGAGGTGGCGCCATAGCCGGTCAGCTCGGCATAAATCTTGGCGCCGCGGGCCTTGGCGCGCTCGAGCTCTTCCAGCACCACGACCCCGGCACCGCCGGCGATGACGAAGCCGTCGCGGTCTTTGTCATAGGCGCGGCTCGCGCGCTCGGGCGTGTCGTTGAACTTGGACGACATGGCGCCCATCGCGTCGAAGAGACAGCTCAGCGTCCAGTCCAGCTCCTCGCCGCCGCCCGCAAACACGATATCCTGCTTGCCCCACTGGATCTGCTCGAAGCCGTTGCCGATGCAATGGGCCGAGGTCGAGCAGGCGGAGGTGATGGAGTAGTTCACGCCCTTGATCTTGAAGGGGGTCGCCAGCGTCGCAGAATTGGTCGACGACATTGCCTTCGGCACCGCAAAGGGGCCGATGCGGCGCGGGCCGCCCTTTTCGATCACGGTCTTGTTTGCCTCGAACAGGCTGCGGGTCGAGGGGCCGCCGGAGCCCATGACGATGCCGGTGCGCTCGTTACTGACCTCGTTCTCGGCCAGGCCGGAATCGGTGATCGCCTGGGTCATGGCGATATAGTTCCAGGCGGCGCCGTCGCCCATGAAGCGGCGCACCCGCTTGTCGACCTGGCCCTCGATATCGGCCGTCGGCTTGCCGTGCACCTGGCACTTGAAGCCCAACTCCGCGTAATCGTCGGCGAACGAGATGCCGGACTTGCCTTCGCGCAGGGCCGCGTTGACCTCCTGGGCATCCGATCCGATCGACGAGACGACCCCGATTCCGGTTACCACCACTCGGCGCATAAACGTTCCTCCAGTCTGGCGGCTTTTCGCGCCGCGCCCGGCAGCAACCGGGAGGCAGGGATCAGGTGAACAGGCCCACCCGCATATCCTTGGTCACATAGATAACCTTGCCGTCCAGTTCCATGGTGCCGTCGGCGATTCCCAGCTTCAGTCGGCGGTCGATGACCCGTTTCATATCGACCGTATAGCGGATCAGCTTGCCCGCGGGCGTAACCATGTCCGAGAACTTCACCTCGCCCACGCCCAGCGCCCGGCCGCGGCCCGGCAGGCCAAGCCAGCCCAAAAAGAACCCGGTCAATTGCCAAAGCGCGTCGAGACCCAGGCAGCCGGGCATGACCGGATCGCCCAGGAAATGACACTTGAAGAACCAGAGGTCCGGCTTCAAGTCCATCTCGGCAACCACCTGGCCCTTGCCGTTGGGGCCGCCATCGGCGGTGATCGAGGTGACCCGGTCCACCATCAGCATCGGCGGCGCCGGAAGCTGCGCGTTGCCGGGCCCGAAAAGCTCGCCGCGGCCACAGGCAAGCAGCGCCTCATAGTCAAAGCTGCTCGGCCTATCGGCCGCCGTATCCGTCATCAGTGTCTCCGGGTCGTGGAATTCGATTCCGATCCCTAGCACCCGTAAATGGGCGGCACAAGCGGGCCGAAGCGCTGTGGATGGTTTGCTCTGGCGAAATCCGCCGCAAATGGTTTATGGTTAGCGTTCATGAGCTTCCGCGACGGGAGAGCGGGCCGAGATGATGGACTTGGCGGGCACGATTGAGAGCACCAGCGACGGCGAAATGCGCGCCGCGCACTGGCTGGCGGCTGGCGGGCTGCGGCCCACCCGCCAGCGCATGGCGCTGGCGAAATTGCTGGTGGGCGACGGGCAGAACCGGCACGTCACCGCCGAGAGCCTTTTCGAGTTGGCCGGCCGCGCCGGGGTCAAGGTCTCGATGGCGACGGTCTACAACACTCTGCGCAGTTTCACCGGCGCGGGTCTGATGACCGAGATCACGGTCGACGGGACGCGGTCCTATTTCGACACCGATGTCTCGGACCACGCCCATTTCTTCTGGGAAGATGACGGGCGGCTGTCGGACGCCCCGCATGGTTCGGTCGCCTTCGAGCGCCTGCCCGAAGCCCCGGTGGGCGCCGAGATCACCAAGGTCGACGTGGTGATCCGCCTGCGCAAGGGCTGAGATTACCAGCCGCCTCCGCCACCTCCACCGCCCCCACCTCCGGACGAACCGCCGCCGCCCGAGCCTGACCCGCCGCGTGAGGGCTCGGAAGTGGACGAGACCGCCTGGCCGAAGTCGCGGTCGAAACGGTCGATATCCAAACGCCCCTCGGCGGAATACCATTCCGGCGGCGGCGCACCGGCAGCCGCCAGCACACCGGCGAACTTTTCGGACCATTCGTGCGAGAGCCCCAGCGCGACCGCATGGGGCAAGAGTTGCTCGAAAAGCTCGGGCGTCTGTTCGGGCGGGTTCAGCAGCTCAAGCCGGTCCTCTTCGGCGGTGCGCATGTAGAGCTCGAACCCCTCGATCTGATCCAGCAGCTTGCGCCCGGC
>Ga0224508_10001251_pt1 | contig 23046 bp, 25 predicted proteins | sample SF_Jan12_sed_USG_4_FD_170157 | JGI IMG/M metagenome (GOLD analysis project Ga0224508, IMG submission 170157) | Sediment microbial communities from San Francisco Bay, California, United States - SF_Jan12_sed_USGS_21 | ecosystem: Environmental > Aquatic > Marine > Sediment | place: USA... | reverse complement strand
CAGCTTCGCGGCTGGACGACGGAGGGCGTACCCAGCAACCAGACCGTGGAGCGCCTGGGGCTCTAGCCGCGCTCTAGCGGGATCGAGGGAGACCCGATCGTCCCTGCGGGCGATCGGGTCTCGTCTCATTCCCGAAACGGCTGGTCGAAACCATGGACAGCGCAGTCGCCTGGGCATCATCCCAAGATCGGCGTCTTGCGGTCTGCTGTCCGGGTCCCGGAATCGGGACCGCATTTCGGGGAGCGGAAACACATGGCCCGTTACGTCATAGTCGGTGCCGGCCCGGCCGGTGTAATCGCGGCGGAAACGCTGCGCCAGCAGGACGCGGACGGAGAGATCGTCCTCCTCGGAGGAGAACCCGAGCCGCCCTATTCGCGGATGGCCATCCCCTACTACCTGACCGGGGGCATAGAGGAATCCGGGACCCATCTGCGCAAGGCCCAGGACCATTACGCCAAACTGGGGATCGAGGTCCGCCAGGCTGCGGTCAGCAAGGTCGACACCGGCGCCAACAGCCTGGTCCTGGCCGACGGCTCGGCCCTGCCCTACGACCAGCTTCTGCTGGCGACGGGCGCCAGCCCCGTGCGGCCGCCGGTGCCCGGACTGGACCTCCCGGGGGTGCATCACTGTTGGACACTCGAGGACGCCCGCCAAATCGCGGACCTCGCGGATCCGGGCGCCAGCGTGGTCCTGATGGGGGCCGGTTTCATCGGCTGCATCATCCTGGAAAGTCTCCTGGCCCGGGACGTGAAGCTGACCGTCGTCGAAATGGAAGACCGCATGCTGCCGCGCATGATGGACCAGACCGGCGGCGCCATGATCAAGCGGTGGTGCGAAGACAAGGGGACGAGCGTCCTGACCTCGACCAAGGTCACCGAGATCAAGGCGGCGGACGGCGGCGGCCTGCAGGTTGTCCTGGACAGCGGCGAACAGGTGCCCGCGGCTCTGGTGGTCGTGGCGACCGGCGTGAAATCCAACGCCGAATTGGCCCAGGACGGTGACATCAAGGTCGATCAGGGCATCGTCGTCGACAACTATTTGCGGACCAGCGTGCCCAACGTCTACGCCGCCGGCGACGTCGCGCAGGCGCCGGACCACTCGACAGGAGGCTGGTCGGTGCTGGCGATCCAGCCGACGGCGGCCGACCACGGGCGCGTCGCCGCCCTGAACATGGCCGGGGTGGAGACGACCTATAAGGGGAATCTGGCGATGAACGTGCTCGACACCGCCGGGCTGGTCTCCGTGTCCTTCGGCCGCTGGGACGGCGGAGACGGTTGCGAGACGGCCGAGTCCGTGGACGCTGAGAACTTCCGCTACATGCGCCTCGTGTTCGACGGGGACCGCGTCGTCGGCGCCCTCTGCCTCGGCCATACCGACCATGTCGGGGTGCTACGCGGCCTGATCCAGGGCGACGTCCGCTTGGGCGACTGGAAGGCGCGCCTCCAGGCAGACCCCTGCCGGATCATGGAGGCCTACCTCGGGTCCACGCTGAGCTGAACTCGGATCCTGTCGGCACCCGGCCGCGCACCTGTCCTCAGACGACCGGCGCCCCGTATCCGTAGCTGTACGGCACCGCGCCGGAAAAGGCGACGACGTCGCCGTCCTCGATCAGGTGGTAGTCCTTGATATTGCCGCCGACCAGGCCCGGCGTGATGTCGCGCCCGTTCACCAGGACCAGGAACAGCTCGTCGCGCGGGATCCGCAGCCGGTCGGCCAGTTCGCCGACGGTCGTGCCGGCAGGCAGCGACAGTTCGCGCCGCGGCCCCTCGGCAGCGGCGTATTTCACGATGCTGTTGAAAAGCCGGACTTCGACCTTGACGACCACGTCCTGGGAATTGTGCCCGATCTGTATATTCACGGTATCTTCTGCTCCAAGCGCCTACTACCAAAGCCAGGTTACCCTATCTCCCGCACCTTGCATTTGACCGTGGTCAAATGCCCGGGTCCGTTCGTGAGGAAAGCACACTATACAGAGGGTTTCGCTAGCCGCCGGCGCGCTGGAAAACCCGGTCGAAGCGCTGCAGGAAAAGGACCTCTTCCTCTGCGCCGTAGCCGCGAAACGAGATGGTCACTTGGGTGCGCGGCAGGGACAGCAGGCCGCTCAGCCGGCGCGGCGGCAGGGGCTCGATCGAGATCGAAATTCCCCGCTCGGCCGTCCCGGTTTCGACACCCTGGCTCTCGACGCGATACGCGCGGCCCTGCATCACCAGCGCCGCACCCCGGAAGAACTCGTCGGGGGTCAGAGCCATGTCCTTGACCGTAGGCATCGGGCCGTCTTGTCAGCCCCCGGCCACCGGCGGCCAGGCAGCGACGGTGTCACCGTCCGCGACGGTACAATCCGCTCGGTGGCTCGGCGCGATGAAGAGGCCGTTCAACAACACCAGATGGCATTGCTCCATCGGGACGTTAAACTGGGCGAGGATCGCCTCGACCGTGGCCTCGTCGGACGGCAAAAGCACCTTCACCGCGTTGGCCTTCGTCCCGGGGGGCAGATAATCGGACAAGGACGCATAGAGCTTAACGGTCGCGCTCGCCATGATCGTTCGGTCCCAATTTCCCCGCAGCTCGAGCCTTACGGCGCGCTGGTCGCTTCGATGCCCAAAGTAGCGGGATATCGCCCCGTCAACAAGCCTCGCACCGGGTTTCTCCTCTCAGTCGAATCCCGCGATCTTTCTTGCGCGCCCAGGCCGGCGGGCGGCGGGTTGTTGCAAGTGGTGAGGCCTGTCGCTATCCATATCGCAGGAAACAACCGGTGCGCGCGTCCGCTTTGGAGAGGCCGCCGAATTCGTTCCTAGGCGTGCCGCAATTTGGGAGAAGGCGTTCATGCTCACCGTATCCATGTCGGTAAACGGCCGAAAGGTGAGCCGCAAGGTCGAGGGCCGCACGCTGCTGGTCGAGTTCCTGCGCGAGCATCTGGGCCTGACCGGCACCCACGTCGGCTGCGACACTAGCCAATGCGGCGCCTGCGTGGTGCACGTCGACGGCGCCTCGGCCAAGGCCTGCACCCTGCTGGCGGCCCAGGCCGAGGGGACCGAGGTGACGACCATCGAGGGTCTGGCCAAGAACGGCGAGCTGCATCCCATGCAGGCCGCCTTCAAGGAGCATCACGGCCTGCAATGCGGCTTCTGCACGCCCGGTATGGTGATGAGCGCGGTCGACCTGCTGAAACGCAATCCGGACCCAAGCGAGACCGAGGTGCGCGAATGGCTCGAAGGCAATCTCTGCCGCTGCACGGGCTACCACAACATCGTCAAGGCGATCCGGGCCGCGGCCCGGGCGATGGCGGGATAGGAGCGGCGTCATGTACGACTTCGCCTACCATCGCCCCGCCAGCCTCGAGGAGGCGGAGCGGTTGTTGAGCGGGGCCTCCGACGGCACGTTGATCGCCGGCGGCATGACCCTGATCCCGGCCCTCAAGCAACGCCTGGCCAGCCCCAGCGACGTCATCGACCTGAGCGGCGTCGCTGGACTGAGCGGCATCTCGGAGGCCGGCGGGGCAATCGTCGTCGGCGCCCTGACGCCGCACGCCGCGGTCGCCTCGGACGCCGTCGTCACGGCGAGGGTCCCGGCGCTGGCCGCTCTCGCCGCCGAGATCGGCGATCCCCAGGTGCGTAACCGGGGCACCTTGGGCGGCTCGATCGCCAACAACGACCCGGTCGCCGACTACCCCGCCGCCGTGCTCGGCCTGGGCGCGACGGTCAGGACCAACAGGCGGGAGATCGCCGCCGACGACTTCTTCACCGGCATGTTCGAGACCGCGCTGGAGGATGGCGAGATCGTCACCGCCGTGTCCTTCCCGGTGCCGGACAAGGCGGGCTACACCAAGTTTTCCAACCCGGCTTCGCGTTACGCCGTCGTCGGCGTCCTGGTCAGCCGGGGCCCGGCCGGGACCCGTGTGGCGGTGACCGGCGCGGGACCCTGCGTGTTCCGCTCGGCCGAGTTGGAACAGGCGCTCGCCGGCGATTTCACGGCCGCGGCATTGGACGCCGTCACGGTCGCCGCCGAGGGGCTCAACTCGGACATTCACGCCAGCGCCGACTACCGCGCCCACCTGGTCGGCGTCATGGCCAAGCGGGCGGTGGCCGCCTGCGGCTAGCACGCTTGCGCGATCAGGCTTCGACTGCAGCGGGTCTCGAATTAAGGGCCCCGCCCCTTTCGCGAAGGTCACGAACCTGCGACGATCCTGACAAACCTGATAGGCTTGGACGATGTCTCGCCGTCAGACCATCCTCTTGACCGTCGTGTTCGTCGTGATGGGCGCCACGCTCTTGGGCATCGGCGCATTCCGCACCACGCTCGCCGCCTGGGCCGCGGAACGGTGGCTTGCGGGCGCCGGCGTCGAGGTGGCTGGCCTGAAGGTCGAGGAGATCGGGTGGCGTCGTGCCCGCCTCGCCGGCCTGTCCGCCGGCCGCGACGGCGAATTGTCGCTGAACAAAGCTGTCATCGACTACCGTATTCGCGACCTGCTGGCAGGCCGGATCGAGACGATACAGATCGAGGGCCTTATGCTTTCACTCGATCTCACCGGCACCGGTCCACCGCTCGGCAGCCTGCAAGCGCCTCTGCAAGCCGTCATGGACAGGGCTAGGCCTGCCGACGGCCCCGGCGCCGGTCCGCCGAGGCTCGCGCTCGAGGGCGGGCGCATCGAAGCCCGAACGCCATATGGTCCCGCGACCCTGGATTTCGAAGGCGTCCTCGAGCCAGGCGGCCAGGGTGCGGCTCGGGCGAGCGGGACGCTGGCACTGAGCGCATCTAGCGGCCGCGTGCTGGGACGTCTGCAGGGCGAGGTCATGGCCGACGGTCGGATCACCGGCGGCCTGCGCATCGATCAGGGAACCATCGCGCTCGGCGGTAACAGGCTGGCAGCCGATGTGCTCGGTGGCGGGCTGGAGTTCGACTGGTACGGAGAGCTGCGGCACCTGGAGGGCCAACTATCGCTGGAGGCGATACGGCTGGCTCGAACCGAGGTCGGCGCAGCAGACCTGCAGTTCGACATCACGGGTACCGACTTCTCGGCCAAGGGTAATCTCGCGGCCCGAGACAAGGCTGCGGCCCTCGAATTCACCGCGCGCGTCGCGGATTACCTTGTTGAGCCGCAAGTCGATGCCGAGTTGGAGGTCACGGCAGACGCCACCGCACCGATCTGGGAGATCGCCGGGCTGCTACGCCCGCGCGCGGGTCACGGTCGATTGGTGGCAACGGTCCGCGGCCGGGTGCCTGCCGTCCCCGCGTTCGACACCGGAGTCGACGGAATCTGGTCCTGGCTGTCGAGCGGCGACCTGACCGCCGATCTGCTGCTCGAACTGGACGGGGTGACCTTGCCCGGTCGCGTCGAGAGTTTGAAGGCCCGACTTCCGATCGAGGCGAAGCTCGCCGTGGGCAGCGCGGTGCTCTTGCTGCGGCTTAACGCAAAGCTGGCCACTCCTGGACCGGTAAGAGACTGGCTTGCCGCCAAGGGGCTGGGGGCGGACTGGCTTGGACCGCGTGTTGCCGCCACGCTCACTGGGCGCGGCATGGATCGAGCCCGGGTCCGCATCGTCCCGGACCACACCGGCCTCGAAATCCTGTTCGACGGCGACGCCGTGATCGAGACCTCCAATGGAGCGGATCTGAGCGCAGCCGGAAGCCTAAGCCTCGGCCTGACCGCGGACTATAAGCCGGCCCGTCTGCGGCTCGAGGCCCTCCGGATCGCGGCCCGCAGCCGGGCGATCAGCGGCACGCCGCTGACTGCGCTTGCCGTTTCGGGGCAGCTGTCCGGCGTCGCAGCACAGCAGGCGATTGGCCCGGCGGACCGGCATGCCTTCACGCATGACCTCGTGCTGGCGGCGGCCGCGCTCGATCTCGAGGTGGCGCTCGAGGGCAAGCCGCCTGTCGCCGTCAGGGCCAAGGTGGGACGAATTCAGGCGACCGGCGAACAAACGCCGGAGCGTGCCTATCGCGGCAACACCGTCCTGTCGGACGCACGGATCGATGTGCCGCAACTGTTTCTCGCCGTCGAGGGCCTCTCGGGACAAGTCTCCCTGGGCACGGCACCCGATGTTCCGCTGGTGCGGTTTGCCGCCAAGGCCCTCAGGGACCTCCACATCCCGGCCTACATCAATCCGCTCGGGGTGACGGGTCGGATCCTGGAAAAGGGCGAAACGCTGGCGCTCCAGGCCGATGTGAGCGGCCCGGCAGCCCCGGGTCTGGGTAATATCCGCGGCACATTCAGTCCCGATCGGAAGAGCGGCGAGGTGAACGCCGTCCTCTCTCCCCTGGTTTTCGAGCCCGGGGGCATGCAGCCGGCCGAGCTTTCGCCCTGGCTGAAAGACCTGCGTGAGGTTGCCGGCGCGATCGAGGCGACGGCGCAGATCGGATGGGATCCAAAGGGCTTTCACAGCGAGGCGGCGATCGGCGTCCGGGACATGGCGTTTCGTACCGACTCGTTCGCCGTCGCCGGACTGCGCCTCGGGTTGAACCTGGACAATCTGATGCCGCCATCGAGCCCGTCGAGCCAGAACCTCGTCGCGGCGCGCGTCGATGTCGGCGTGCCGTTGCGGGACGTCACCGCCCGCTTCCAGATCCTGCCCGGAAACACGCCACGGATAGGTGTGGAGCAGGCCGAGTTCTCGCTCGCCGGAGGCCGCTACCACCTCGACGAAACGCTGGTCGACTTCGCGCGCCCGGACCACGCGCTGGACCTCAAGGTGATCGACCTGGATCTGGGCGCCCTGTTCGAGGCGATCCAGATCGAAGGATTGACCGGCACGGGCCGGTTGTCAGGCACGCTGCCGCTGCGGATCGACAAGGGCGCCTTTACCGTGTCCGACGCCCGCCTGGAGGCGCGCGTCCCGGGGGTGCTCAGATACCGCTCCCCGGCGGCCGCGAGCGCTCTGAAATCAGGTGGGCAGTCGGTGAAACTCTTGCTCGAGGCGCTTCACGACTTCCATTACGACGCTTTGGCCGTGACCGGAGTCAAGGACAAGGCCGGAGAAACTCGCCTGCGGATCGAAATGCGCGGGAAGAATCCGACTGTGCTCGAAGGCCACCCCTTCAAGTTCAACATCACCCTGAGCGGCAACCTGACGCCAATCCTGAACGCACTTGGTGAAGGCCACGAGCTGTCCAGCGAATTGATACGCCGAACGTGGAAACTTCAGCAGTAAAGTGCGTATAACGTTATCATCAAAGGCGGCGCATCGCGCCGAGCCTTTAACACACGGTGCCGCCGGCACCACAGCGAGACCGAGATCATGGAGCACCCTCCCCCGAGACGTCTTCACCGCAGCCTTCCGGCGTTCCTCATCGCCGGTTCATTGGCCGCCGCCTGCCAGCCGACGGTCAAGGTGGAGGCGCCGAAAGAGCCGATCACGATCAATCTCAACATCAAGCTCGATGCCGAGGTGCGCCTCAAGATCGAGGACCAAGCCAAGCAGGATATCAAGAGCAATCCGGATATCTTCTAAAACCTTCGGCCGATGTTGATGCCCATGGAGCGAGACATGCCTCTGCGACATTTCCATAGCTTCCTGCTCATGCTCAGCCTGCTGGCCGCGATCCCCCTCTCGGCCGGACCGGCGTTCGCGCAGACGCTCGACCAGCTGCGGGCCTCGGGTGCGGTGGGTGAGCGCTTCGACGGCTTCCTGGAGCTCAGGGATCCGGGCGCCGCCGGCGCCAAGAGCACAGTACCGGAGGTCAATGCGAAACGGCGACAGATCTATGCCGAGCGGGCGGCACGGGAAGCTGCGACCGTCGAGCAGGTGGGGCAGATCTATGCCAAGCAGATCCTGCAGCAGGCGCCGGCAGGCACGTGGTTTCTCAAGCCGGACGGCACATGGATGCAGAAATGACGGCACGGGACCTTGCGTGTCCCGTCCAGGCGACCTGGCGCTGACGCTTTCCGGCGACTTTTCCGCCGGGGCCTTGAACAGCGTCTCGGTCTCGGCCGAGGGGCTCAATTCGGACATTCACGCCGGCGCCGAATACCGCGCCTACCTGGTCAGCGTCATGGCCAAGCGGGCGGTGGCCGCCTGCGGCTGAACAAGGTCCTGGCCGAAACCCTGGGCCGGCATCTGCTGCGCCTGCAGTGCTACGAGGGCCTGGACCTATCCTCGGCGGTCTACGAATGGAACTACCCGCCCCAGATGGTCGAGATCCGCCTGTCCGAGGCGGCCGGTGATCGCGACCGCGAGACCCTGGCGGCCGACATCTTCACCGAGCGTTTCCTGATCGAGCGGCCGCTCCTGAAAGCACTCAAGCCGGAGATGGAGGTCCCGCCGGTGCTCTTGATCGACGAATTGAACCGCACGGACGAGCCTTTCGAGGCCTTCCTCCTGGAGGTGCTCTCCGACTACCAGATCACGGTGCCGGAACTGGGGACGATCAAGGCGCCCGAGGCGAGGGCCTAGCTGTCTGCACAGGTCGTCGCCTTCGTGCAGAAACTGAGAAAAGCCGATCTGTTCAAGCTGCCCGGCGTGGTCGAGACCATCGCCTGGGCCAAGGCGCTCACCCAACTCGACACGGTCGCGCTGAATCCCCAGGCGATCGATAATACCCTCGGCGTGCTGCTCAAGTACCAAGACGACATTACCAGGGTGCGCGGTAACGAGGCGGCGCGCATGCTCGAGAAGGTCGCGCAGGGCGCCGCGACCGCCGGCCGGGCGGACGACCGCGAGAACGGCCCTACTGGCCCCCGAAGACCTTGATCTCCACGTCGGTGATGTTGCGGTTGATCATGTCCAGGACATCCCGGTTCTCGGCCAGGCCGATGGTCACGAAGATCTGCGTTACCGCGCCGAAATTCAGGGCCGAAACAGCTATGTAGCTGTCCCAATCCGGGTTCTGACAGGCAACGAACCCCTGTTTTAGGGCAAAGGTATCGTTGGCCTCCTGGCGGGTCTGTCCGGAGGCCGACTTGCCCTCGCAGATGGTCTGGAACATGCCGAAGACTTCGTTGAGGATAACCGCGGTCTGCCGTTCCCCCGAAGCTTCCTCCCAATAGATGCCGACCCCGGTGCCATCGATTACGAACATGTAGTCGGCGAAGCCGTACTCCTTGGCCGCCAACGAAGTGGCCGCGAGCCCGCCGGACGCCGCCCTGATGATCCGCTCGAAGCCTTCGAATGTGAGCTTGGGCACACCGAGTTTCCAAGGCAGCACCCCGCCGTCCGACCGTTGCCAGTCGTCGGCCTCGGTCGATTTCACTGGCACCATGCGGGCAGCGTCCGGACGCCCGGTGCCTTGGATGTCCTCACCGACGGCCCCAGCGGCCCCTGCGGCGGGGCCGATGCTCAAACAAAGAAACAACATGCCCACCACGGCCAGCCGCACGCCCAAATGCGCGCGCAAGGCCGCCGGGCCGATACCCAGCCTTTCCATACCCCGTACCTCCTACCGGACATTCAAGACAAATTGGGAAGATCCGTCAAGGAAGGGCTTGTAATTACGTGATTTTCTAGGATCGCCGGCGTGGATGCCCGGATCGATGGGCCGCGCCGCGACGATCTGGCAAATCCCGGGCCGGGCAAAACCATCCCCCCGTAATCCTGCCCCGACTGCCGGAGAAATGTCGGAGCATTCTTAACCGGTGGTCGCCCGGCCCGGAAACTCGATGATCAGTTCTTCTTCTTTTGCCCCGGAGGCGTGGAGCCATGGCCCGGCGGCGGGTCAACGACGTGTTTCAATTGACCCGGCGGCACGTGCCAGTGCGCATGGCAGGCCGAAAGCAGAAACGAGAGCGCCGTCAAGGCAAGGACGGTGACTGCGGATCGGCGCACTGTCATGAGAATGATCCTCCTGACATCCAAGACCGGCAACCCGTCATCCGGTCCAGTTGATCCTCGCGGCCGTAGCCGAAAATCCCTGGACCGACGAAGAGATCCAGCGCCGAACAGTAGCCGTCCTTGCCTTAAGCGGAAGTTAATGGGTCTCAGGAGGCGAATCTCGGGCATCCGAGTCGCGCTCCGCCCGTAGACGGTCGCCAGGACGGCGCGGCGCTTTGGGTCGGTGCTTCGAAAGACGGCGCGTGACCGACCCTAGTCGTCCTCGTCGGCCGCGTCTTCGGTGGATACTTCGTAGCTCGTCTTATCCGTGTCCGCCTCGACCCCGACTAGTCCGACCTCATAGCCCCACAGGCGCCGGATGTGCTTCAACACTTCGTCGCGGCTGCGTTCGCTGAGCGGCACGCCGTCGCGCATCGTGTGCTGCAACCGTAGCTTGCGGTCGCCGCGCAGGTCGACGTCAACGATCTGTATGTCGGGCTCGATGGCTCCGAGATCATAGGAGCGGGCCAAGGCGCGGCGCACGTTCCGGAAACCGCGTTCGTCATGAATGTCGGTCACGGTGAAATGGGTGTCCGTGGAATCGTCCGCCAGCAGGAAGAGCTTCATCTTGCGAATCACATTGGGGCTCAAGTATTGCTGGATGAAGGACTCGTCGCGGTAGTTCGCCCAGGCGTCCTTGAGCGTTCCACGCCAATCGCCGCTGCCGGCAATCTCCGGGAACCACTCCTCGTCCTCCGGCGTCGGCTCGACGCAGATTCGCTTGATGTCCTCCATCATCGCCAGGCCGAGGGCATAGGGATTGATGCCGCTGTAGCGTTTATCGTTGAAATCCGGCTGGAAGATCACGCTCGAATGGGAATGCAGCGCCTCCAGCATCGCCCCCTCGGGCAGCAAACCCTTATCGTAGAGCTGGTTCATGATGTAGAGGTGCACGAAGGTGGCACAGCCCTCGTTCATGACCTTGGTCTGCTTCTGCGGGTAGAAGTACTGCCCGATATTGCGGACGATGTGCAGGAGTTCCCTTTGCCACGGCTCGAGGACGGGGCTGTTCTTCTCCAGGAAGTAGAGCAGGTTCTCCTCGGGCAGCTTCAGGCGCGTCTTGCGCTCCTCGATTTCGACGTCCGCCTGCTCCGGCTGCATGTCGGCGCCGTTACGCGGCAAGGTGCGCCAGAGGTCGTTGAAGGTCCGCTCCTGATACTGCCGCCGTTCGCGTTCGCGTTCGGCCTGTTCGCGCAGGTTGAGCTTGGGGCGTCGCCGATAGCGGAACACGCCGTGGTCCATGAGGGCGTGGGCGGCGTCGAGGATCTCCTCCACCGCCGCGGTGCTGTGGCGCTCCTCGCACTTGGCAACGTATCTCTTCGCGAATTCCAGATAATCGAGGATGCCCTCGGCGTCGGTCCACTGCTGGAACAGGTAGTTGTTCTTGAAGAAGTGATTGTGGCCGAAGGCCGCGTGCGCCATCACCAGGGCCTGCATGGCCATGGTGCTGTCTTCCATGTTGTAGCTGATGCAGGGGTTGGAGTTGATGACGATCTCGTAGGCGAGCCCGGCATAGCCCTTTTGGTACATCTGCGCCTCGCGCACGAAACGCTTGCCGTAGGACCAGTGCTGGTAAATCAGCGGCATGCCGATCGAGGAATAGGCGTCCAACATCTGCTCCGACGAAATGATCTCGATCTGGTTCGGATAGACGTCGAGGCCGAGATCGTTCAACGCGATCTCCTGGATCGCGTCGTAGGTCCGCCCCATGGTATCGAAGGTCCAGTTCGATCCTTCGAACAGATGGCGGCTCTCCGGCTCCGCTACCCCACCGGATTCCATTTCCGGCGCACGCTTTGCGGCTGCCTCAGCCATCGGCGGCCTGCTTGGCGAAGAGCTCGCGGAACACCGGGTAGATGTCGCCCGGTCCGGCGATGCGTTTGGTCTCGAAGTTGGGCCAGGAGGCGCCGACGGCCCGGTAGGCCTGCCACAGCGCCGTTCCTTTTTCCGGATCCTGGAACAGCTCCATTTCGCGTTCGTCGAGGATCTCGACATAGGCGTAGTACTGGCAGAGCGGCATCAGAGCGGTATCGAGCAGCTCGATGCATTTCTCGGCGTCGCCGGAGAAATTATCGCCATCGGAGGCCTGGGCCGTATAGATGTTCCATTCGCCGGGCGGATAGCGGTCGTGCACGATCTCGAGCATTTCCTTCAGCGCCGAGCTGACGACCGTCCCGCCCGTCTCCCGGCTGTAGAAGAACGTTTCCTCGTCGACCTCCTGGGCTTCATGGGTATGGCGGACGAAGACCACCTCGATGCGCTCGTAGCGGCGCTTCAGGAACATGTGCAGGATCATGAAGAACCGCTTGGCCAGGTCCTTCTCGCGCTCGCCCATCGAACCCGAGACGTCCATGAGGCAGAACATGACGGCGTTGGTGTTCGGCTCGGGGTGGTTTTCGTACCGGTTGTAGCGGAGATCGAAGGGGTCGACGTAGGGAATGGCCCGCCGCCGGCATTTCAACTCCTCGAGCTGCTTGTGCAGTTCGGCCATCCATAGCCGTTCGTCCGGCGTCAGGTCAGACCTGGCTTCCAGGTCCAGTATCCTCTGGGTAAGCCCATCTTCGTCGCCGGAGGTCGGCCGCTTGAGCGCTATACGCCGGCCGAAACTGTTGCGCATGGTTCTGAGGACGTTGATGTTGGTCGGCGAGCCCGAGCTCGCAAAACCGGCCCTGTGCGGCTTGTAGCTGCAGACCTCCTTGAGGCTGGTCTTCACCAGGTCGGGAAGCTCGAGATCCTCGAAGAACATGTCGAGGAACTCCTCGCGCGACAGCACGAACTGAAACTCGTCCTCGCCCTCGCCCCGATCGGTCGCCTTCTTGCCGCCCTCTCCCTGGCCACCCTCTGCCGGCTTCGGGATACGGTCGCCGGCGTTGAATTCCTTGTTGCCGGTAAAGATGCGGTCGCGCCGGCCGCCGGTCGGGGCGTGGTGAAAGCGCGGTTCCCCGATCCCCTTGGTCGGGATCGAGATCGTCTCGCCATTGGAAATGTCGGAAACGTTGCGCTCTCGTATGGACTTGTTGACCACTTCCTTGATCTGGGCACGCGCCCGCCTCATGAAGCGCTGGCGGTTCCCGAGGCTCTTCTGCTTCGGGTTCAGGCGGCGGTCTATGAAATGAGGCATAGCCATCGCCGTTCTCCGTTCAACCGGCCTTGTTTACCCGCATGTACCATTCGACCAGCCGCCGGACCTGCCGATCGGTGTAGCCGCGTTCGGTCATGCGATCGACGAACTCCTTGTGCTGCTGGTCCGTCGTGGTGTCCTTCTTGGTGCCGAAGCTGATCACCGGCAGCAGGTCCTCGACCTGGCTGAACATGCGCTTCTCGATCACTTCTCGAAGCTTCTCGTAGCCGGTCCAGGCCGGATTCTTACCGTCGTTGTTGGCGCGGGTCCTGAGCGCGAACTTGACCACCTCGTTGCGGAAGTCCTTCGGGTTCGCGATGCCCGCCGGCTTTTCGATCTTGGACAGCTCGGCATCGAGGATCTCGCGGTTGAAGATCTGGCCGGTATCCGGATCCTTGTAGTCCTGCTCCTCGATCCAGGCGTCGGCATAGGCGATATAGCGGTCGAACAGGTTTTGGCCGTATTCGGTGTAAGATTCGAGGTAGGCCTTCTGAATCTCGTGGCCGATGAACTCCGCATAGCGGGGGGCGAGTTCCGACTTGATGAATTCCAGGTAGGTGCTCTCGGTGTCGTCGGGGAACTGCTCGCGCTTGATCGCCTTTTCCAGCACGTACATGAGGTGAACCGGGTCCGCGGCGATCTCGGAGGTGTCGAAGTTGAAGGTCTCGGACAGGACCTTGAAGGCGAAACGGGTGCTGACCCCGTTCATGCCCTCGTCGACGCCCGCGGCCTCTCGGTACTCCTGCATCGAGCGCGCCTTGGGATCGGTGTCCTTGAGGTTTTCGCCGTCATAGACACGCAATTTCGAGTAGAGCGCCGAGTTCTCATGCTCGCGCAGGCGGGTCAAGGTGGTGAAGCGGCTCAGCATGATCAAGGTCTCGGGCGCGCAGCGCGCATCGACCAGTTCGCTCTCGCGCAGCAGCTTGTCGTAGATCCGCGCCTCTTCCGTGACGCGCAGGCAATAGGGCACCTTGATGACGCAGATCCGGTCGAGGAAGGCCTCGTTGTTCTTGTTGCTCTTGAACTGCTGCCACTCCGCCTCGTTGGAGTGGGCCAGCACGGTGCCTTGGAAGGGAAAGGCGCCGAAGTACTCGGTGCCGAGGTAGTTGTGCTCCTGGGTCGCGGTCAGGAGCGGGTGCAAGACCTTGATCGGCGCCTTGAACATCTCGACGAACTCGAGCAGCCCCTGGGTCGTGCGGTTGAGTCCGCCGGAGTAGCTGTAGGCGTCGGGATCGTTCTGGCTGTAATGCTCGAGCTTGCGGATGTCGACCTTGCCGACCAGGGCGGAAATGTCCTGGTTGTTCTCGTCGCCGGGCTCGGTCTTGGCGATGCCGACCTGCCTCAGCTTGGACGGCATGAGCTTGACGACGTTGAACTTCGAGATATCGCCGCCGAACTCGTCCAGGCGCTTGACCGCCCAGGGCGACAGAAGGCCCGTCAGGCGGCGCCGGGCGATGCCGTATTTGTCCTCGAGCAGGTCGCCCATCTCGATCGGGTTGAACAGGCCGAGCGGCGATTCGAACAGCGGGCTGATCTGATCGCCGGCCTTGAGTACGAAGATCGGCTCTTTTTCCATCAGCGCCTTGAGCCGTTCCGCCAAGGACGACTTGCCGCCGCCGACCGGGCCCAGCAGGTAGAGGATCTGTTTCCTTTCCTCCAGGCCCTGTGCGGCATATTGGAAGTAGCCGACGATACGCTCGATCGTATCTTCCATGCCGTAAAAGCCATCGAAGGCGGAATACCGCTTGATCGTCCGGTTGAGAAAGATCCGGCCGAACCGCTCGTCGGTGCTGGTGTCGATCAGCTCCGGCTCGCCAATCGCCGCGACCATGCGCTCCGCTGCATTGGCGTACCAAATCGGATTCTCCCGACAACCGAGCAAATAGTCCTGCAGAGACATCTGCTCGTGCTTCTCTCGGTCGTAGATTTCCGTAAAGAGATCAAAGACATCCATGGCGATCATCGTCCTGGCAACAGATGGGAATTTCAAAATGATTTTAATCCAATAGGGTTAACGTCTCCTTTCCAAAGAGGCGATTCTTGCGACCGAATATGGAAGAATAAACGCCGCTTTTCCCGGAATCCGCGCTTCGACTAGGGTCATTCACGAGTTATTGACCCGCGTCCGTGCCGGGTTAGCATAGGCGGGGTCTTGCCCCTGGCGGGCCTGGAGAGTGTGGAGATCCGAGCATGAGTTCCTCTAAGCCCCCGACCGAAGACGACGTGCTGGCTCAGGCCGCGAAGTGGCAGGACCAAGGCCGCCAAGTGGCGCTGGCCACGGTGGTCGCGACCTGGGGCTCGTCGCCCCGGCCGGTCGGCAGCCAGCTCGTGGTCGATCAAAGGAACAACATGCTGGGCTCGGTCTCCGGAGGGTGCATCGAGGGCGCCGTGGTCCACGAGGCGCGCCAGGTGATGGAGAGCGGCCAGCCGCGCCTGCTGGAATTCGGCGTGAGCGACGAGCAGGCCTGGGAAGTCGGACTGGCCTGCGGCGGCACGGTCAAGGTTTTCGTCGAGAGGCTCGAATGAAACGGGAGCTGCTCGACCGTCTGCTGGAAGCCCGGGCCGCCAAGCGCCCCCTCGCGCTGATCACCGATCTGGCGACCGGGCGCCAGGCCTTGTTCTGCGACAACAAACTGAGCGGCGATCTGGGCCTCGGTGACGACCGGGTCGGGTCTCTGCGCCAAGCCATCGCGGCGGACCGGAGCGGCGTCCTCGACGGCGACGACGGTCTCTTCGTCCAGGTCGTCAATCCGCCGCTGCGCATGGTCGTCGTCGGCGCCGTGCACATCGCCCAAACGCTGGTGCCCATGGCCACCCTGGCCGGCTACGAGGTCATCGTCGTCGACCCGCGCCGGGCCTGGGCCACCGCCGAGCGGTTCCCGGGCGTGACCCTGACGACGGAATGGCCGGACGGTGCCCTGGCCGGCCTGGGACTCGACCGGCGTTGCGCGGTCGTGACCTTGACCCACGACCCCAAGCTGGACGATCCGGCGCTCGCCGTGGCGCTCGGGTCCGAGACCTTCTATATCGGCGCGCTGGGCAGTAAACGGACCCATGGCCGGCGCCTGGAGCGCCTGCGCAGCCAGGGCTTCACGAAGGCCGAGCTCGCGCGTATCCACGGGCCGGTCGGACTGGCGTTGGGCGCGAAAAGCCCGGCCGAGATCGCCGTCTCGATTTTGGCCCAGATCACCCAGGTGCTGCACCAGGCGCCGGCCCCGCGCTCCGCCGAGGCCGCAGGGTGATCTTCGGGCCGACACCGTTGGACCAGGCCGAAGGGGCGATCTTGGCCCACTCGCTGAAGCTCCGCCAGGTGGTGTTCAAGAAGGGCCGGATCCTCTCGGCAGAGGACGTGGCGGCACTCGCCGAGGCCGGCCATACCGGCGTGATCGCGGCACGGGTGGAGCCCGGCGACCTGCACGAGGATGCCGCGGCCACGGCGGTCGCCGAAGTCCTCATGGGCGGGGGTCTCGCCGCCACCGCCGCCTTCACCGGCCGCTGCAATCTGATCGCCCGGCAACGCGGTCTTCTGGTCGTCGACGACGAAAGGCTCGACCGGCTCAATCAGGTCGACGAGGCGATCACCGTGGCCACGCTAAGGCCCTACGACGCGATCGAGCCGCGCCAGATGGCCGCGACCGTCAAGATCATCCCCTTTGCGGTGCCGGAGGCCGCCGTGGCGCGCTGCCGCGAGATCGCCGGCGAGGCCGAACCGTTGGTCCAAATCGCGCCCTTCGCGACGCGCCGGGTCGGCCTGATTCAGACCAGCCTGCCGGGGACCAAGCCGAGGCTGCTCGACAAGACCCGGCGGGCGGTCGACGCGCGGCTGGCGGCGCTCGACTGCCAGCCGGCCGAAGAAGTCCGCTGCGCTCACGACGAAGCCGAGGTCGCCGCGGCCATCGAAGCCCTCATGGCGCGCGGCTGCGAGATCGTGCTGGTCTCGGGCGCCTCGGCCATCGTCGACCGGCGCGACGTGGTGCCGGCCGGTATGGTACGGGCCGGCGCAGCCATCGAGCACTTCGGCATGCCGGTCGACCCGGGCAACCTGATCCTGCTCGCCCGGCGCGGCGATACGGCGTTGGTCGGGCTGCCCGGCTGCGCGCGCTCGCCCAAGCTGAACGGCTTCGACTGGGTCCTGCAGCGCCTCGTCGCCGGCCTTCCGGTCGCGCGCCGCGACGTCATGCGCATGGGTGCCGGCGGCTTGCTCAAGGAGATCGCGGGGCGCCCCCTGCCCCGCGCACAGGCGGTCGAGGGAACCGGGCCCGAGGCGCCGCGCGCACCCCATATCGCTGCGCTCGTCCTGGCGGCCGGCCGCTCGACCCGGATGGGACCGGTCAACAAGCTGCTGGCCGATGTGGAGGGCCGGCCGATGGTCGCCCGCGTCGCCGATGCGGCCCGGACCTCGCAAGCAGCCCCCGTCATCGTGGTGACCGGCCACGAGCGCGAACGTGTCGAGGCAACGCTGACCGGCCTCGATGTCACGCTGGTGCACAACCCGGACTACGCCGCGGGGCTGAGCACCTCGCTGCACCGTGGCCTGGCGGCCCTGCCGGAGGCGACGGAGGGCATGGTGGTCTGCCTGGGCGACATGCCCCGGGTCACGGCCACTGTGATCGACCGGCTGATCGCCGCCTTCGACCCTCTGGAGGGCCGCGCCATCTGCCTGCCGACTTGGCGAGGCAAGCGCGGCAATCCGGTGCTCTTCGCCCGCCGCTACTTCGCCGAGATGCAGACGATTTCGGGCGACGTCGGGGCCAAGGCGCTGATCGGCGAATACCCGGAGGAGGTCTGCGAGGTGGCCATGGCCGATGACGCCGTGCTGAGCGACGTGGACACGCCGGCAGGGCTCGCCGCACTGAAATCCGCAGGCTGACAATCTCGCGTCATCCCCACGGCCGGGCCACCACCGACCGTGAGAATGCGCCACCAATTGGCCCGAATCGCCGCAACCCCTTGCCACATTCGTTGCCTAGGAATGACCGAGCAGCAGCCTCGGCGTGGTCCACGAGAGATGTTCATCGCCCACCTGCCCGCCGGTTACGTCCTGACGCGACGCCTGCTCGACCGCACGCCGGCCGGCCACGCGCTGTCGCGGCGCATCCTGGCGTTGGGCCTGTTGGCCTCCGTTCTGCCGGACTTCGATCTGCTCTACTTCTACCTGATCGACAACCGCCAGACCCTGCATCACCTCTATTGGCCCCACTTGCCGGTTTTCTGGCTCGCGCCGCCGGCGCTTTCGCTGCTGATCTGCGCAATAACGAGAAACAGGACGCTCACGCTCGTATCGCTGGTCTTCCACGCCAACGTCTTCCTGCATCTGGTTTTGGACACCGTGGCCGGGCATATCTTATGGCTCTATCCGTTCCACCCGGACAGCGTCGTCCTGGTCGATGTCCCCGCGCGCTACGGCTGGTGGGTGTGGAACTTCGTGCTGCATTGGACCTTCGGCCTGGAGCTGCTGATCTGCGCCTGGGCCGTCGCGATCTTCACACGCTCGAAAAGGAAGCGCCCCGCGATGGGGCAGTCTGCGAATTAGCCGGACGCCGGCTCCATACTCTTCGCCACCGACGCCTTGCGCCGCACGAAGTCGATCACCCGGACCGGAACCTCGGGGAAGTTGTAGAGGTCGGCATGGCCGCCCGTCGGCAGGAAAAGCGCCTCCTTCTCGCCCCCGGCCGCTTCATAGACCCGACGCCCAAAGCGCACCGGCACGGTCCGGTCCGCTTCGCCGTGCAGCAGCAGGAGCGGTGCCGCAACCCGCTCCATCAGATCGATCGCGTTCCACGGGTCCAACAGCAGCCACTTGGCCGGGACGTACCAGTAGTGCGCCTGGGCCAGCTCGGCGATCGAGCCGGGCGGCGCCTCCAGGACCAGGCCGGCGACCCGATGCTCGGCGGCCAGCTTGATGGCCACCCCGGTGCCCAGGGATTCGCCGTAGAGCACAATTTGCTCCGGCACGACGCCCTGCGCGCTCAAGTAGGTCATGACCGAGCGGCCGTCGGCGGTCAGCCCCGCCTCGTTCGGGCTTCCAGGGTTGCCGCCATAGCCTCGGTACTCTGCGAAGAACACGCCGAAACCGGCCTTGAGCAGGGGCCAATACTTCGGCACCCGGTCGCCGATGTGCCCGGCGTTGCCGTGGAACATCACGATGACGGGACCGCCGGGCAGGGCCGGCGGCCGATACCAGTGCACCAGCTCCAGGCCGTCCTCGGTCGTGACAGTGACGGCTTCGATACCCGTGCCACCGACAGAGGTGAGCACGGGCTGGTCTCCGGGCGGGAAATAGAGCATCGATCGCTGAAAGACGAACATGCCACCCAGCAGCAGCCCGTAGACCGCCAGAATGCTGCCGAAGAATCCGGTCAGGTTTCCCATGGCGCGCCACTCTAGCGAAGCACGCGGCCGGCGCAAGCCTCGGAACCGCCGGCCGCCGGGGTGAAAGCCCGAAGACCAGCCAAATCTCCTTGAACGGAGCGTGGAAAAATATTATTCTACTTATTAATAGTGGGTATCTAAACTATTTCACATTGATAAATGGGATTTAATGATGAGCCGGATCTACGTGCTGCACGAGAACAGCCCCTGGGTCGAGCCGCTGAGCGCGGCCCTCTCGGAGCTGGGCCTGCCCCACGAAGAGTGGTTCCTGAACGAAGGCATCGTTCCCTTCGACGAGGCGCCGCCCGAAGGCGTCTTCTACAATCGCATGAGCGCCTCGTCCCATACCCGGGGCCATCGCTACGGCCCGGAACTGGCCCAAATGGTGTTGACCTGGCTCGAGCGGCACGGCCGGCGCGTGGTCAACACCCACCGGGCACTCTCTCTGGAGATCAGCAAGCTCGCCCAATACGCCGCGCTGGAGCGCGCCGGGGTCAGGACGCCGCGCAGCGTGGCCGCGGTCGGCGACCGGAAGGTCGTGGAGGCCGCCCGCGCGTTCGGGTCCGGCCCCTACATCATGAAGCCGAACCGAGGCGGCAAGGGCCTCGGCGTCCACCTGTTCCAGTCGACCGCCGCCATCGCCGCCTATCTGGACGCCCTGCCGGCCGAGGAAACGCCGATCGACGGCGTCTGGCTGATCCAGGAGTATATCCGGGCGCCCGAGCCCTTCATCACGCGCTGCGAGTTCATCGGCGGGCGCTTCCACTACGCGGTGCGGGTCAACACGAGCGAGGGCTTCGAGCTCTGCCCGGCGGATGCCTGCAACGTGGAGGACGCGTTCTGCCCGGCCGAGGCGCCCAAGGCCAACAAGTTCACCATTGTCCGGGACCTCGACGACCCGGTCCTGGAGGCCTATGCCCTGTTCCTCCGGCAGAACGGCATCGAGATCGCCGGCATCGAGTTCATCCGGGACGCCGAAGGCCGGATCTTCACTTACGACGTCAACACGAACACCAACTACAACGCCCAGGCCGAGGACGCGGCGCGGATCCCGGTGACCGGGATGCAGGCCGTCGCGCGCTTCCTGGGCGAGGAGCTGGCCAAGCAGAGCGCCCCCGCCACGGCGGCGTGACGGGTCGAGGTTCGGAGATCGGCGGCGGCCCCCAAGGCGCTCCGGACCGCGTTTGAGATCTCAGTTCAGGAGTCCTCTCCGAAGCGGATCCCCTGGGCCAATGGCAGCTCGGTCGAATAGTTGATGGTGTTGGTGGCGCGACGCATGTAGCTCTTCCAGGCGTCCGAACCGGATTCCCGCCCCCCGCCGGTGTCCTTCTCACCGCCGAAGGCACCGCCGATCTCGGCTCCGCTCGGGCCGATGTTTACGTTGACGATGCCGCAATCGCTGCCCTGGGCGGACACGAAGGTCTCCGCCTCGCGGAGATCGTTGGTGAATACGCTGGAGGCGAGCCCTTGCGGCACGTCGTTGTGGATCGCAATGGCTTGGTCGAAGGCGCGGTACTTCATCGCATAGAGAATGGGGGCAAAGGTCTCTTCTCGGACGGTGTCGGTCTGCTCCGGCATTTCGACTAGCGCCGGTTTGACGTAGTAGGCGTCCGGATACTCGTCCTGCAGAACGCGCTGGCCGCCGAACACCCCACCGCCCTCGCCGCTCGCCTTTTGCAGAGCGGCTTGCATACTTTCAAAGGCCGTTGCGTCGATCAGAGGCCCGACCAGCGTGCCCGCCCCGAGGGGGTTGCCGACGGGGATGTCTTCGTAGGCCTTCTTGAGACGCGCCAGGAGCGGATCGTAGACGTCCTCGTGAACGATCAAGCGGCGCAGGGTGGTGCAGCGCTGGCCGGCCGTTCCGACCGCCGCGAACACTATGGCGCGCACCGCCATATCGAGATCCGCCGAGGGCGCCACGATCATGCCGTTGTTGCCGCCGAGTTCCAACAGGGTTCGTCCCAGGCGGGCCGCCACCCGCGGCGAGATCTCCCGGCCCATGCGGCAGCTGCCCGTGGCGCTGAGCAGGGCGACTCGCCGGTCCTCCACGAGTCTTTCGCCGATGTCCTGCGCACCTGCTGCAATCTGCAGCAATCCATCCGGCGCCTCGCCGAAGCTCGCGGCCGCCTTCTCGAACAGCTTCGCGCACGCCAAGGCGGTGATCGGTGTTTTCTCCGACGGTTTCCACACGACCGTGTTGCCGCAGACGAGCGCGAGCGCAAAGTTCCATGACCAGACCGCGACAGGGAAATTGAACGCGGTGATCACGCCGACGACGCCGAGCGGATGCCAAGTCTCCATCATCCTGTGGCCGGGGCGCTCGGAGGCGATGGTCAGTCCGTAGAGCTGCCGCGACAGGCCGAGGGCGAAGTCGCAGACGTCGATCATTTCCTGGACTTCGCCCTTGCCCTCTTCGAGGATCTTGGCGTTCTCCAGGGTGACCAGCTCGCCAAGCTGGTCCTTGTGCGCCCTCAACTCTTTGCCGAACAATCGGATCAGCTCGCCTCGCTTGGGCGGCGGCACGCGCCGCCACTCCAGGAAGGCCTGGCGGGCCGCGGCGATCTTGGCGTCGACCTGGCCGGGTGAGTCCGTCTCGATTCTTGCGATCTCGCGGCCATCGACGGGCGAGTGAACCGCCAAGTCGCCGTCCTTCAGTGCGTCCGCGTCGAGACCCAACGATTGGTACAAGCTTTTCGGATCCATGCCCTCACCTACCCTCCTGATGAGCGCCAAGTGCTTCGACCGCGCTCGCAATGGAGGCCTCTCCCGCGGAGACGCCCCAAACGACACTTTCGCATACGCCAATTGTGCGGACCACCGGCCCTCCCGTGCATTGATTCCCGTCAATTCTTCGAACACGAGTGCGACGTCTCGGCGGAAGCACAGTGCTACGGGACCATCGATTCCAACCTTCGGTATTAGCGCGCGTAGTCCGGCTCCTCTCGGTCGAGCCGGCGCTTCAACGCGGCGAAGTGGATCTGGCCGTAGGGGCCGCCGTTGTTGCGCCTGAATTGGGCGGCGGTGTGCGCGGCCATATTCTCGCTGACCCGCTTCAAGGGCCGCCCGGTCGCCATGGCCAGCACCTGAAGCCGGCAGGCCCGCTCGAGGAAATACAGGTCGTCGAAGGCGCCCGCGATAGTCTCGCCCGCCACGATGACGCCGTGGTTGGCCAGGAACAGGACGCGCTTGTCGCCGAACGCGGCGGCGATCCGCGCGCCCTCGTCGACGTCATGCGCCAGGCCGCCGTAGTCCTCGTCGTAGGCGACATCGCCGTAGAAGCGCAGCGAATTCTGGTTGATCGGCTCGAGGCGGCCCTGTTCGACGGCGGTCAGCGCCGTGGCGTAGGGCATATGCGTATGCAACACACAGCGTGCCCGCGGATGCTGCCTGTGGATCCGCGAGTGGATGGCAAAGGCGCTGCTTTCGACCTCGCCCTCGCCCTCCACGACCCCGCCGTCCTGGTCGACCATCAGGATGTCGCCCGCCGTCACCTCGGACCAATGCAGGCCGTAGGGGTGCAGCAGGAAACGATCCTCCATGCCCGGCACGGCATAGCTGAAGTGGTTGTCGATGCCCTCGTGGAATTCGAAGCGCGCGGCCAGCCGCAACGCCGCGGCCAGGTCGATCCGGGCCTGTTGAGACCTCTCCGACATAGCGCACCTCCGGAACACGATCGGACCGTAGCCGGACCGAACCATAGCAACAGAAGTCGCGCTCTGTCTCGCTCGAAAAGAAAGGGGTCCCGGGTCGTAG
>Ga0224508_10001250_pt1 | contig 23072 bp, 19 predicted proteins | sample SF_Jan12_sed_USG_4_FD_170157 | JGI IMG/M metagenome (GOLD analysis project Ga0224508, IMG submission 170157) | Sediment microbial communities from San Francisco Bay, California, United States - SF_Jan12_sed_USGS_21 | ecosystem: Environmental > Aquatic > Marine > Sediment | place: USA... | reverse complement strand
CAGCACGCCGGCGATTGCTGATTCGGTCAACGGGTGATAGGTGTCGCGGGCGCCTGTGAACATGTCTCGCGCAAGTTCGAGGTCCGAGCCGTTTTTTGCCAGCGCACCGTAGACGGGCTCGATCAGCCTTCCCCTGCCGTAGCGGTTCAGATGCTGTTCCAGCTGCTCGTAAGCTGCCGTGTGCCGGCGCTGTGCAACCTGAATGAACCATGTGCGCCCGATCTCGGCGTTGCGCGTAGCGCTGAATCCCAGTCCTGCATCGAGCTCGGCAAGTCGTTCATTGGCAAGGTCCGCCGGCAGGCTATTGATGAAATGGATTGTCGCCTGAGGGCTCCAACCCTGCACGGGTATCCCGGTGACGTCGATCTTCCCCTGCGCCCAGGCGGTCGCCAGGGCTTCAACCGCGTTGAGTGTCGAAGAGTGCGGCACGGGTGCACCGGCCGGAAGGCCCGGTTGATAAAGCCACTGCTCGGCCTCTGCACGACTGACCTTGCTCGTCTCCGCTTTCAGGAGGTTTTCATCAAGGTAGTCGAGGAACTGTTCGGTCGTTATCGTTTGAAACGCGAACCTGTCGAAATATGAAAAAAGGAAACGATCAAACGCTTCGCGACCAAACGCGTTTTCCAGGTATTGCAGGAATAGCTGCCCCTTGTTGTAGTGAATCGTGCCCTGGAAATCGTCCGGGTCGCCGTCGATGAGGCGCGGCGCAAGCGCCTGCAAAGGCGCAGGCACGGTCTCGAGGTCCAGCAGCAATTCCCGATACAACAACACGCGCTCTTCATCGACGCGATCCTTATCGTAAATCACTTCCATGAGACGAGATTCCAGGTAACTCGTCATTCCCTCGTTCAGCCACTGATCCCGCCAGGTCGCATTGGTGACGAGGTTGCCCGACCACGAATGCGCAAGCTCGTGTGCGATCACAGAGACCAGGCTGCGATCACCCGCGAGCAGGCTTGGCGTGATAAACGACAGGCGCGGGTTCTCCATGCCGCCGAAAGGAAAACTCGGGGGCAACACGAGCAGGTCGTATCGGCCCCACTCGTACGGTCCGAAGAGTTTCTCGGCCTGCTCGAGCATCTCCTGCGTGTCAGCAAACTCGAAGACCGATCTATCGAGAAGCTCGGGCTCCGCGTAGACACCGGTCTGCTCGCCCAGCGGCACAAAGAAAATATTTCCTACAGCAATGGCTACCAGGTAGGAAGGAATCGGTTGCGGCATATCGAAATGGTATTCGCCACGGCGCGGTGTGAGTGGATCGTTGTCCGCACTCATTACGGCGAGCAGCTCCGGTGGCGTCTTTATCGTCGCCTCATAGGTTATTCGTACGGCGGGCGTGTCCTGCAATGGCACCCAGCTACGGGCATGAATGGTCTGGGACTGGGAGAACATCAACGGATGCTTGCCACCTGCGGTCAGTTCGGGCGGCAACCATTGCAGCGCGGTCGAATCGGGACTGGTTGCATACTCGAGCCTGAGGCCGAATTCCGTCGCCGAACCGGCCGCATCCGGCAGGGTCAGGACCAATGGCGTACCTTTGATTTTGTCGCTCTCTCCGAAGCGGAATTCGGCCGCGGCCGATTCACCGCCGTCCAACAATACCTGAGCGCCGCTGATACGAAGGTCGCGTGTATCCAGGACGATATCGGTCGCATTCGGATCCAGTTTCCGCATGGCAAGCGTGGCACTGCCACGAAGTTCCTGAGCGTCGAAATCAACGATCAAATCGAGTTCCAGATGCTGCGTTGCGAACTGGCCCGTATTGGCAAAGGAGAAATAGTCGTGCGTAGGGTCGTAGTCGTCTACCTCCCGCACTTTTTCCGAGCAGGCGGACAGGAGCATCGTGACGAGAAATATCAAGCCTGGTATTGCGCGCATTGCGTGGCCTCAGACAGTGTAGATTCTGGCGACCGCCGATTCTAATACAATAAGCCCATCGGACACCGGCGAGAATCCATGGGAGAATCCCGAACAATGAAAGCGGCGCTCGGGCGCTCTCGGTAAGCGCGTATGTATCGAGCCTCGCTTTCCGGTATAAAAGGCACACAATAACTTCGTCATGGCGTATTTCCGGCGCCGTCCGACCATCGCAGCACTGCAGGAACAATAAATGCCTCAGGAATCCACCCGACCGATCAATCCGGTAGTCGAGGAGTTCAGCGGTGAATCGCTGTCCAGGATGGCCAAACGCGCGTTCCACGCGACCCGTCCGAAGTTCTTTCCGGCATCCGTGCTACCGGTGGTGGCAGGAACCGCCTGGGGCGCCAGTGTCACCAGCCAGATAGACCTGTACGTCTTTGTGCTCGCCTTACTCGCCACCGTGTGTGTTCACGCGGCAAGCAACGTCCTCAATGATGTGGGCGACGAAACCATAGGCACGGACCGGCGCAACGACCAGCGGATCTATCCGTATACCGGAGGCTCCCGCTTCATTCAGATGGGGATCCTCTCCCAGTCCCGTATGGCGCACCTGGGTGTGGCCTTGCTGCTTGTCGCCGCACTGGCAGGTCTGGCTCTCCTGATAGAAAAAGGGCCGGTCATCCTGCTGTTCGGCCTCGCCGGCATCGCGCTCGGCGTGCTGTACTCGCTGGGCCCGGTGAAACTCAGTGCCATTGGGCTTGGCGAAACCGCGGTCGCCGTTGCATTTGGCGTTTTGCCCGTCACGGGCGCTGCGTGGCTGCAGGGCGCATCGATCGACAGCACCCTGCTGCTGTTTTCTTTGCCCGTCAGCGCCTGGGTTGCCGCGATCCTGTTGATCAACGAGGTGCCCGACATAGAAGCCGATGGGGCTTGCGGCAAAGACACACTACCGGTCCGCCTGGGATTGACAGGTACGTCGCGTTTGTACCTCGCGATACAAGGGGCAGCATTCGTAATCATCGCCTGGTTGACCATCCAGGGCTCGTTGCCGCTGCTGGCTCCGCTGGCACCATTTGGCCTGCTGATCCTTGCCTGGCGTGCGTCCATCGCGACCAAAACCGGCGTTGAAGACCGCAAGTCCATGACGCAGGCGATCGAGTCCACGTTGGCCATCCATACGATCGGTTGCCTGTGGCTTGGCGGCTGCGCCCTCTTTTCCGTTTGGTACTAATCGATAGCAGATCCCTATGCAGTTCAAAATAAAGAAAGGCCTTGATATCCCGCTGGGCGGGGCACCCGAACAGCGCATCAGCGCCGGCGCAACCGTCTCGTCCGTCGCATTATTCGGCCGCAGCACGCACGACCTGAAGCCCGGCATGCTGGTGCAGGAGGGCGAGCGAGTCAGGCTCGGGCAACCCTTATACAGGGACAAACAGAACCCGGGCGTGCATTTCACGTCTCCGGGCAGCGGCATCGTGACGGCGATCAACCGCGGTGAGCGCCGTGTCCTGCAATCAGTCGTCGTCCGCCTCGAGGGCGACGATGCCGAAGAGTTCGACACATTTTCGAGCGAACGCCTTTACAGCCTCGAAGGTGGAGCCGTGCGCGATAATCTGCAGGCCAGTGGACTGTGGACGGCGTTTCGCACGCGGCCGTTCAGCAAGATACCGGCCGTCGACGAATCCCCGAAAGCGCTGTTCGTCACGGCAATCGACACCAATCCGCTCGCCGCCGATCCGGCCGTCGTCATCGAGAGCAAGAAAGAAGCCTTCGCACAGGGCCTTGAAATCGTCTCCAAGCTCACGGACGGTAGCGTCTACCTGTGCACGGCCGTAGACTCCGGCATCGCGTGCCCGGACGGCGAGCAGTTCCGGCATGCCGAATTCTCGGGCCCGCACCCGGCCGGACTGGCCGGCACGCACATCCATTTGCTCGAGCCTGTCAGCGAACAGAGGACCGTCTGGAGCATCGGTTACCAGGACGTGATCGGCGTCGGCGAGTTGTTCGCCACAGGGCGGTTGCCTGTAGAGCGCGTCGTAGCCCTGTGCGGTCCGAAGGTCAAGAAACCGCGACTCATCACGACGCGCCTCGGTGCCAACACCAGCGACCTGGTGCGCGGCGAATTGTCGGCGGGCAACGTGCGCGTCGTGTCCGGCTCGGTGTTGCACGGCCACCGCGCGGTCGACTGGGCCTCGTACCTGGGCCGCTACGACCAGCAGATCACGATCCTGCAGGAAGGTAATCCACGCGAATTCCTGTCCTTCATGCGGCCCGGGTTCGGCAAGTTCTCGGCGGCTCGCGCGTTCGCCGGAAAGCTTTTCGGCAAGGACTATCGCTTCACGACCTCGCAAAACGGCAGCCCGAGGGCGATGGTCTCGACAGGCAGTTTCGAGCAGGTGATGCCGCTCGACATTTTGCCGACGCCGTTACTCAAGGCACTGCTGGTCCGCGACACCGATGGCGCGCGCGACCTGGGCTGCCTCGAACTCGATGAGGAGGACCTGGCGCTCTGCTCCTTCGTCTGCAACGGCAAGTACAACTATGGACCGCACCTTCGCAAGAACCTCCACGAGATCGAGGTGAACGGCTGATGAAAGCACTGCGCTCGTTCCTCGACAGACTCGAACCCTTGTTCACGAAGGGTGGCCGATTAGAACAACTGCACGCGCTGTTCGAGGCGGTCGATACATTCTTCTACTCACCGCCGGACCTCGCGCGTGGTTCGCCGCACGTTCGCGATGCGCTCGACCTGAAGCGCGTCATGATCATCGTCGTTATCGCGTCGACACCGGCTGCGGTCGTCGGCATGTGGAACACTGGCTTCCAGGCCAACATGGCACTGCAGAGCCTCGGTCTCGCCGGCATCGAGGGCTGGCGCGGCGCTCTTCTGCCGTTGCTCGGCGCCGGATACGACGCGACAAGCATCTACGACTGCTTCGTGCACGGGCTGCTGTACTTCCTGCCGATCTATGTTGTCACGATGGTCGTGGGGCTCTTCTGGGAAGTGCTGTTTGCCGGCATTCGTAACCATGAAGTTAACGAGGGTTTCTTCGTAACCGGATGGCTGTTCGCACTGATCCTGCCGGCGACGATCCCGCTTTGGCAAGTCGCGGTTGGTATCAGTTTCGGTGTCATCCTCGGCAAGGAAGTCTTCGGCGGCACCGGCAAGAACTTCCTCAACCCCGCGCTCGTTGGCCGTGCCTTCCTTTACTTCGCTTACCCGGCGCAGATTTCGGGTGACGCGGTATGGACGGCCGTTGACGGCTTCAGCGGTGCAACGGCGCTCGGCGTCTCCGCGATAGAAGGCATGGCCGGAATCGCAGGGATGGGACTGACCTGGACGCAGGCGTTCCTGGGCCAGATGCAGGGCTCGATCGGCGAGACGTCGACGCTCGCCTGCCTGCTTGGCGCCTTGTTCCTCGTGTTCACGCGCATCGCCTCGTGGCGGATAATTGTCGCCGTCTTCGCGGGCCTGATCATCCCGACGCTGTTGTTTGGCAGTGCAGACAGCAGCAACCCAATGATGTCAATGCCCTGGCACTGGCACATCGTGCTCGGCGGATTTGCATTCGGCGCCGTCTTCATGGCGACCGACCCGGTCAGCGCCGCACAAACCGACGCCGGCAAGTGGGTCTTCGGCCTGTTGATCGGCTTCATGACCTGGCTGATCCGCGTCATCAATCCGGCGTTCCCGGAGGGCATCATGCTCGCGATCCTGTTCGCGAATGTGTTTGCACCCGTCATCGACCATTTCGTCATCGGCGCCAATGTCAGGCGGAGGTTGAAACGCAATGTCTGAAAAGAAATCATTCGACCGCGACAGCATCTCCAACACGCTCATGGTGGCAATCGGGCTGAGCCTCGTTTGTTCGGTCATCGTTTCGAGCGCGGCCATCGTGCTGAAGCCCATACAGGAGAAGAACGAGGAAGAGTTCCGCCAGAAGATCATCCTCGATGTGGCAGGCCTCATGCAGCCGGATGGCAATATCGAGGAACTATTCGCCGCGATCGAACCGCGCATGGTCGAGCTCGAGACCGGCGAGTACAGCGATGCCGTGGATCCGGCGACCTTCGACGCTTTGATGGCCGCCGGCGATCCCGAACTCGGTATCGCGATACCCGACGACAAGGACATCGCCGGCATCGGTCGGCGCGCGAAATATGCACCGGTCTACATCGTCAAGGACGGTGCAGAGATCGACCAGGTCATCCTGCCCGTCTATGGAAAGGGCCTGTGGTCGACGATGCAGGGCTACCTGTCGATCGCGCCTGACGGTAACACTGTCAGGGGCCTGCGCTTTTACGCCCACGCGGAAACCCCGGGCCTTGGCGACCAGATTGACAAGGAACCGTGGCGCGCCCAGTGGGTCGGCAAACTCGTCTATGACGGCGACGACGACCCGCAGATCCGAGTCGTCAAGGGCGTTGTGCCCGCCGACGCGCCTGGCGCCAGGCACATGATCGACGGCCTATCAGGCGCCACGCTTACGGCCAACGGCGTAACCGGCCTCGTGCGGTACTGGACGGGACCGCACGGCTTCGGCCCCTACCTCAAGACCTTCCGCGAGGACAGCACAGATGAGTGAAGCACGTACAGTCCTGATCGACCCACTGGTCGACAACAACCCCGTTACGCTGCAGATGCTCGGCATATGCTCGGCGCTGGCCGTCACGACCTCGCTGCTGCCGGCGCTGCTGATGTGCGTTGCGCTGACGAGCGTCGCCGCGCTGTCGGGCGCCGCCATCAGTGCATTACGCCATCGCATCCCGAACAATATTCGCATCATCGTGCACATGACGATCATCGCTTCTCTCGTGATCCTCGTGGACCAGCTACTGAAGGCGTACGCCTTCGAAACCAGCAAGCAGCTGTCGGTCTTCGTTGGCCTGATCATCACCAACTGCATCGTGCTCGGCCGCGCCGAGGCGTTTGCAATGAAGAACGGCGTAGTCATGAGTTTTCTCGACGGGCTCGGCAACGGACTGGGCTACAGCCTGATCCTGATTTCGGTAGCTATTCTGCGCGAGCTGTTCGGAGCCGGCACCCTGCTCGGCTACCCGGTTCTCGAACTCGTGTCGAACGGCGGCTGGTACGAGGCAAACGGGCTGATGCTGCTGCCGCCGAGCGCATTCTTCATCATCGGCCTTCTCATCTGGGGCATCCGCACGTGGCGTACGCAGCAGGCCGAGAAACCCGAATACCGGATTCATGAAGTTCACAGGACGGAGGTCTACTAGGGTCTGCTCACACTTTGCAGATCGCTGCGACGGGAGTCCATTTTGTTCAATACAAGAAACGATGAGCGCAATGTATTTAATATACTTTAGTGAAGAGAGACGCCGTAGTGGGCAAAATGGAACCCGTCCCTTCGGGTTGTCGGCCCAGATGGCCCCACGCGGTGTTGCTCGTCACTCATTTGGAATGACCAAACCACATTCCTCGCGGCTTGCCTGGGGCCATCTGGACCGGCAACGCAGCGACCTGCAAAGTGAGAGTAGACCCTAATGGAAGCCTATGTAAGCCTCTTCATCCAGGCCGCCTTCGTCGAGAACCTGGCATTAGCATTCTTCCTTGGCATGTGCACGTTTCTCGCCGTGTCCAAGCGTGTCGAGACAGCGATCGGCTTGGGGCTAGCCGTGATCGCGATCCAGATCATCACGGTCCCGGTAAACCACCTGATCTACAAGTTCCTGCTCGCCGACGGGGCGCTGGCCTGGGCCGGTCTCGCCGACGTCGACCTGAGTTTCTTGGGGCTCGTCAGCTACATCGGCGTCATCGCCGCGCTCGTGCAGATTCTCGAAATGACGCTCGACAAGTACTTCCCGAAGCTCTACAACGCGCTCGGCATTTTCCTGCCGCTGATTACAGTGAACTGCGCCATCCTCGGCGGCACGCTGTTCATGGTCGAACGGCAGTACAACTTCACGGAATCGGTCGTGTTCGGCGTCGGCAGTGGCACGGGCTGGGCAATCGCGCTGATCGCGCTCGCGGGAATTCGCGAAAAACTCAAGTACTCCGACGTTCCTGTAGGTCTGCAGGGACTCGGCATCGCATTCATCATCGTTGGCCTCATGTCGCTTAGCTTCATGGGCTTTTCGGGGATATGAAGTGAACATCGACTCCGCCGTATTGCAGCAAGTATTGCTGGGCGTCGGCCTGTTTACGGCCGTTGTCCTGGTACTGGTATTTGTCATCCTCGTCGCACGCTCCAAGCTGGTCGCTGTCGGCAATGTCAACGTCACTGTCAATGGCGAAATGGACCTCGCGATCCCGGTCGGTGCAAAGCTCATGCAGGGACTCGCTGATGCCGAGCTGTTCGTCCCGTCCGCATGCGGTGGCGGCGGAACCTGCGGACAGTGTCGTGTGCAGGTCCTCTCGGGCGGCGGTGCTATCCTGCCCACGGAGCGTTCCCTTATCAACAAGCGGGATGCGGCAGATCACTATCGACTGTCGTGCCAGGTTGCCGTCAAGCAGGACATGAAAGTGCAGGTGCCGGACGAAGTATTCGGCGTGAAACGCTACGAGTGCACCGTGGTTTCGAATAATAATGTGGCCAGCTTCATCAAGGAATTCGTCGTCGCGCTGCCCGAAGGCGACGAACTCGATTTTCGCGCTGGCGGATACATCCAGATCGAATGCCCGCCGCACGATCTCAAGTACAGCGATTTCGACATCGACGAAAGGTTCCGCGACGAGTGGGACCGCTACAACCTCTGGCGTTACGAGTCGCACGTCAAGCATCCCGAAATGCGTGCATATTCGATGGCGAGTTACCCGGACGAAAGGACGGTCATCAAACTCAATGTTCGAATTGCGACGCCACCCCCTGGCGCGGACGATTCGATACCACCGGGGATCATGTCGTCGTATATCTTCAATCTCAAGCCCGGGGACAAGACGACCATCTCGGGCCCATACGGCGAGTTCTTCGCCAAGGATACCGACAACGAGATGGTGTTCATTGGCGGAGGTGCCGGAATGGCACCGATGCGATCGCACATTTTCGATCAGTTGAAGCGCAAGCACAGCAAGCGCAAAATGTCATTCTGGTACGGCGCGCGCAGCCTCAAGGAGATGTTCTACGAGGACGAATTCAACAAGCTCGCCGAGCAGAATGACAATTTCGAGTGGTATCTCGCACTGTCGGAGCCGCAACCCGAGGACAACTGGGATGGCCTCACGGGGTTCATTCACAGCGTCCTTTATGACGAGTATCTTTCCAAGCATCCGGCACCCGAAGACTGCGAGTACTATCTCTGTGGGCCGCCGATGATGAACTCGGCCGTCATCAAGATGCTCGATAGCCTGGGCGTGCCCAAGGAAAATATCCTCCTCGACGATTTCGGCGGATAAGGCCACGTGGCCAGGTTGTTGCAAATCTGCCTGCTGCTCCCGACCTTGTTGGTCGGGGCCTGTGAGCGCGATACGCGCTTGCCCGAATACGAGCTCACGGGCAATGTGATGGGAACCACGTTCAATGTTCTGCTGGTCTCGCCTTCCGAAGGCGTCTCGAAAGACCGCTTGCAAGCGCGCATTGTCGAGACCCTGGAGGACGTCGAAAATCTCGCATCCACCTGGCGCGAAGACTCTGAGTTGTCGAAATTCAATGCCAATTCGGCAAGCGGATGGATCGCTACGTCGGGCGAACTTTGCGAGGCAATTGCGAGGACCCTCGAGGTAAGCCGACAGAGCGAAGGCGCCTTTGACATTACGGTTGGCCCCTTGGTCAACCTTTGGGGTTTCGGCCCTGACGGCGACGTCAGCGAGCCGCCCGCGGAGGACGTGCTTGCCGCCGTTATGGCTGAAGTCGGATACAAAGGGCTGCAAACCCGCTGTGACGCGCCAGCCGTGAACAAGCGCAGCAGCGGTATGTACGTTGACCTCTCGGGATGGGCCAAAGGGCACGCCGTTGACGAACTCGCTTCGCTACTCGATCAGCACCAGCTTCAGAATTATCTCGTAGAAATCGGCGGGGAAATCAAGGTTCGCGGACACAATGCAGAAGGTCTAAAATGGGCCGTGGCCATCGAAACGCCGTCTACCACGAAGCGCGTGCCTCATTCGGTATTGAGAGTGACGAACACCAGCGTCGCGACGTCCGGTGACTACAGGAATTTTTTTGAGCATGGCGGTCGGCACTTCTCGCATACCATCGACGCACGTACGGGACGCCCGGTAGACCATGCGCTCGCCGCGGTTACGGTCGTCAACGAATCGGCCGCTTATGCTGATGCAATGGCGACGGCGCTGCTCGTGCTTGGCCCCACAGATGGCCCGAAGCGGGCCGAAAAGCTGGGCATTGCCGCATATTTTTTGATTCGACATGAGACGGGTTTCGACGAAGTGAGTACACCGAATTTCGAATTGCTGAGAAGCGGATGAGCGTCCTTATTTCTACATTGCTGCTGAGTTTCCTCGTAATCTTGCTTGTCATTGCGGGCATGAGCGTCGGTGTCATGAATGGCCGCCGAGCGATTAGCGGCAGCTGCGGCGGCCTGGGTGGCGGTGGCTGTGAACTTTGCAGCGGCAACTGCAAGAAAAAACGTGAAGAGATGCGCAGCATCCCGGATGGAGAATCCGCATGACAATCAAATCCTGTGTGGTAAGAGACTATATGGCGCGGACGCTCGTAACTTTCAAACCCGAGACGGACGTGCTGGACGCCGTGCACACGCTCGTCCAGCATCGCATCGCGGGCGCGCCTGTCGTCGACGACGAAGGCAGCCTGCTCGGCATGCTGTCAGAGTTCGACTGTATGAAAGTTGCACTGAACGCCGGCTATCACGGCATCTGGGGAGGACCAGTCCGCGATTTCATGAGCGATGGCGTCGAAACGGTCGATGCCGACATGAGTATCGTCGACCTGGCTCAGGTATTCATCGACAAGAAATTCCGCCGCTTTCCGGTCGTACAAGGTACGCGGCTCGTCGGCCAAATCAGTCGCAGGGACGTACTTCGGGCCCTCGAAGTAATCGCCAAAGGCTGATTCTGGATTCTCCCACTGGCTCCCTTGCGCGCCGCGCCGCGCCGAAATAACTGCGCGTGGCCGGGATCGGTGCTAGTAATCGCCAACCATCGCGACACTTCGTTCCTCACGAACGCGATAAAATTATCTATGTCGTGAGATTCTTAGCGCCATAGATTTCCTTGGGTGACATAAGGTGACGCAAGTTTGTGCAGCAACGTGCGCACCGATGTGACGACACCGGCACTCTGGACACAGTCTCGTATGTATTGTTTTCGAAATCTCAGCACCCTAATCGAAAGGGCTTTCGACGAACTGGAGATCCGATTTGCAACACTGACGGCAGTGCATCGATCATGTTGTGATGGCCAATATGTTGATCACCGACAAACGGAGGACTATCGTCATTATGATATTCGTTGGCGCGCAACTTGGAGGACCCCATCGGGTCGCCTTGAACATGGCGACTAGATAACGAACAACACGAATCAAATGCTGCATCTTCATAACATTCATAAGTCCTATGCGACGGGCAACCAGTCCCTGCACGTGCTGCGCGGGATTGACATGGATATCGAGGCCGGGGAACTGGTTTCAATCATGGGCGCATCGGGATCCGGCAAGTCCACGCTGCTGAACATCATTGGCATCCTCGACAACTATGATGACGGCGACTACACGCTGGACGGCCGGGAGATCGGCAAACTGTCGGAGACCGCATCCGCTGAGCTGCGCAATCGGCACATCGGCTTTGTTTTCCAGTCATTCAATCTCCTGAAGTTCAAGAATGCGGCCGAGAACGTAGCGCTACCCCTTTATTACCAAGGCGTCCGCCGGCGTAAACGCAATGCTATCGCGATGGGCTACCTCGAGCGGGTTGGTCTGCTGGAATGGGCCGAGCACCTGCCAAGCGAATTGTCCGTTGGGCAGTGCCAACGAGTAGCGATTGCGCGTGCTCTGATAGCCGAACCCAGCATTATTCTCGCCGACGAGCCGACCGGAGCGTTAGACAGCGGCACATCCACCGAGGTTATGCAGGTTTTAAAGGACCTAAACAGCAGAGGCAAGACCATCCTGATCGTGACCCACGAAGCCGATATCGCGGCACAGACGAATCGCATCATCCATATTCGCGATGGCAACATCGTCAACCAGGATACGAACCTCGCCCGTGTTTAGTCTGGATCAGTGGCAGGAAATCATGCAGGCCATTCGCGCCAACATGGTACGGACATTTGCTACGGCCTTCGGTGTGTTCTGGGGCATTCTGATGCTCGTTGTGTTGCTTGGTGCAGGCCAGGGCCTGCAGAACGGTGTACAGCAGGTCATGCTGCTCGACGCCATCAACAGCATCTGGATTATCCCGTCGCGGACGTCCAGGGCCTACCAGGGAATGCCGGCCGGTCGCGAGCACCCGTTTATCGAAGAAGACCTCGACAGCGTTCACGAGAATGTCTCTGGCATCGATCTGATGTCGCCGGAAAACCGGCTAATGGGCCAGTTCGACGTCAAGTATATGAATCAGGCAACGGCGTTCCCGGTGTTCGGCGCTGACTCCGAATACTTCAGTATCAAAGTGACACAAGAAGTGGTTAACGGTCGCGCGATCAACCCGCTCGACGATAATCAGAATCGCAAGGTCGCCGTCATCGGTAGCCGCGTGGCTGAAGTCATGTTTCCTGACGGGGTAGATCCTGTGGGCGAATACCTGCAAATCAAGGATGTGGTCTTTCGTGTCGTCGGGGTGTTCAATTTTGAATCGTTCGCGGGGATGGATCAGGCGCAGCGGATCTACATACCATTCACGACATTTCAAACCATTTTTAATCCGGATCGTGACGTGACTCTATTTGCGGTTACGACTGCTGAAGGCCGCTCCGGCAAGGTGCTGGAAAACGACATCATTAAGTTACTAAAGCAACGCCACTCGGTGCATCCTGACGACGACCAGGCATACTTCGTAAACAATCAGGAAGAGCAGCATCAGAATGTCGAAACCTTATTTCTTGCCATCAAGACTTTCATCTGGATGGTCGGGATGGGAACGCTTACCGCCGGTATTGTGGGTGTGAGTAACATCATGATTATCATCGTCAAGGAGCGTACGCGAGAGATCGGCGTGCGTAAGGCACTCGGCGCGACGCCCGCGTCGGTGGTCGGAATGATCCTGCAGGAATCGATATTCATCACGCTGGTCGCTGGATACCTGGGACTGTTCCTGGGCATCATTTTGCTGGAAGGTGTTAACCAGGCGCTGTTCGCGCTTGGTGCTCAGATGCGTCTTTTTCATCGACCTGAAGTTGATTTAAACGTTGCATTTACGGCCCTGGCAGTGCTCGTTATTGCGGGCGCACTTGCCGGCCTCGTACCAGCACTCAAGGCCGCGCGCGTTAAACCTGCGGCGGCACTGAGGAGCGAATAGCAATGCTCGATCTCGACAAGTGGGAAGAGATCTGGCTAACGATGATGAATCACAAGCTGCGTACGGCGCTCACCTCGTTTGGCGTGTTCTGGGGTATTTTCATGCTCGTTATCCTGCTTGGCGCGGGCAATGGCCTGCAGAACGGCGCCATGCAAAACTTCGATATAGCGAAAAATGCCGTGTTCGTCTGGACCATGCCGACCGCGGTTCCGTTTGCCGGATTTGATGCCGGCCGCCAAATAGAGTTGAGCAACGAAGATTCCGAGGCCCTGTCTCAACTTTTGGAAGTGAAGACGATTTCGCCGCGCCTCCGAATTGCGAACCGCTTTGGCGATCGAGCACTCAACATCGTTCGCGGCAACAAATCGGTCGCATTCAATATCATGGGGGATTACCCGGAATTTCTCGAGATCAAACCCTACATCCTCGAAGAAGGCCGTTTCCTCAATGAACTGGACATGATCGGCAACAGAAAGGTTGCGGTCATCGGGTTGCGGGTTCGTGACGAATTGTTCGAGACCGACGAGCAAGTCATCGGCAAGTACATTCGGATTGGTGGGATTCCATTCAAGGTTGTTGGCGTTTTCAACACGCGGGTGATGGGTGAACAGGCCATCCAGGAGCAACAAACGTTGCACGTGCCACTGACGACGGCGCAGCACATGTACAACTTGGGCTCTCGAGTCGACTGGTTCGGCTTTATTCCGGCAGATGGTATAACAGCACTGGACACAGAAAACGCGGTCAAAGACATCCTGCGTGCGCGGCACAAGATCTCGCCGGACGATCGGGCGGCCCTCGGCACATTTAACGTCGAACAAGAGTTCAGGGAAATGCAGGGCGTCTTCAGCGGAATAAACGGTTTCAGCTGGTTCGTGGCCATCGGCACAATCGTCGCCGGCATGGTAGGCGTCGGCAACATCATGTTGATCATCGTAAAGGAGCGAACCAAGGAGATTGGCATTCGCAAATCGGTGGGCGCGAAACCGATATCGATCATTACGATGATTGTGCTGGAAGCACTGGCAATCTCAAGCTTCGCCGGCTATCTAGGTCTTGTCAGTGGCGTAGCATTGATCGAAGGCATCGCGCTGATGATGGAGCGATTCGAGATGCAGAACGAATTTTTTGCAAATCCGGAAATAGATTTTGGCGTCGCAATGTCAGCCATCGGCGTGCTGATGGTCTCCGGCAGTTTGGCCGGATTGTTTCCCGGCATAATGGCGGCGCGGGTCAATCCCGTGGTTGCGCTGCGTGACGAGTAGGTAGAAAGCGGAAGACTTATGAAGAAGATCTCAATCGTTATTTTGCTGCTGCTATTTGTAGCAGCGTTCGTCGGCACCGCTGGTTTTCTCTATAACAAGTCGCAGGAGCCGGCGGTCATCTTCGAGACTGACAAGCCCTTCATAACGAATATTGTCAGAAAGTCCATTGCGACCGGCTCGATAGTGCCACGCCGCGAAGTTGAACTTAAGTCGCAGGTTCCGGGGGTCGTGGACAAACTCTACTTCGAAGAGGGCGAACTGGTCCGAAAAACTGAACTCGTTGCGAGGATTCGCCTGATTCCCGACATGGTTCGACTCAACGATGCTGAAGCCGCACTCGAAGCGGCACGCATCAACTATGAGGATGCTCAGCGAGAGCTGCAGCGGCGCGAGGAATTGTTCGCGGACAACGTGATTTCGGAGTTCGAGTTCAACCAGTACAAGCTCGAGTTTCGGCGCGTTAAACAACAGCTTGAAGCTACCGAGAATAACCTGGAGCTGATTCGCGAAGGCTCGGCGAAGCGCTCAGGCAATGTATCTAACCTCGTAAAGTCGACCGTGGACGGCATGGTCCTCGATATTCCGGTGAAGGAAGGCTCCTTCATTATCGAGTCCAACACGTTTAACGAAGGAACGACGATCGCGACCGTGGCTGACATGGGCGAAATGATCTTCGAGGGCCGGGTTGACGAAACCGAGGTCGGGCGCATTGCCGTCGGTATGGACCTGACCCTGTCGGTCGGCGCGATCGAGGGTGAGAAGTTCGATGCCAAGCTCGAATTCATTTCGCCGAAGGGGAACGATGACCGGGGCGCCGTCAAGTTCGAGATCCGCGCTGCGATCACGCTTAGGGAGTCCAGCTTTCTTCGGGCCGGCTACAGCGCAACGGCGGATATCATCCTTGATAAGAGAGTCCAGGTGATGGCGATACGTGAAGGCAACCTGATTTTCGAGGACGGCAAGACCTATGTGGAGCGGATGGTCGGGGAACAGCAGTTCGAACGCAGAGAGGTTCAGACGGGTCTTTCCGATGGCATCAATATCGAGATTCTAGACGGACTTAGTGAGGGCGATCAGATCAAGAAGTTGTAATGTGTAGCAAAAGCCGGTTCCAGTCATGATTATTTTCTATGAAAATTCTCTTCTCGAAGTCTGCGGCTAAAGATACGCGCCCGTGCGTTTAACATAATTTCACCAGACTTGACGTCTTTTTCGTCGTCTCGTATGTTGGCTGTGAGTTATGTCGAAACTCCCGTGAGCAAACCGCTCTGGAACGACACAGAATTTGGAGAAAATAATGAACAAAGACTCCGTAAAGAAAACTCGGCTGAGCCTGATCGCTTGCGCAGCTTCAATTGCACTTTTCGGCTCTAGCGCTGCTTTTGCCGGCGAAATTACCGGAAACGGTAAGGTCCTGACAGTCAACGGCAAATCTATGTGCGCCTTTTCGGGACAGCAGGACGACCCAGTGGAGGACGCAGGTTTTTTCAAGGGTGACAGAGTACAGAACTGGGGGCAGATCCCCAAAGCTTTCCGGGATTTTCTCACGTCTGTCGGCTCCAACCCTGGCAATGCGTGCAATCCGAGAAAAAGCAGCGGCGGAGAGCCTTAAAGCTAATTCTGAGGTCTACCGTCGAGGTGCCGGCTCGCAGCGTACGTGGCTACAAGCACGTGTCGAATTTTCGGCGCGCTTGACTTAAGAGCGAAAGGTGCTCGCCCATCGAGCACCGGCGCAGTACATCTGCGGCCGGCGAATAGTCAGAAAAAATCATACTCCACGCCTAATCTTTCTGTTTATTGTCGGCCGCGATAAACCGTGCACGGAGCGTCTTGCGGCGAAGATAGGCATACACCTCGAGCAGCGGCAGCTCCTTGGGGCAGACATCGGCACAGGCCATCATGCCGTAGCAGCCGAACACACCCTGCTCGCCCGCGACCACATCGAACCAGTCGGCGTCCGTGCGCGCATCGCGCGGGTCGATCATGAAACGGGCGACCCGATTCATACCCGCACCCGCCAGGAAACCGTCGTCGATGTTGGCAACGCCGCAGGAAGCGACACAGCAGCCGCATTCGATGCAGCGATCGCCTTCGTAGATAGCGGCCGCAATGTCGTCGCTCATGCGCTCCTCGATAGCCTGCGGGTCGAACGGCAGGCGCTCGTGTATCCAGGCTTGAGTACGCTCGGCCATCTCGCGGAACCAGGTACCCGTGTCCACTGACAGGTCACCGACCAGCTTGAATGCCGGCAACGGATACAGTGTTATTTCCTCGGGCAGATCGGATGTCAGCGTACGGCAGGCCAGCGCCGGCCGCCCGTTCACGAGCATGCCGCAGGAACCGCAAATGGCTGAGCGGCAGGCAAAGTCGAACTGCAGGCCCGGATCGAGCGTCTCGCGGATCTTGTTGAGCGCGATGAAGAGTGTCATGAACGGCGTCTCTTCGATCTCGAACACGTCGGTATGCGGCTCGGAGTTCTCGTCCTGCGGGTTGTAGCGGAAGATCTCGAAGCGCAGGCGCCGCAGTTTGTCTTGTTGCTGTTTGCTCATGTCTTCCGCCCGGTCAACTCACGTAGGACTGCCATGCACCGCGCTTGAGGCGCGTACCGATTACCTCCGCGGTCTCGATCCGGCCTTCACGCGACTGGCTGGCGAGCACGCTCTCGTTGTAAGTGTCGATCGACTGCTGCATCTCGATGCGTTCGTCGCTGCCGTAGCCGCGATGGCCGGGCGGCAAGTCGATGAGGCCTACGGGCTCATAACTGAATCTGGGCTCATCTTCATCTGCGCCCCAGCGAACGAGCGTTCGATTGAGCCAGTCATCGTCGTTGCGCAGCGGGAAGTCCGTGCGGAAGTGCGCGCCGCGGCTCTCGGTCCGTGCCAGGGCGCCCATCGCCACGGTCATCGCGAGGCGCAGCATACCTTTGAGACGCAACGCGAACGCGAGTTCGGGATTGACGCCCGGATCCTTGCAGCGCAGCACCGCAGTGTTGCAGTCGTCGAGCAGTTGGGCTATCTCGGCCACTGCGTCCTCGAGTTCGTCGCCGGTCCGGAATATGCCGACCCTGTGCATCATGACTTCGCCGAGCGCATCGCGAAGATCGTAGACGCTGCGGCCGTCGCCATTGCGGCCAAGCCAGGCCGCTGCACGATTCTCGGCTGCATTGACGGCATCGAGTGCGATGCCGGTATCCGCGCGCAGTTGCAATCCTGCCACGATTTCGGCCACGCGACGACCGACCAGCCTGCCGGAAACCAGCGTTTCGGCGAGGCTGTTACCACCGAGGCGATTGAAGCCGTGCATATCCCAGCACGCCGCTTCGCCGACTGCGAACAGCCCGGCCAGCCCGTATGCCTCGCCGTCCTTGTTCACGCGGATGCCGCCCATGGAATAGTGCTGGGTCGGCCGAACGGGTACCAGTTCCTCGGCCGGGTTGATGCCAAGGAAGTCACGGCAGATGTCCCAGACTTCCAGCAGCTTGGTGCGCAGGTGTTCCTCGCCAATGTGGCGGATGTCCAGCCAAAGGTGTGGGCCATACGGTGAATCAACCCCGTTGCCATCACGCATGCACTGCACCATATGCCTGGATACAACATCTCGGCTCGCGAGTTCCTGTTTCTCGGGCTCGGCCTCGACCATGAAACGATTCATGTTCTTGTCGAGAAGGTAACCGCCGTCACCGCGGCAGCCTTCGGTGACGAGGATGCCACTGGGCATCAGCGTCGTTGGGTGAAACTGCACCGCCTCCATGTTGCCGAGCGGAACGATACCGGTGTCGAGGGCGATCGATGCGCCCGTGCCTTCATTTATAACCGCGTTACTCGTGTACTGGCCATAAATGCGGCCGTACCCGCCGCTCGCAATCACGGTCGCCTTCGCCATGACCGCGAAATGGCGGCCCGTGCGCAGGCAGCGCACGACGGCGCCCAGGCAACGAGTGCCGTCATGGATCAGGGACACGGCCTCGGTCCGGTCTTGCACCGTGACGCCCAGGCGCACGACTTCGCTGTCGACGGCGTACAGAGCAGCATGGCCGGTACCAGCGGCCGCGTAACAGGCACGCCACTTGGCCGTGCCACCGAAGTCACGCTGCCCGATCAGGCCGTCGTTATCGAGCGCTTCATCGATCTCGACTTCTTCGCCCTTGATGAAGTACTTGTTCTTGCCGCCGCGCACGCGGGACCAGGGGACACCGAAATGCGCGAGTTCGCGAACGGCGACCGGTGCTTCGTCGGCAAATATGTTCGCGACTTCCTGGTCGGCGCCCCAGTCGGAGCCACGTACCGTATCGAGAAAATGCACAACCGGGTTGTCACCCTCTGCTTTGACGCAATTGGCGAGCGAAGCCTGCATACCGCCCTGCGCGGCACAGCTGTGGCTGCGTCGCGGCGGCACGAGGGAGAGAATCAAAACCTCGTGTCCCGCCGCAGCCGCCTCCATCGCGCAGCGTTCACCGGCAAGGCCGCCGCCGACGACCAGGACGTCCGTCGTGACCAGCCGGCTGCTCACGATGTTCCTCCTTCGAGCAGAAACGCCAGTGGTGGATCCATCCAGCCCGCCAGCACCACGAGCGTCACACCGCCGAGTACCAGAATGACCCAGAACATGATCCGCTCAATGCGATGCATGGTCTGCCGCGACATCCACAGGTCGGCGCCCCACTTGATCGCCAGCCGGTACAGGCCGACGCTGGCGTGGAATTCGACGCACAACAGCAACACGGCGTATGGCAGCCACAAGCCCGCGCTGACGCGCGCCATCGATGTACCGGATTCTATGCCTGCAATCTCGCCGTACACCGGCGTCAGGATGTCCATGCCCATGAGCACGAGGTGGAAGCTGCCTAGCACCAGCATCACGAGGCCTGTGCGTACCTGCCAGATCCACAGCATCGATTCGACGTGTGGTCGGAAAGGTGAGTGCTCGGTACGCGTCGCCACCTTTTCGCGTCCCGATTGGTTCAATCCTTTGGCCAGCGCGAGAATGCGCTTGCGCTCCCTGAGCTGCGAGGGGATCTTGCGAGCAGCGAGCGCAGCGTGTACCAGGAACAGCAGGAATACCGCGAAAATCGTCGGCTGCGCAATGTAGTAGTCCTCGAGAAAGGTAGCCAGCCAGTCGAAACCGCGTTCGCCCGTCAGGATCGAGCCGACGAGAACGACATGGCCCCACATGAACAGCGCCAGCAATAGCCCCGTGCCACCGCTCAGGATTTCGTGGATTAGCTCACGCCGCGCCGGCAGCGTCGTGTCGGAATCCCTGTCGAGTGCCGCTGAGTACCTTTCTGTCATGTCACGGATTCAGCTGCGTGAGTATTTCCGGATTTTCTTCCCGCTCTGCCAACACCGTATGACAGGTATCGCAGTCACGCGAAATGGTTTCCCTGTCTTCCGTCCTGAGTCGCCGCCCGTGGCAGCGGAAACAGCCGTCAGACCGTTCATGCCCGATGTGCTCGGGGTAGGTATTCCACCAGACCTGCATCTGAGGGAATACGTTAACCGAGTAAATATCGCCGAGGGCCTGTGCGGCCTCGCCGATGGCAGCTTGCTTCTCCGCAGACACTTCCGGGTGGTTCTCTGCGTAATACTGCGTTAATTCTTCCGATATGGTCTCGCGCGCTTCCTCGTGCGACGGATACTCGGCATCGATAATGCGCAGGCCCTCTTTCCTTACGAACGGAAGCGACCGGTCTATCAAGCCATCACGAATCGCAACGTCTATTTCGTTGTCCGGCGCCTGGTAATTGTGGCTCGGCCGGTTGTGACAGTCGACGCAATCCATCTGGCGCCAGACGCCGCCGTCTTCCGGCGCCTTCCTGTCGGCATACAGCTTGACCTCGCCTTCCTCGTCCGTGTACTCGACTTCGTATATTTCCTCACGCGTCTCATCGGATCTGTAGCGAATGCCGACACCGGGATCCACGTGCCAATGTATGCCCGATGAGCCGTTGCCGGCTGCCCCGCCCACTTTCAACAGCAACGCCGTCGTCAGCTCGGTGTTGGCCTCGTCTTCTTCATAGTGTTGCTTGATTACAAGCTTGTCACCGACGAAGCGCGTCGGCCAGTGACACTGTTCGCAAGTCTCACGAGCCGGGCGCAAGTCGTGCAACGGCGTCGGAATCGGTCGCGGATACAGGTCAAAAGACACGGCGACCAGCTGCCAGGCTCCATCGAGTTTCGACTTCACGAACCAGTCGGCACCAGGCCCGATGTGGCACTCCGCGCAGCTGACGCGCGAGTGTGAGGAGCGCTGGTAGGCCGTGTGTTCCGGTTGCATGACCGAGTGACAGGCCATGCCGCAGAACTCGACCGACTCCATCACCTCAACGCCTTTATAGGTAGCGCCGGCAACGATCACGATATTGAGCATCGTTGCGGCTACAAAGATCATCGTCCAGCGCCGTGTCTTCGGCTGATTAAGATCGAAAACCGGCATCAGTGGTGTCGACTCGCCGCCCGGCACTCGACGCAAGCTGCGTCGATAGAGAACCGCACCTACGGGAATCAGGATCAGCCCGGTGACAAAGATCATCGGCAGGATCAGGTACGTCAGGATGCCGAGATAGGGCCCGCCTTCGAAGCCAAGCTGCTCCATGACAAAAAGGCTGATGATGAGCACCAGGCCCATGATGGCGAGCGCCGTACCCGCCAGACTGATGCCATTGTGAGTGATCGACGAAAGAAAATTCTTGAACACAGCCTTCCCCTGTTCCTATTGGCTCATTGTCTTTAAGCCTGCCTAGTGGGTCAGCAGTGCCCAAATAATACCTGCGGCAAGCAGTACGCCGATCGTAAGGAAAATCGAACCGAAAATATACGCGTCGCGCGTCTGTTTCGGTGTCGGCCCTTCAACCAGGTAATCCTGCAGCTCATTGTTCTCGACCAAACGCTGGTACTCAAGCGGCCGCTCCGCCATGAATCGTTCGAGCGGCATTTTGCCCGTGAAGATGACGAGATCCATCGGGAAGCTCTCTGGCCGCAAGTGCGTGTGGAAGAAGTGGAACACGAAGATGAAACCCGTTGCGAGCAGGGCCTCATCACTATGAATTACGTACGCGGCATTAAGCGTCCATCCCGGCAGGAAGCTCGTGAAGAAATCAGGCAGCCACAGGATCAATCCAGACAGGCCGATGATTGCGACACCCCAGAAGACCGCGAGATAATCGAACTTCTCGAAATAGGTCCAGCGATCGCCTGGCGGCCGCTCGCCCATGTAGAAGAAGTAGCGAATATTCGCGAAGAAGTCCGAGAAGTCTTTCGGCTGCGGAACCAGGGAGTTGGGGCCCCAGAAGAGGCCGCGTTCCTTGCGGAATACCCAGCGTATGAAGATATCCGCCAGGTGAAAAATGAAATAGCCGAATGTGCCAAGCGCCGCTACGCGGTGCAGGAAGCGCGTCGAGTCTACGCCACCGAGGATATCGACAAGTTGCTGCGCCCAGGCCGCACCGTGGAACTTGAGGGGCAAACCCGTCAACGCGAGCAACATGAAGGTAGTGATGATGATCACGTGCATGCGCATATTCGCCCTCCGGAAGCGCCTGATGTGCTGCCCGCTGTCCCCATGCTCTTCCTTGAACTCTCCACGCAGCACGCCGACCAGGGAGCGCTGCAGCCAGAGAAAGTCATGTACACCGAAGAAAACGAATACGCCAATCAATAATCCGGTCATGAAAACCCAAATTACGTATACCGCGAATATGTCGTCAGGATTCGAAGGGTCGTTATGCGGATCAAATGTTGCGAACGATGGCGTGATGTCGTCGTGACATTTGCTGCAGGTTTCGAGCACGTTGTCGGCGTGCACACTGGATTCCGGATTGTCCGCCGACAAATTCCTGTGCGGCGTATGGCAATCTGCGCAGGTCGCCCCACCAAACATTCCGAGATCATCCGCTTTGCCGTGGAAGCTGTCCCTGAACGTTGTCAGGTACTCGCCATGACAACCACCACAGGTGTCGGCCGAAGCCATGCGACTGGCCGCTGTCGTGGGATCGGCGATCTTGTGGGATGTGTGGCAGTCAACGCAGACGGGACCTTCTTCGTCGGCCTGCCAGGCCAATCCATGCGCGCTGTGATTTTTCCATTCTTCGAGCAGTAACAGATGGCAATTGCCGCACATCTCGGGTGAGTTCGCGTGCGCCGTTGGCGCCTTGCCTTTGGCTACTTCGAGAATGCGATGATCGCCGTGGCAATCGCTGCAACTCGGCGCATCGACCAGGCCAGACAACAACAGGGCCTTGCCGTGCTCACTCGTCAAGTAACCATCAACCAGCTCGGCCGGTTCGTCGTGGCACGCGCCGCAATTCTTGATCTGGTTCACGGGCGAGACGGCGGACGCCAGGTCGGCCACTTCGTGAATCTCGTGAGGAGCTCCGTGGCAGTCATTGCACGATGCTTCGTCTCCATGGACGCTGCGGCCGATCGTTCGCTGTATCGAGCCATGACACTCGCCGCAACTATCGGCATCGGTCAGCGGCTCCAGGTCGTCGCCCTCGTGTTCTGCTGTAACGTTGGTGTGGCAGTCCTGACAAACGGCGTTAGGGTGGGCCGCCGAGGAGAACAC
>Ga0224508_10001249_pt1 | contig 23079 bp, 27 predicted proteins | sample SF_Jan12_sed_USG_4_FD_170157 | JGI IMG/M metagenome (GOLD analysis project Ga0224508, IMG submission 170157) | Sediment microbial communities from San Francisco Bay, California, United States - SF_Jan12_sed_USGS_21 | ecosystem: Environmental > Aquatic > Marine > Sediment | place: USA... | reverse complement strand
GCTCATGGTGATGCCGCCGGACCAGGACGACATCCCGCCAGCGCAGATGCCGCGAGAGACTATCTTCATCGTCGATACATCGGGATCGATGCACGGTGTGTCGATGTCGCAGGCGAAGCGCGCGGTGAATCTCGCGATCAAGTCGCTTACGCCCGGCGACCTGTTCAACGTCATTGAATTCGATTCCTACACCAACGCGCTGTTTCCGCAAAGCAGACGAGCGAATTCGAACAACGTCGGCAATGCCCTGAGCTTCGTGCAGCAACTCCAGGCGGACGGTGGCACGGAAATGCGTCCCGCGCTCAAGCTGGCGCTGAGTACGCCGCCGCAGGAAACGCACCTGCGCCAGATCGTCTTCATCACGGACGGCAGCGTCGGCAACGAGGACGAGATGTTCTCGATCATCGAGCAACAGCTCGGTTCTGCGCGGCTGTTTACGGTCGGTATCGGCTCGGCGCCCAACAGTCTTTTCATGCGCAAGGCAGCCGAGGCGGGGCGCGGCTCGTATACATTCATCAGTGCCCTGCATGAAGTGAGCGAGAAAATGGACGCGCTGTTCAGGAAACTCGAACACCCGCAGGTCACCGACATCGAGGTGCACTGGCCAAGCGGTGTGATCGTGGACAGTTATCCTTCAACCGTGCCGGATCTGTACCTCGGTGAGCCGGTTTCGATCAGGGCGCAGGCGTCAAACAGCTTTCGCCGCGGAGATGTGGTGCGCATCACAGGCAACTCGGTCGCCGGCGGCTGGGCTGCCGACCTCGCGATCGACAGCTCGGCCAGGAGCGAGGGTGTTGGCGCTTTGTGGGCACGCGCGCGCATCGGTGAACTGACTGACCTCGAGCGGCGTGGCGGGAACACGGAGGAACTGCGCGCGGGCATACTTGAGACGGCGTTGACGCATCACCTCGTCAGCAAGTACACGAGCCTGATCGCCGTCGACAAGACCCCGGTCCGTCCTGCGAGCGATCCGCTGTCGAGCGAACAGGTACCGAACTTGTTGCCCTACGGTCAAAGTGCGAAGGCCATATTCGGATTCCCGGCAACGGCCACAAGTGCACCCGCCATGCGCATTATGGGTGCGGCCTGGCTGCTCGCGGCGTTCCTGTTCTTCGTCATGATACGAACTGGCAAGCGGCGTCCCCGTGGCCGGCGTCTCTAGGCCCGGGGCCTGGGTAATGTCGGCGTTACTGTGTCTAGGCTTCTGGCAGTTCGGTCAGGGCGCCTACATCCCGGCCAAGGCCTGGCTCGCGCAGGAACTGATGCAGCGTGCGTGGGTGCGCACCGGTGCCGGGGAGGAAAGGGCTGTTCCGTGGCCGTGGGCCGATACCTGGCCTGTTGCACGACTGACGTCGAAAGAGCGCGGCGTCGACCTGATCGTTCTGGCCGGTGGCTCCGGTCGAACGCTGGCCTTCGGGCCCGGGCACCTGAGCGCGAGCGCGATGCCAGGCGACGTGGGCAATGCGATCATCGGTGGACACCGCGATACGCATTTCCAGTTCCTCAAGGACGTGGAGGTCGGCGAGTTCCTGGGGATGGAAACCGCGCGGGGCCAGCGACACCTTTACGAGGTTATTGGCGTCGATATCGTCGACTCGCGCAAGGGAGCACTCGTACTCGATACCGATACGGCCATGCTGACGCTGGTCACCTGCTACCCGTTCGACGCGCTGGAGGCAGGTGGCCCGCTGCGCTACGTGGTCACGGCTAGGATGATGTTTTAAGTGCGTGCAGACGCAACAGGGATGCAGCGCTGATGGCGTCGGTGACCTTGCCATCGAGCACCATCTGTACGGCGGCGCTCAGCGGGAGCTTGTGAATCGCGAGGTCTTCGGTCTCCTCGAAGTTGGTCTCACCGAAGCTCAGATCTGTCGCGACGAACACGTGGCCGACTTCGTCGGTGATGGAGTTGCTCGTGTGTAGCGTCATCAATTTGTACCAGTTAACGGCGAGGATGCCGGTCTCCTCCAGCAGTTCGCGTTTGGCAGCCGCGAGAGGGTCCTCGTCCAGCGGTGCGCCACCCATCGGCAGTTCCCAGGAGTACTCTCCCAGCGTGTACCGGTCCTGACCCACCAGCCACGTGTTGTCGTCCTCGTCGAGGGGCACGATCGCGACTGCGCGATTCTTGAAATGCACATGGCCGTACCGGTTCTGGCCACCTCCAGGATTGATGACCTGGTCCTCAATAACCTGCATCCAGTCGTTCTCGTAAACGACTCTTCTGGACAGCCGCTCCCATCCCATCACGCGCTCTCCGGACTGATTGGCGCGTCAGTCTTGAGTTTCATTGTCATTACCTGTATTCGTCCCTGTTCATCATAGCTTATCGAACTCGAATGGAATCCCGCACCGCCAAACTGACGCAGGGGCCTGTAGGCCGCCACCTGATCGACATGACTGCGCCGATGCTTCTGGGCATCACGACGATGATGGCGCAGTCGTTCATCGATACCTATTTCCTGGGCAGGGTCGGCGACCGCGCACTGGCGGCCTATAGCTTCGGGTTCCCGATACTCATGATTGTCACGAGTGTCGCAATCGGCCTCGGCGCCGGGACGTCCTCCGTAGTCGCACGCGCGATCGGGTCCGAAGACAATCGGCGAGCCCGCCGCCTGGCTACCGACAGCCTGATTCTGTCGTTCCTGATTACGTTCGCCGTGTCGGTCGTTGGCATGCTGACGATCGATCCGTTATTCCGTTTGCTGGGCGCACCGGAGGACATGATACCGATGATTCGGACATTCATGATGATCCTCTACGGTGGCGTGCCTTTCGTCGTGGTGGGCATGGTCGGTATGGCGAGTATGCGGGCGACGGGCGATACCGTGCTGCCGAGCAAACTCATGATTGCCGGCGCCATCCTGAATGTCATCCTCGACCCGATATTTATCTTTGGGCTCGGCCCGGTCCCGGCAATGGGCCTGAACGGTGCCGCGACCGCAGGACTGCTGGCGCGCGGGGCGATCTTCCTCGGGACGGTCTATGTGCTGATCCATCGTCTCGACATGATCACGTTCAAAAAGCCGCACGCGAAAGAGCTTCGGAGTTCCTGGGCCGACATATTGCATGTAGGCATTCCCGCAGCAGGTACCAATGCGATCGTCCCGGTTGGGCTGGCGGTGATAACCGCCATGATCGCTCGCTACGGGCCGGAAGCGGTCGCTGGTTTTGGTGTCGCAAGCCGTATCGAGTCGATGGTGCTCGTCATTTACTACGCCATGTCCTCGACGATCGGTCCGTTCGTGGGCCAGAACCTGTCGGCGGGACAGGAAAGCAGGATTCAAACCGCGTTACGACTGTGTGCCGGATTCTGCATCACCAGTGGTTTGGTCATTGCGGTCGGGTTGGCGCTGCTGTCAGGCGTTCTCCCCGGGTTGTTCAGTAACAATCCGGCGGTGACGGATGTGACGAGAGTATTCCTGTGGATTGCCCCAATCAGTTACGGCACCTACGGCATCGTCATGGTCGTCAACGCGGCGTTCAACGGCCTGGGCAACCCGATGCCGGGCGTGGTGATCAGCGTGACCCGGATACTGGTGCTCTACGTGCCGCTGGCGTTTCTCGGCAAAGCGCTATTCGGAATGGTCGGAATATTTGCCGCTTATGCAGTTGCGAACATCCTCTCCGGAGTGCTCGGTTACTTCTGGGCGAAAACAACCGCTCACCGGCTCTGCGAAATACGCGCCTCGACCGGGACGTAGTCGAGGTCATACCCAAAGTAGCGGGGTGCAAAGACCTCGAGACCCTGCGGCAGTCGCCAGAGCGGGTTCGCCCTGAACGCAAGGACAGCGACCTCCTGTCCATCGACAAACTCCGGATTGCCAATGCCCTCGAATGACTCAAGATCCACCATCGTGATCAGATCAGGACAGGTTGCGACCACTGCGCCATTCCTTGTAGCGACGAGGTGTTCGTTCTTGTAGTCGAGCAGCAGCTCGCTGCCCGCAAACTCTCCGGTGCCGCTGAGCGTGACGTCACCGACGAGGAACCCGTCGGTGTCGGCCCAGGTTGAATCGCCGACGATGCCGCGAAACAGCAAATAGCCGTCACCCGCGACGCGAGCGGCTTCGACAGGGTCATCACCGTGCGCCCTGGCTTGTCGCACGGCCGCGCCGATGGACGCGGACAGGCCGATGCTGTCCTGGACGAGTACGTTTTCTTGTCGGGCAATACTTCCTGGAATTGCCGCGTCCGTGACGCCGACGTCGCGACTGACTTCCGACAGCGCACGAAAAATTTCTTCCTCATGGCTCGGGTGGCCGACGCTGCGCAGTATCACTTCGTCGGCAAGCAACGTGACCCCGGCAGCCGGCGTGATATCGTGCCCGGCGACACGGACGGAGTGCTGGTTGATTTCGGGCGTAGCGCGGCCGACTGTGTCGGCGTTGAGGCTCGGCACACCCAGGCGCGCGCCCAGGGAAAGAGCCTCGGCGGTACTGAGCGGCCCTATTTCGCCGATGGTAACCGCCGCAAAACGGCGGCCCAGGTATCTCTCGAGCGCGTGGAACGATGCGATAACCGGCAGATCGCTAACGGGCTCGATGCGCTCAAGCCTGGCCTTGAACTCTTCGGTCATCGGCGCAAGCGTGCCGAGGGTGTACGGCGATGCCACCCAGTCGTCGTCAGCTAATTCAGCGACTTCGAGCAGCCTGAATTCCAGGCCGTTCTCCAGGTCCGCCGCAATGAGTTCGCGCGCATCCGCAAGACCACCACCTCCGCCACAACCGAGATAGCTGCTGCCGAGCAGAACGTCGTCGAGGTATTGTGCGTCCAGTCGCCGGCCACGGGTTGTTGAAACGGTGTCGTCGGATCTGGCCGCCGACGCCATGGCCTGCCTCGGGGTACTGAGGGCAAGGCCTGCTGCTACGCCGATGCCCTGCATAAATTGTCTGCGCTGCATGCGTTTACTTCTCCGTTATTCCAGGCGCTTGTCTTCGAATATAACCCAGGTGCATGCCGATACCACGGCTCGCCAGGAAGACGAGCAACGCAAACCACAGACCGTGATTGCCGAACGGTCTGGTGAAATACCAGACCGGTAGAAATATCACGAAGGTCGAGACGAGCATGATGTTGCGCATTTCACGTGCGCGGGTCATGCCGACGTAAACGCCGTCATAAAGAAAGCACCAGACCGATATCAAGGGCAGGACGACGACCCATGGGAAGTAGGTCATCGACGTTGCCCGAACCTCGGGCAGGTCAGTCAGGATACGAACGATAAGCGGACCAGCGACCAGGTAGAGAAGCGTGAAGCCAGCGGCGAATATCAACGACCACCTGAGTGTAAGGCGCACGGTATGCCGTAGTGAATTTTCGTCCTTCTGCCCCACCGCCTTGCCAACCATGGCCTCGGCGGCGTGGGCGACCCCGTCGAGACCGAGCGCGGTCAGGTTCTGGAAGTTCATCAGCACGGCATTCGCGGCGAGTATCGCCGGGCCGAGCCTGGCGCCCTGCGCGGTGACGAATGCGAACGTGAATATCAGCGTCATTGTGCGCACTAACAGGTTCGCATTCACCGAAAAGAATGCCTTGTAAGCGGACAGGTTGGTCAGCCTGGCTATCGGCCAGTGACCAGCGTGACTACGTAGTGCCGCGATTGCGAAACCGCCGCCCACCAGCAAGCCTGAATACTCGGCGATGACGGATGCCAGCGCTACGCCGTCAACCTTCATGCCGAGACCGATGACGAACAGCAGGTCGAGCACGATGTTGGTGATGTTGATCGTCAGGAAAATCAGCAAGGGCACGCGCGCGTTCTGCAGGCCGAGAAACCAGCCTATGAGCGCGAAGTTTGCGAGTGTACCGGGTGCGCTCCAGACGCGAATCGAGTAGTACGTCAGCGCGTGTTGCTGGGTCTCGGCATCGCCTCCGATGAGTGTCAGTGCAAACCGGCCGATGGGGGCCTGCAACAGGAGAATCGCGATGGCGATAACGAGGCTGACGATGAGCGCCTGGCCGAGCGCGACGCGCAGGCCATCATTGTCTCCCGCGCCGTAACTCTGCGCTGCGATACCCGTTGTACCCATGCGCAGGAAGTTCATCCCGAAGTACAGGAATGCGAAAATCGTACTGCCGATGGCAACAGCGCCGAGGTAGACAGAGCTTTCGAGATGCCCTGTCACGCCCGTATCCACCATGCCGAGCAACGGCACGGAGATATTGGAGAGAATCATGGGCGCAGCGATGCGCCACATGTCGCGGTTTGTCGGCAGGCGCCTGTCGGTCAAGCGTGCGTCATCCGAACGCGTTTGCGCCAGTCAGCTCTTTGCCAATAACCAGTTGATGAACCGTTTCAGTACCTTCGTACGTGATGACGCTTTCGAGGTTTAGCATGTGGCGAATCGGGACGTACTCGGCGCTGATGCCGGCACCACCGAGAATGTCACGTGCGTCTCGGGCAATGTCGAGCGCCATGCGGCAGTTGTTCCACTTCGCAAGCGATACCTGCGAGGGCGTCAGTTTACCCTTGTCCTTGATGCGCCCGAGGCGCAGGGCCAGCAGCTGGGCAGTCGTGATCTGCCGGGCCATTTCGGCGAGGCGAATCTGCATGGACTGCGTATGCGACACGGGCTTGCCGAACAGGACGCGATCCTGCGAATACTTCAGTACCTCATCGAGGCAGGCCTGCGCCGCACCGATGACGCCCCAGGAAATGCCGTAACGTGCCTGCGTCAGGCAGCTTAGCGGTCCTTTGAGGGACGAGACGCCCGGGAGCACGTTTTCCTGCGGGACGCGCACGTTGTCAAAGAACAGCGCTCCTGTAATGGACGCGCGTAGCGAGAACTTGTTCTCGATTTCCTGCGTCACAAAGCCGGGCATATCCTTCTCAACGATGAAGCCTTTGATGCCTTCGTCTGTTTGCGCCCAGACAACGGCTGCGTCAGCGATCGTGGCATTGGTAATCCACATCTTGGATCCGTTGATGATCCAGTCGTCGCCGTCGCGCCTGGCATGCGTCTTCATGTTGGAAGGGTCTGAGCCACCTTGCGGTTCGGTTAGGCCGAAGCAACCGATCGCTTCACCGCGCGCCATGGCGGGCAGCCAGCGATCTTTCTGCTCGTCGGATCCATAAGCGTGGATCGGGAACATGACGAGGCTCGACTGGACCGAGACGAAGCTGCGCAGTCCGCTGTCGCCGCGTTCGAGTTCCTGGCAGATCAGGCCGTAGCTGACGCCGTTCAGGCCGGCGCAGTCGTAGCCATCGATGGAACTGCCGAGCAGGCCGAGTCCGGCCACCTCGCCGACGAGTTCAGCGGGGAACTCGTGTTGCTCGAATGCTTCGCGCATGAGAGGAATAACGCGGTCATCGACAAAACGTCCGACAGAGTCTTTGACCATGACTTCGTCTTCCGAAAGTTCGGATCGGACGTCATAGAGATCGAGCGGATCAAGGGCTTTTACGCTCACGGTATTCTTCCTGGGAAATGCGGTTTGGGGCGTAGATTCTAGACGAGTTGACGGCGCGCGGCACTAGCTCTAATAGGGCATTCCGAGGCGTCTGTACATCACGGAGAGCAGCCATACCGGGCCGATCATCAGCAGCTGAAAGTCCTGAAGCACCCCCCGAATGCTGCCTGGCCCGCGGCGGCCAAGCCAGAGCCCGACGGTGCCGGCGACCAGCAGGCCAACGGATACACCCAGCTGCGGGTACGGTGACTGCGACAGCCACAACTGGAGCGCGGACAGTCCGAGCAGGAACGGGAGCATGCCGATCGCCAGCGACAGCGAAATGATGAAGTAGTAGATGGCCGTGGCCATCAGGAACGCGCTTCCCCAGTTGAGGAGCGGGGAAATCTCATAAAACTCGGCGGGGACAGGCAGGTACCAGAACAGGCCGACGGTCCCGATGACGACCATAGGTACGGCCGCCCAGTACACCACGGGGTTGCGGAGGTCCTGTCGCCCCTGTTCGTACCGATCCAGCCAGTTGTCAATTTCGGTCATACGTCACAGTTTACGCGGTTTGTGTGACTTCTCTGGACATAAATCGGTCAATTAAGGATGCGTTCAGGTACGCGAGTACTACAATGCACCCTACGATTCGCAAGATCATGCAAGCCAGAGGAAAGATCATGAACAGACGATCTGGAAAGACTATTTTAGCAATGACTGCCGTGGCGGTTTTTGCCAGCGGCTGTACAACGCTCGATGCCTACACGCGCGAAGAGCAGACAAGCCAGACGACGAAAGGGGCGCTGATAGGCGCCGGAATCGGTGCTGTTGTTGGCCTGATGTCTGGCGACGATGCCGTTGAACGGCGCCAGCACGCGCTGATCGGCGCAGGGCTTGGCGCACTCGCCGGCGGTGCCGTGGGTGCTTACCAGGACAGGCAGGAAGCCGCGCTGCGAGCCGAGCTTGAAGGTACGGGTGTCTATGTCCATCGCGACGGCGACAACATCACTCTGAATATGCCGGGCAATGTCACTTTCGCCACGGACAGTTCGGACCTGAGTCCGGCTTTCTTCGATGTGCTCAATTCGGTGGGTAAGGTCCTCGGCGAATTCGACAAGACCGTTGTTGAGGTTGCCGGCCATACGGATAGCACGGGCACCGATGCGTATAACCAGAGCCTGTCCGAGCGTCGGGCCGGATCGGTCGCGGCCTACCTGCAGGGCCAGGGTGTCAATTCCCAGCGCGTTATCACGGTCGGCATGGGTGAGTCATATCCGATAGCCGACAACGGAACGACCACTGGCCGCCAGGCCAACCGTCGCGTTGAAATCACGATGGTGCCTGTCACCCAGGGCTAAGACGAGCCAAAGAACAAGGAAGCGTGGCGGCCAGGGATGGCCCACCGCGCTTTTTTTGTGGCACTCTGTGCTTGTCAGCCCCGATAAGAAAAACTAACAAGGGCGCCACATTGAACAGAGCGTTCACGAAACGCGATGAAGGTGCGTGGATCGAAGTCACCGGCTTCGTCCGGCGCCTGTTATCGGATGATAACGACGGCTCGCGTCACCAGCGCTTCATCATCGACATTGGCAATCGCCAGACCCTGCTCATCGCTCACAATATCGATCTCGCGAAACGTGTCCCGCTAGGCATGGGCGACCGCGTCCACGTCAGGGGCATGTACGAATGGAACGACCTCGGCGGGCTCGTGCACTGGACGCATCTTGACCCGCAGGGCGTTGAGGATGGTGGCTGGGTTCGCTACCGCAGAAAAGAGTACGCATAAAAAAAGGCCGCAAGATGCGGCCTTTTTTTTGTTTCTCTTACTGAGGGTCGTCGTTAAACGGCCATCGCGTTACGCAGCTTCTTGATCGCGTTTGCTTCGAGCTGACGAATGCGCTCGGCAGAAATGCCGTACACGTCGGCAAGCTCGTGCAGCGTCTTCTTGCTGTCCGTCAGCCAGCGGGCTTCGATGATGTGGCGTGCGCGCTCGTCGAGGATGTTCAGTGCTGCGGTCATGCGCGTCTTCGCGTCATGATTGAAGTCCGCAGTTTCAACCTGCTTCGCCGGATCGGAATCAGGGGCGGGCAGGTAAGCGGCCGGCGTGAAGTTGCGCTCGTCGTCGAGGTCGGGAGTCGGGTCGAAGATGGCGTCGCGTGAGTGCAGACGCTTCTCCATCTCGGTGACCTCCTTGGCGCTGACACCAAGATCGTCCGCAACAGCCTTGGTCTCTTTGGCAGAGAGCCACGCAAGCGTTTTCTTCTTCTTGCGAAGATTGAAGAATAGTTTGCGCTGCGCTTTCGTCGTGGCGACTTTTACGATGCGCCAGTTCTTGAGCACGAACTCGTGGATTTCGGCGCGGATCCAGTGCACGGCAAACGAGACGAGTCGTACGTCGTAAGACGGGTCGAATCGCTTCACGGCTTTCATGAGGCCGACGTTGCCTTCCTGGATGAGGTCGTTCAGGGGAAGGCCGTAGCCCGTGTAGCCCTTGGCGATGTGGACGACGAATCGCAGGTGTGCCATAACAAGGTCGCGTGCTGCGTCGAGATCTTCTTCATCCCGAAAACGCGTGGCAAGCGACTGTTCGTCCTCCTTGGACAGAACGTCAATCGAACCGACGGCCTGGATATAGGCATCAAGACTGCCTACCGGACCTGCCAGTGCGAGTTGCTGATTGGTTGTGGCTAAAGCGGTTGTCATCTATTGCCTCCGTTATGGCGCTCAATTTTAGCACTCAGGAGCTTAGAGTGCTAACAAGTCCTTCAAGTTCCCGGCACAAGTTGGGAATAATGTTATAAAAATCGGTCATTTAGCGATGATCTAGCACGATCTTATGTTAAATCATGCAGCGTCCGAGCGAGGTGCCTGCCAGGCAGAATCGGCAAATGCATCGTCCAGCACCGTACCCGCAATGTGGTTCGTGTAGTTGCTGATCGTCTTCATGGCGACGCCAAGGACCACCTCGAGGATCTGGCGCTCCCCGTAGCCAGCGGCAAAAAAGCTGCCCGTGTCCTCGTCCGAGAGCCGGCCTTTCTGGTCGACCATCTTGCGCGTAAATACCCGTAATGCCTCAAGTTTTGCATCGGCGATAGGTTCGTCGTTGCGAATGGACTCAATGACGTCGGCCGGCAGCTTCTGCATGGCAGAAATCGCCGAATGAGCGCCGATGCAATAGTCGCACTCGTTGTAGCGGCTCACGGTCAGCATGATCACCTGCTGCTCGGTGGCATCGAAGCTCGTCTCACCCACCAGTTTGCCGAGGGTGAGGTAGCCCTTGGCCGTTGCAGGGGCGTGTGCCATGTTGCCAAGCAGGTTTGGCACGAAACCGTAGTTCTTCTGCACCTGTTCAAGCACCTCGCGGCCTTCCGGGTCGGCTGTTTCCAGGGTATGGGGGGTGAAATCCGTCATCATTGCGCCCTTTAGTTGAATGTTTGTTCAAAAATAAGCCAAAAAATACGGCCTTTTGCCAGGCCGGACGAGAATACTAACTATTCTTGAATCATTATTCAAGTATGTCTACAATACCGCCTATGCCCAGACACGCCGAGTACAACCGAGACACTGTAATTGCAGAAGCCACCGCTGTTTTCTGGGAGCGGGGCTATAGCCAGACGTCGATTGGCGACCTGGTGACGGCGACCGGACTGCAGCCGGGCAGCCTGTACGCGGCGTTCGGCAACAAAAAGGGCCTGTTCCTCGAGGTAATCGACCGGTACAACCAGGCCTTTATCGGCAAGATCGGCGCCCTGCGCGCTGCAGACGGGCCAGCACTTACGAAAATCCGTAATTTATTGCAGCAGATCGTCGACGAAGCGGCACGGGGCGAAGCCGATCATGGCTGCCTGACTGTGAACGCCCTGCTGGAGATGTCGCAGCACGACCAGGATATCGCCGATCGCCTGCACGCGTACAACGTGCGCCTGAGAAAGGGATTTGCCTGGCTGGTCAAGGACGCGCAGGCCGAGGGTGAGGTCACAGCCGACCAGGATGCCAATGAACTGGCCGCCTTCGTCATGAACAATATCTGGGGCATGCGGGTCATGTGCAAGAGCCGCCCAGACCGGGCGAGCCTCGAGGCGATTGTCACAGGCGTGCTCGCGGCACTGCAAAGTAGCCGCGACTAACGTGGTTCGATACGCCGCATATGTCGTGCGGTGGTAAACCACGAGCCGAACAGACCAAGGAATACACCGATGCCGATGATGGCCCCCGCTTCTTCTAGGTTCATCGCGGCAATAGAAATATTGCTCTGGTAAAGCCCTGCCAGCCTGGCGACAGGTCCCTGCAGCAGGAATAGCCCGTAGTACACAAGTCCCAGCGCCAACAGTCCCCCAAACAAGCCGTACCAGAACCCGGTCCAGAGAAACGGCCGGCGCACGAATGCGTTGCTGGCACCGATCAACTTGGTGACTTCGATTTCGTCACGACGGTTCTCGATGTCGAGTCGTATGGTATTCCCGATGATCACGACGATCGCGATGGCCAGCAACGCGGCGCCAATGGCGATCGCCTGCCTGACGATGTCGAGTATTGCGTGAAAGCGTTGCACCCATTCTGTGTCGACCTGAACATGTTCCGCCTCGGGAAGATTGCCGAGCTCTTCCTGCAACAGGATCATTGAATCGCTGGTGTTGCTGGGGCTGGGGCGCACCACCAGCGTATGGGGCAGAGGATTGTCTGGTAGTTGATCGAGCGCAGCGCCAAACCCTGAGTGCTCCTTGAAGTCGCCCAACGCCGTGGAGGCACTAATAAAGAGTACGGACTGCACGTCGGCTCGCTGTTCGATCAACCGACCCAGTCCCGTTGCCTCGTCCTCAGAAACCTCCTGCTTGAGAAACAACGAGAAATCGAGAGCATTGTCCCAACTGCCACTGATCGAGCGGGCGTTCTTAACGATGAGGTTGATCGCGGCAGGCAACGCCAGCGTCACGGCGATTACAAGAACGATCATGAAACTCGAGAACGGATGGCGCACCAGGCGGCCAAGAGAGCCAACCGAAATACTCAGGTGACGGGAAAACCAGATCGACAGCGGGCCGGACCTTCGAACCGGGGCGACCGCATCGGCATTGCGTGTTACAGCCATGCGTCGCTCTCCTCTTCGGGTTGCGCCTGAAGCCGCCCGTCCTCGAGCGCAATCCTGCGGCAACCCAGCCGATCGATCAGGGAGATATCGTGACTCGCAATCAGAAGCGTAACGCCGACCTCGTTGAAGCGCCGGAAGATCCGCATAACCTCAAGCGACAAGTCCGGGTCGAGGTTTCCCGTCGGCTCGTCAGCAATCAGGAGCTTGGGACGCGACACAATGGCGCGGGCGATGCCGACACGTTGCTGCTCGCCAGCCGATAACGTCTCCGGTCGTTGCTTCTCTTTGTGCAGCAAGCCCACCTGATCGAGAGCTGCGCGAACCTTGCGACCTGCTTCTCGCTGACCGACGCCCGCGATGACCAAAGGCAGCGCCACATTGTCCGACACCGGTCGGTCATACAGGAGTTTATGGTCCTGGAATACCATGCCGATCTGTCGGCGATAGGCGGGAATCCTGCGTCTCTTTACGCGGCGAGTGTTTTTGCCGTCGACGATGACCTGACCACTGGTCGGCCGTTCGATCAAAGCAATAAGACGCAACAGGGTACTTTTGCCTGCGCCCGAGTGACCCGTGACGAACACCATCTCTCCCGTGTCGACGGAGAGATTGAGGCCCGAGAGTGCTTCCTGTCCTCCCGGATATCGCTTGGTGACGTTTTCGAGTTGAATCATCAGGTCGTAGCTTTAACCCTGGTGTCCCGATGCAAGCAGCGCATCAGCAAATTCTGTCGCCGAAAAAGGCTGCATGTCCTCAGCCGCCTCGCCGATCCCGATGAAGCGTACCGGAATCCCGATACGATCGGCGATAGCCAGAAGAATGCCACCCTTCGCGCTGCCATCCAACTTCGTGACAGTCAGCCCGGTAAGACCCAGCGCCTCGTGGAACTTCTCTGCCTGGACAAGCGCGTTCTGCCCCTGACTGGCGTCAAGTACCAGCATGATCTCGTGTGGTGCGGTTTCATCGCGCCTGGCGATAACGCGCTTAACTTTCGCAAGCTCATCCATAAGTCCTGCCTGGCTCTGGAGACGCCCGGCCGTATCCGCAAGCAGGATATCCACATCGCGCGCCCGCGCCGCATCCATGGCGTCGAAAATGACCGCGGCCGGATCAGCGCCAGCCTGCTGGGCGATGACCGGCACGTCATTACGCTCGCCCCATGCCTGCAGTTGCTCCACCGCGGCCGCCCGGAATGTGTCGCCAGCGGCCAGCATGACGGAATATCCCTGGTCCTTGAAGCGACGTGCGAGCTTCCCGATAGTCGTTGTCTTACCCGCGCCGTTCACGCCCACCATCAGCACGACATAGGGTCCGTCAGCCCCCGGCTTTTCGATCGTTAACGGCTTTTCGACGGGCGCAAGAATGTCGCACAATGACTTGTGCAAGCCACGTTGCAGGGCCTCGATGTCCTTGAGCTCCTTACGGGCCAGTTTCTTCTGCAAATCGCCAATGATGCGCTCAGTGGTGTCGACGCCGACGTCGGCCATGACCAGCAGGCTTTCCAGTTCCTCGAGTACGTCTTCATCGATCTTGCCGCCGGGCGCAAGATTCGCGAGATCGTACGTGAGCCAGCTGTCACCCCGATTGATACGGGCACGCAGGCGCCTGATGAAGCCTTCGCGTTTCTCGGGTTTTTCCTTTTTCCCAAACATACGTTTACGATTCAGTTACTCAGGGTGAGGCGACGATGGCCAAACGAAAACAGGGTGGCAAGTCCAAAGGCGGACGGCTGCGTATTGTAGCCGGAAACTGGCGCAGCCGCCTTTTGGATATAGCTGATGTCGAGGGTTTGCGACCGACCTCAGAGCGAATTCGTGAGACGCTCTTTAACTGGCTTTCACCAACCCTCCACGGCGCCCGATGCCTCGACCTGTTTGCCGGTACCGGTGCGCTGGGTCTCGAAGCATTGTCGAGGGGAGCTGCCGAAGTTGTCTTCGTCGAACGTTCTCCCGTCGCAGCCCGGCAACTGCAGCAGAATATCGATCTGTTGGACGCCAGGGGAGCATCGGTAATAGCGCAGGACGCCCATGAGTATCTACAACGTGACCAGGCCGGACAGTTCGATCTTGCCTTATTGGACCCGCCGTTTGCCGATGACCTCCTGGAGGAAACGTGTAGACTGTTGGCAGCACGGGATCTGCTCGCCGATGGCGCGCAAGTCTATCTCGAGCAGGAACGTTCGAAACCGGAGCCCCGGCTACCCGATGGCTGGCAGGTGAAGAAAAACAAGACAGCAGGCAATGTTCGCTACATGCTTGCAAAGGTCGAAAAGGACATTTAGCGATGACTATTTCTGCAATGTATCCGGGAACGTTCGATCCCATCACGCTCGGCCATGAGGATTTCGTACGGCGAGCGTCAAAGCTCTACGAAGAAGTTGTTGTGGCGGTCGCGGCTGACACCGGCACCAAGAAGACGATGTTCTCGTTTGAGGAGCGCGTTGATCTCGCGCAGCGGTCGCTGGCCGACATCGACAACGTGAAGGTGACGGGCTACCAGGGATTGACGATCGACTTTGCTGTCGAAAACGATCTTGCCGTGATCGTGCGTGGGCTGCGGGCCGTATCGGACTTCGAGTACGAGTTCCAGCTCGCGAGCATGAACCGGGCGCTCACCCAGGAAGTTGAGACTGCATTCCTGACGCCGACGGACAAGTTCACGTTCATCTCTTCGACCCTCGTTCGCGAGGTCGCCCAACTCGGCGGCGACGTCACCGAGTTCGTCTCACCGCTTGTCAAAGACGCATTGTTGAAAAAGGTCGGGCGCTCCTGATCAGGTCTGGCACGACTTGCAGTAGTACGTCGAGCGTTGCCCCTGTACGAATGCCTTGATAACTGTGTTGCAGTGGCGGCAGTGCTCGCCCTCCCGATCGTAGACCTCGAGTTGCTGCTTGAAGTAACCGGGTTCGCCATCGCCACCGTAGAAATCTCTTAACGTCGTCCCGCCCGCTTTAATGGCTCTCGCCAGTATGTCCCGGATCGCATCGGCCAGCGCATCATAGCGATGCCGCGATGTGCGGCCGGCGGCACGTTTTGGATTGATTCCCGCGAGAAACAGCGATTCGCTGGCGTAGATGTTGCCGACGCCAACGACAACCTGCGCGTTCATGATGAATTGCTTGATACTCACCTTACGACCCCGCGACTTACGCCACAGGTACGCGCCGTCGAACTCGTCACCGAGGGGTTCAGGCCCAAGCTTCTCGAGCAGAGGGTGGGCGAGGGGTCGCTTGCTGAGATGGAAAGAGCCAAACCTGCGTGGGTCCCGAAAGCGCAATGTCTTGCCCGAGTCGAGTTCGAAATCGATGTGATCATGCACGCTGGCAGGCGCGCCGCCATCGACAATGAACACACTACCGGTCATGCCGAGATGCAGGATGATCGTGCCACCGCCGGTCTTCAGAAGCAGGTACTTGGCTCGTCGGTCGACAGACTCGATGACTTGCCCCTTCAGTTTCCGCTCCACGCCCCGCGCGACCGGCCAGCGCAGGCGGCGGTCACGGACGACCACCCGGTCGATCCTGGTATCCAGGATCCACGGTTCGATGCCGCGGCGACTTGTTTCGACTTCAGGTAATTCAGGCATGGTTCATTGTAATCGGCGGTCACAAAAAAACCCGCACGAGGCGGGCCTTTCTGGAACAACGCCGAGCGTTGCTACTTGATCTTGGCTTCTTTGTAGATCACGTGCTTGCGGATCGTCGGATCGTACTTCTTCGTCTCCAACTTCTCAGGGTGCAAGCGCTTGTTCTTAGTAGCCGTGTAGTAGTGACCGGTGCCTGCGGTCGATACGAGTTTGATTTTGTCGCGCATATCAGGTCCTCCGCTTAAACGTGCGTGCCGGCAGCGCGCAGGTCGGCGATGACCTTTTCGATACCGTGCTTGTCGATGATACGCAGGCCCTTGTGAGACACGCGCAGGCGCACATAGCGCTTCTCGGCTTCGATCCAGAATCGCTTGTTCTGCAAGTTGGGCAGGAAGCGACGGCGAGTTCTGTTTTTAGCGTGAGAAACGTTGTTGCCGCTCATCGGGCGCTTCCCAGTCACTTGGCAAACCTTGGACATGAACTTAAGTCTCTGATTTTATTAAAAGTTGCCCGCGCAGGGCGGGCAGAGAGCGAGACTTTATACCAGTGCCAGCTATGCAATTCAAGCGCTCATTGGCCGATATCGGTGGATATCCCGAAGGCGGCGTCAAATAAGGCCTCGACTGGCCAGCGAGGTTGCCGGGCCATCGCCGATTATAAGGTGATCGAGCAGCCGGATATCGACCAGTTCGAGGGCCGATTTGAGGCGTTTCGTGATGCGCTCGTCGGCCTGGCTGGGCTCGGCAACCCCGCTCGGGTGGTTGTGGGCCAGGATGACCGCGGCGGCGTTGACGGCCAGGGCTTCCTTCACGACCTCCCTGGGATACACACTTGTGCCGTCGATAGTGCCGCGGAACAGTTCGTCAAATCTCAGCACGCGATGCCGGTTGTCGAGGAACAGGCAGCAGAACAGCTCGTGATCGAGATGCCGCATGCGCGATTGCAGAAAAGCCTCGGTATCGGCCGGGCTGCGAATAGCCTCTCCTGCCGGCAACGACTCCGAGTAGTAGCGGCGTGCAAGTTCCGGCAGGGCCCGCAGGGCTTCAAGCCTGCTTGGGCCCACCCCGCGGCAACAGAGAATGTCGGGAGTCTCGGCCTGCAGCAATCGCCGCAGGCTGCCGAAGCGGTTCAACAGGCGAGCCGCGACATGGCCGCTCAGCACGGCCGCGAGCAATCGCTTGTCGCTCCAGTCCCTGAGCGCGTCATAGTCCATGCGCCCATGCTGTCGTTCCAGGGCATGTGCATACAACCAAACAATCTTTGCCGAATTGCCGGTTTCCCCATGGACGCGATAAGCTCGCGTCCATGAATATCGTTCTGGGTATCACAGGTGGCATCGCGGCGTACAAGGCTCCTGACCTCGTCAGGCGCCTGCGCGAACGTGGCGCTGACGTACAGATCGTCATGACCGCGTCGGCAGAGGAGTTCGTGACCGGTACGGCGCTGCAGGCCGTGTCTGGCCGGCCGATACGATCCAATCTATGGGACAAGGAAGCGGAAGCGGCGATGAGCCACATCGAGCTCGCGCGCTGGGCCGATGCCGTGCTGATAGCGCCTGCGACGGCCGAGGTCATGGCGCGCATCGTCGGCGGTGGCGCTCCTGACCTGCTCACCACGATATGCCTGGCCACCGAGGCGCCACTCGCGCTCGCCCCGGCGATGAACCACGTGATGTGGAGCAACCCGGCTACGCAGGCCAATCGCAAAGTGCTCGAAGAGCGCGGCATTCATATTCTCGGACCGGGTGTTGGCTCCCAGGCCTGCGGAGAAACCGGTGCGGGCCGGATGCTGGATCCGGACACGATTGCGGCGGCCGTGTTCGATCTTGCGGTCGGCAAGGGCGAGGGACTGCTCGCCGGCAAGCAGGTTGTTATTACGGCGGGCCCGACACGCGAGCCGATCGACCCTGTTCGTTACATCACGAACCGCAGCTCCGGGAAAATGGGCTACGCAATGGCGCGTGCCGCAGCAGCACAGGGTGCTGAAGTGATCCTGATCAGCGGGCCGGTCAACCTGCCTCCGCCACCGGGTGTCGAGGTTCGCAACGTCCTCTCGGCCCAGAACATGTTCGATGCGACACACGAATGTATCGGGGATGCCGATCTCTTCGTGGCGGCGGCTGCCGTTGCCGACTATCGTCCGGCAGACCTTCGCGAACAGAAGATCAAGAAGAACGACGAGTCGATGAGCATCGATCTCGTTCGCTGTCCGGATATTCTCGCGTCGGTCGCGGCGCTGGAGAACGGGCCGTTTACCGTGGGCTTCGCCGCCGAGACAGAAAAGGTCGATGACTACGCCCGCGCGAAACTCGAGAAGAAGAACCTCGACATGATCATCGCGAACCGGGTGGGTACCGATGCCGGATTTGATCGCGACGACAACGCGGTAAGCGTGTTCTGGGCCGATGGCGAGCAACGCTTCCCCGAAGCCAGCAAAACGGAACTGGCGCGGGATCTCGTTGAACTCGTCGCGCGACGCTTCTATGCTGCTCGCGGTACCGACACCCAGCCTCGGCTGACGGTTATCTCCAACAGCGACTGAAAGGACAGCAATGCGATCAATCGAACTGAAGATCCTCGATCCACGCGTCGGGGACTCGATCCCTTTGCCCCACTACGCCACCGATGGCTCCGCGGGACTCGATATGCGTGCCTGCATCGACGAAGCGCTGACGGTAAACCCGGGAGAAACGGTACTCGTGCCGACTGGACTCGCGATTCACGTTGCCGACCCGGCGCTCGCTGCGGTCCTGTTGCCACGATCCGGGCTGGGCCACAAGCACGGGCTCGTGCTGGGCAATCTCACGGGCCTCATCGATTCCGACTACCAGGGGCAGGTGTTCATCTCGTGCTGGAACCGCAGTAGCAACAGCTACGAAGTTCAACCGGGAGAGCGCATCGCACAAATGGTGTTCGTTCCGGTCGAGCAGGTCGAGTTCAGCGTAGTCGAAGAGTTTGACGTCAGCGACAGGGGCGCTGGTGGGTTTGGGCATTCGGGAACGGCATGAAAAACCACACAATAAAAAGGCGACAACATTGAAAGACGAAACGTTAGCGATTCACGCCGGTTTCAAGTCGGACCCGACATCCAATGCGGTCTCAGTCCCGATCTACCAGACCGTGGCTTACGAGTTCGAGAGTGCACAACACGGTGCGGACCTCTTCAACCTCGAGGTTGAGGGCAATATCTATTCGCGCATTATGAACCCGACCGTTGACGTTCTCGAACAGCGTGCCGCGGCACTTGAAGGTGGTATCGCGGGTCTTTGCCTCAGTAGTGGTAGCGCCGCCGTGAACTACGCGATCCTGAATATCGCCGAAAGCGGCAACAACATCGTGACGGTGCCGCAGCTCTATGGTGGTACCTACACATTGTTCCAGCACATGTTGCCGAAGCTTGGCATCGAGGTTCGTTTCGCGGCCGACGATTCGGTCGAGGCGATGCAACAGCTCATCGATGACAAGACATCGGCGATCTTCTGCGAGTCCATTGGCAACCCGGCCGGCAACATCATCGATCTCGAAGCACTTGCGGATATGGGGCACGAGCACGGCGTGCCGTTGATCGTGGACAACACGGTAGCAACGCCAGCGCTCATCAAGCCGATCGAGTGGGGTGCGGATATCGTCGTCAACTCTCTGACCAAGTACATGGCCGGGCACGGCAATTCGCTCGGTGGCGTCATTGTCGATGGTGGGGAATTTCCGTGGGCCGAGCATGCGAAGAAATTCCACATGCTAACGGAGCCGGAGCCGTCCTACCACGGCGTTGTCTATACCGAGGCCTTCGGGGCGGCAGCCTACATAGGGCGCGTACGCACAGTGCCACTCAGAAACACGGGGTCGGCGCTCAGCCCGATGAATGCTTTCCTGATATTGCAGGGCCTTTCTACACTACCGCTGCGCATGGAACGGCATTGCGAAAATGCTCTGGTGGTCGCCAAACACCTCGAGAAGCACGAGCGGGTCAAATGGGTGAGCTACGGTGGACTTTCGTCTTCGCCCTATTACGATCTCGCCCAGAAATACACGGGCGGAAAGCCATCGGCCCTGTTGACCTTCGGCATCAAAGGCGGGTTCGATGCGGGCGTGAAGTTCTATGACGCCCTCAACATGTTTCTGCGACTCGTCAACATTGGCGACGTGAAATCATTGGCATCACACCCGGCTTCAACCACTCACCGTCAATTGACTGATGCGGAACTGGACACGGCGGGTGTGACACCGGACATGATTCGACTTTGTGTGGGCATTGAGCACATCGACGACATTCTGGCCGATATCGACCAGGCATTAGCTGCTTCGGCTTGACGACAAACTGCATGGTTTAAAAGCCAAGTCCCTGCGCGTAATTCGGACTGAGTGAAGTCGCTCGTTCGAGCCACGATCGGGCGCTGTCGAGATCTGACTCCAGCCAGTAGCTCCGCCCCGTCTGTTCGGTCAGGATCAACGAGTTTGAGGGCGGCGCCTATCGGCGCACGACGTACTCGGGATGATCTGGGGCGATCAGCCTGACGGGACTAGCTTGCGGAAGTCCGAGCCTGCTGGTTTTTGATAAACCTGCAGGCCGAACTCGGGCACGATGGCGAGGAGGTGATCCAAGATGTCCGACTGGATGTCCTCGTACTCAGCCCAGGCCGTCGTGTTGGTAAAGCAGTACACCTGGATCGGTAAGCCTTCGGACCCTGGTTCGAGCTGGCGCACCAGCAGAGTCATGTCTTTGCGAATCTTCGGGTGATTCTTCAGGTAATTGTAGGCATACGCGCGAAAGGTACCTACGTTGGTGAGGCGCCTGTGATTGACTTCCGCATCGACCTCGTACTTGAGGCCGGCGTTGTAATCGGCGAGCTCCCTGGTCTTTTGCTCGACATAGTCCACCAGCAGCGCGAGGCGCTTGAAGTCCTTTACTTCACCATCGTTCAGGAAGCGAATCGACGAGATGTCGATGTACAGCGAACGCTTGATGCGGCGCCCGCCAGACTCCGACATGCCGCGCCAGTTCTTGAGGGATTCCGACACCAGCTTGTGCGTGGGCACCGTGACGATGGTCTTGTCCCAGTTCTGCACCTTGATGGTGTGCAGCTGCACATCGATGACGTCGCCGTCCGCGCCGTACTGCGGCATCTCGATCCAGTCGCCGACGCGCACCATGTCCTGCGCCGTAATCTGCACGCTGGCAACCAGCGACAGGATCGTATCCTTGAAAATCAGCAGCAGCACCGCGGTCATGGCGCCGAAACCACTGAGCAACAACACCGGCGAGCGATCGAGGATGGCGGCCACGATCATAATGCCGCCCAGGATCCAGACAACAAGCTGCAGGAGTTGCAGAAAACCCTTGAGCGGCCGGTCCTTCGCCATGTCGGTGCGGCCGTATATGATGCTGCCCGCGCTGAGCGACGATGAGAGGGCCATCGTCAGCATCAGCACCATGTAACCCAGCATGACGTTGCGGACGATCGTGACGGCCCCGTCCGGGACGCCGGGAATGACATCGATGCTCCAGAAGATGATGATGGCGGGCACCAGGTGCACGATGCGCTCGAAGACCTTGTGCTCGACCAGGACGTCGTCCCAGGTAACCACCGATAACGCAACGAAGCGGCGCACCAGGTTCAAGAGGATGATCCTGGCAATACGATCCGCGATGAACGCGCTCACCAGCAGCACCGCAAGCATAGCGGCCATAGGCAGCAGCGGATGAATGTTGGCGAGTGCGTCGAATACTTTCATGCAGACACCACTTACTCGGCGGGCTCGTCCTCACCGGCCAGCGCTTCATCCAGCATCTGAACCAGTTCATCGCGGCTGTAGCTGTACGGTCCCCATTCGTTCAGCTGCACGAGTTCGTTGACCTTGGTGCGAATCGTCCATCCCTGCTCTTCGGCGTTGGGGACAACGACGTAGCGTCGTAGCGGCTTCTTGTCAAACAAGGCGTGCATAAACGCTTCGGAAACCTCATCGGGCTCCTTGTAAGAAAGCTCGCGCTCGGCGGTTGCCTCGTAATCCTTCTGCATTTCTTCGGTGACTTCGCCGCCGGTCGACATCAGTTTTTCCATTTAACGGGAAACGCTGGTGCGACGAATATTCGATTTGTAGTTGCCGGGCTCGACCACGCTGACCCATACGTCGTGCGGTTCCATCTCCGCGGCAAATCCGTCCGTGTAGGCCTCGATCCAGTGCTTGCTGCCGCTATACGCACTGAAGCCAGGGAAACCGGACAATGTGCCCGCGATCGATCCTGTAGTGATGATGCGGCCCTTGGACTCTATGACCAAGGGTGCGAACGCCTTGGTTGTGCGGTAGACGCCTTCGACATTGACGGTGTAGACAAACGTCTGATCTTCGACGGGCGTGTCAATAACTTCACCGCCGCCGCCGACGCCCGCATTGTTCACGAGGGCATACAAGCCGGTCCCTTTTTCGGCGATCATCTCGACCGCGGCATCAACCTGGTCCTGCTTCGTCACATCCAGCCTGACAGCCGTGACATTGTTGATCGCATCCAGCGCTGCAAGATCTTTGTCCTTACGCGCGCCCGCGTACACATGGTAGCCATTCTCAGCGAGTGTTTCGGCGAGGTTTCGGCCGATGCCCGTGCTCGCACCGGTTATCAGGATGGACTTTTGATCTCCTGCATACGATGACTGGGGCGCTGCAAACAAAACGATCGCGGCAAGCAGCGCGACGACAACCTGGAGGGGTTTGATCATGGTGTGTTCCCTTCTTGTTCTTCGGAAAAGGGGGGGACATTACCATACGCGACCGGGTGCGTATGGCCCGCACCAGTATCTATGGTTTGAAAAACGAATTATTCGGCCCGCGCGAGTCGGTATGTGCCCACCATCGCGGCGGTATCTTTATGTCGCCGGTCGGGAAAAGGACTGAATCACCACGCAGGAAATGCGTGAAGGCGCTTAGTCGATACCCTTCAGGGTCTTGAAGCGCGCGATGTCACCGTCGAAGCGTGCAACGATTTGTTTCTCGTCGGACTCGAACTTCTTGAGGTTG
>Ga0224508_10001248_pt1 | contig 23093 bp, 29 predicted proteins | sample SF_Jan12_sed_USG_4_FD_170157 | JGI IMG/M metagenome (GOLD analysis project Ga0224508, IMG submission 170157) | Sediment microbial communities from San Francisco Bay, California, United States - SF_Jan12_sed_USGS_21 | ecosystem: Environmental > Aquatic > Marine > Sediment | place: USA... | reverse complement strand
AAAGCGGCGTGGGAGGAGGCGTGTCAGCGGACGATTTCCATGGCATACGAGCCGACATTAACGAGCGGAATGGATGGTACGCATAGTCTCACGTCAGGACACTACGAAGCGAGGAGCTTGGACTTTCGGAGTCGTGATGTGCCGTTTGAGTTGCGGAAGAATGTGCAATTGGCGGCGCAAGAGTTGTTAGGGAGTAACTATTTGGTGTTGTTGGAGGCAGATCATTTCCACATTCAAAAGAATCGGGGGGTGAAATGACGTATCCGAAATGGTTTTTCCGGCGCAAACGAGGGGAAAAGTTGTTGGAGCAGGGCACACTGGCGCGGTACATGGTGGAAGATTGGGGAACGGCGTGGTGTACGAAGAAGAGATTGGCGGGTGAGGGGGCGGAGACGATGGAATATTTGCCTAAAGCGGAGTATGAGCGCGTGTATTACTCGCAAATGGCGGGAGAATGGAAGGCGTATGCAGCGGTTTAAGACCCCACCCAATATTCCATCGAGTGAACGGGCATCGACGCAGGAATTAGCGACGGCGTTGAGTGAATTGCCGCTCGATCCCACGAAATTATCGGATGAGGAGTTAGCGGAGCTTACCGATAAGACGCGGGACGCGGAATTGTGGGCGAAAGAGTTACCCGATAGTGACGCCAGGGCGAAATATTACGGGAATCTGGGGTTACGGTTGGCGCGGGGCATTACCCGTGAGGAGATTAAGAAGATGACGGTGCGGGATCGGATGAATGCGGCGCGGCAATGCTTTGATATGCGCCAATTGGAGTTGGATAAGCCCACCACCACCGTCAATTTCCAAGGGAGACAGAAGATTATGGATGTGTTACCGGCGCTCACCGAGGAGTTAGACCGGCGGAAGCGTGAACGGATGACGATTAATGTGACGCCAGGAGAGAATCATGACGAGAGCGGAACGGGAGCAGATCAAGAAGTTGGAGAAGCGGGTGCAACACCTGGAAGTGGCAGCAAAAGTGTCGCAATTGACAAAGGCTGAGGGAGAATTCTATGCCACTCAAGTGTGGATCGAGCCAGAATATCAAGGAGATGAAGAAGGCGGGAGTGGCGGCGTCATTGACTAAGGCAGGCAAGAAAAGGAAAAAACGGAAGTGAGCCTTGCCACCCTTCCACGCGACCTTTCCCTCCTGACTGACGATCAACTCATTGAACTGACCAACGAAGCGTTAGCCTTCACCCAAAAAGACCGCCAGGAATGGCAGTTGTTGTATTACAAGCCAGCTTCCGCCAACGCCTGGAAAATTCACCAATCGACGGCGCATTTAGTGGGGATTGGCGGCGGGAATCGGTCAGGCAAGACGGATACGAATTTAGCGGAAGCGGCGATTCAAGCGACCGGCGTCATTCCTGAATCGTTACGTGCCGTCTATCCACGCGAAAAGATCCGTGGGCCGATTTCTGTACGTGTGGTGTGTGAGTCCCATACGACGACGTTAGCGCCGGTGATTCTCCAGAAATTGCGCTATTCCGGTTGGAATGGCTTTGGAGTGCAAGGTAGTGAGGTGGGACATTGGGGATGGATCCCACGCGATTGTCTGATTAATGGGAGTTGGGAGAAAAGTTGGAAGGAGTCGAAGCGGCAATTGACGGTGTTAAATCGTGACCCTGACAACTTAGACCGTGTGCTAGGCCATTCCATTTTCCAGTTCATGAGTCACGATCAAGATCCGGCGAAGTTTGAGTCGGGAGAATTTCATCTGGTCGTGATTGATGAACCGCCAAGCTACAGCATTTACCGAGCGAATCGTGCGCGGATTATGAGTGTCGGCGGACGCATGAATATTGGCATGACATGGCCGGATGATCCCAGTATTCCCGTCGATTGGATCTTTGATGAGATTTACGACATTGGCCAGGAAGGCCCCAAAAAACATCCTGACGTGGAATGGATTGAATTAGTCACCACGGAAAACCCCAACATCGATCAAGCCAGTGTGCGGCGAGAAGCAGCGGCGATGTCGGAAGTGGAACGAGCGTGCCGTATCCAAGGGAAGCCTATTCGGTTCTCCAACTTGGTGCATGCGTTATTTACGTCGGTGGAGGCGTGGTGGTGTTTTAAATGCAACGAGGAAACCTTGCTAGACGGCGATCATTGCGTGAAGTGTTTATCTGATGATGGCGCCTATTATACGCATGTAGCAGACTTCAAGATTGAGCCGTTGTGGCCGACTGTCTTTCTCATTGACCCCCATCCACGCAAGCCGCATATGTTTATGTATGTGCAGGTCAACGGCAATGATGATTACTCGGTGGTGTACGCAGGAGAATGCGCGGATGAGCCATTGGAAGTGGCGAAACGATGTAACGAGATTGAGCGAGAACTGGGGTTGTATGTGGCGAAACGAATTATGGATCCGAATATGGGTGCCTCTCCCGCGTCAACGAAGCGCGAAATCTCCTGGCAAGATGAGTTTGCGTCAGCGGGGTTGCCGTGTGATTTAGCGGGGGATAGTTCCGTGGGGCGGATGCGGGTAGATGAATACTTAAAGCCTGACGCGCTCACGAAACGCCCACGCTTACGATTCCATGAGGCGCATTGCGCGTTAGCGATTCATCAAATGAAACGTTTCGTGTGGGATGACTACAAGAACAAGGAGAGCCGCGATCAAAAACAAACACCCAAACCGAAGTATGATGATTACCCGGCGCTCTTAAAATATTTAATGAATGACATGCCCACGTTTACATTGCTACGTAACCAAGGGACGATTATCAAGCCGCAAGGAGCCATGCATGAAGGATATTAAGACGTACATTGTGTGTACGAAATGTCAGGCGACATTGTATCTCGGATGCCCTGAATTGTATTACGGCGATTCGTATTACATGCGCTGGGAACCGTGTGAAGAGGAGTTGCCTGAGAAGCCACCGTCAGCTTGCCCGAAGTGCCAAGGATCAACGATCCAGGAAGGACGCCATGCCACGCAAAAAAGTTAAACCCATGCGCTCAAGGAAACGCGCCTCACTGAATATTGACGAGAAGACGCTTGCGGGACATATCTGCGATTCATTAACGCGCGATCTTGAAGACCGCGACGAATGGAATAAGATGCGGGTGCAACGCTATGCGAAGTATCGCGGATGGCGTGAACCGAAAACGTTTCCGTGGACGAATGCTAGTAACGCGCATTTACCGATCTTGATGACGGAATGTTTGCGGACGCAAGACACCATTCATAATGCGGTGTTAGCGCGGCATCCAGTGGTGGAGTCGATGGCGATTAAGCAGGTGGATGTTGAGAAACAAAAGCATATCGACAATCTCTTAGACTATCAGTTCTTTGTGGAGCAGCCAGGGGAAGAAACGGTGGCGGCACTTGTGCAGCAGTTTGTCATTGATGGCGTGTTCCTGGCGCATGTGCCCTGGGTACGGTACGACGAAGCGGTGAATGATCTGCATATCTTTAACCCTATCCCTGACACGGTGACGATTGCGGATGGGGTGCGCCGCGCGATGGAGCAAATTTTTCAGATCGTGGAGCTTACGCAAATTGATACAGAAGGGTTTCGATGGCGTGGCACCATTCTCGATAATGAAGTGGAACGTAAAGTCACGGTGGAAGCGTATATTCAAGAGGAAGGCGGACGCCTGGAGTTAAATCTGCAACGTGACGTGCGAGCGTATGATGGGCCGGTGGTTATTGCAAAGAGTGTCGATGAATGGGTGGTGCCGTGGCGCTCGGATAATGTGCAAGCGCCCTCTCCCGCGAATCCCAACGGCGCCGAGCATGTCTTGTTATTGGACTACCCCACCTTAGATGAAATTCGTCGGCTTCAAAAGCAAGGCTATTACGACTTAATGACCGATGAAGATTTAACGAAAGTCGAAGGCGCCACACATGAAGATCCCACGGAAGGCGAAGAGAACTCCGAGCAGAAAGTCTTGAAGGATGAATTTGAAGGTATCCACGGCGGACAAGGGCGAAGCCGTCCTGATGAAGTTTCTGGCGCTCAACCGCTCACACGCATCCAGGCGTTCTTAGGTTGGGATGTCAATGGGGATGGCTTAGAGGAGCAATTAGTGGTGTGGATGATTCGGGAAACGAAAACGATTTTGCGTGTGCGCTATCTTACGGAAGCCTACCCTTCTGATCCGCCGTTACGTCCCTTGGCGTCTGCGGCATTTCTTCCCGTGGAAGGTCGAGCGTATGGCATTAGTTTACTGGAACTCTTGGAATCGCTCCACGACTTACAAAAGATTACCTACGATCAAATGGTCGATGCAGCGACGATTAAGAATGTGCCGTGGTTTGCGTATCGTCCGACCAGCGGCGTGAACCCTGAAACCTTACGCATTGCGCCGGGTGAAGGTGTGCCAATGAATGATCCTGAACGGGATCTGAAAATCATGGCGTTTACTTCACAGAGCGATGCGTATGGGTTGAATATGTTGCAGTTGTTATCGCAGATTCAAGAGAAGGCGTCGATGCAGGGCGACATTCAGTTTGGGCGTGTACCGAAAGGCAAGGCGTCGGCATTACGAACCGCGTCAGGCATGCAAAGCATTTTATCGCAAGGCGATGCCCGCCCAGAGAGGATCTTGCGCCGATTCTTTTCAGGCTTCAAGGATATCTATCGGATTATGCATGAACTCAATCAACGGTTCTTGCCGCCTCAAAAACAATTTCGATTGATGGAGCCAGACATCCAGGGGCGCAACGTGTATGAGTCGGTGGATGATATCGCCATGATTAGTGGGCGGATGCAATTTAAGTTTACGGCGGGGGCGTTTAACTCCGACAAGAATACCGCGATAGAAGTGCTGCAAACATTGATGCAGATGTTAATTAATCCTTTAACGTTGCAAATGGGTGTCGTGCAACCGCAGCATGTCCATAATATCCTGACGGACTTTATTAAGTTGGTGCAGCATGAACCCTCGCGATATCTCACTTCACCAAAAGATCCAGAAGGGCGGCTATCCATTACAGCGCAAGAAGCGATTAATGTATTGTTGAATGGACGAATGCCGCAGCGGACAACTCCCGCTGAAGGCCCACAGCAACACATTCAACAGATCTTAGCGTTCATGCAGCAACCGGAAGCGGAAGAGATTGATAAGTTTGTTCAGGCGTTAGTACAGGTCTATATCACGAATGTTCAAAGCCAAGCGCAAGAGGAAGCGCAGCGCCAACAGTTATTGCAACAGGCGCAACAGTTTCAACAGTCGCTTGGCGGGGGTGGCACGCCAGGGCCACAAGCGCAAGGTGAGGTGCCCAATTCAAGCGTGAGCGGTAATCCGCAAGTGCAACAGAATGAATTACTTGATGAAACATTAACGTAGAGGGGGGAGTATGCCTATTGATTTTTCAGATGTGCGCCAAACGTGGGCGAATCCGTATCAACCTGATACGCCACAAGTTCGGGTGATGGCGTTATCGGATGCGTGGGTGGATCTGCAAGGCACCATCCATGAGGAAACAAAGGCGATTCAAGCCAAACTTGACGCACATCTGGATACCATGAAATACTCAGGTGATTATTCGTATGAATATTTAGCTAAACAAAAGTCCTTACTTGATATTATTTCCGCAGAATTATTGCTGATACAACGTTTGGAGCGAACAATCGCCGCGTATCACGAACACGGAGGCGAGCATGGCAAAGAAGACCAACTTACCTAAAGATGTTCCACTAGGGTCTGCGGAAGCACGCCGGATCTTTCGAGATATCGCCAGCAATTTCAGTAAGTTAGCGGGAACGGTTTCAAGCCGTCCTCCCATACAACAAGAAGCGGCCCCGCCTCCAGCATCACCTTCTCCCAAGAAAAAAACTAAGCCTTCCACTCTTCCGCCTATTGTCACATCTCCAGCAAGCGTGACGTTCAAGCCTGTGAGAGAGCAGCGTCCTACTACACTGAAGGCGGGGCCATCAGTGAAACGCCAAGCGTTAGAGAAAGAATATTTGGCGACAAAAGAGACGAAGGTGCGGAAAGAGCAACCGACAAACTTCGAGAAGATTACCAGCGCGATGTTTGAGTTAGTGAAAAAAATGCCACCACCACCACCGAAACCTATTTTGCGCCCAATCATTGCTTTAAAGAAGTTTAAGCCCAAGAAAGTTAAAAGCAAGCTGATTAATGATGAGTTTATTTAGGGGGTTCTAGGATGGGTAATTTTGAGGGTGAACCAAGTGGGAAATCAACATCACACGTTGAAGGCATTTCCAAGAAAGGGATGAAGCAAGATCCTACAACGGGATCGATTAAAAAGAAGAAGAAAAAGAAAAAGCAGCCACAAGTGATTGGCGCGTAACACAAAGGAGGGAGTGATGGCACGAAAGACTGGGCGTACAGATGTCGCAGGGAACAAAAAAAATGAGCCAGGGAAAATTCACATTGGGATGAAAAACCCAAATATCCACCTGATGTTACAAAAGAAAAAGGGGTAAGCATATGGCTGACGACATCGTTGAGAGCCAAGAAGAGACGTTTCCCGATCCTGAGATTGAACCGATTATTGAGGAAGCGCCGGAAGTGGTTGTGGAAGCACCACAAGAAGTGCCGCCGCCAGTAGAGGAGGCCCCACGATTTGTCGAGGCGCCAGCAATGCAAGCAGCGCCAGTCGTGACAGAGCCGACGCCGGAAGTGAAGTTCTTTACGACACAGCAATTGCGGCAAGCGGTAAGTGAAGGCGTCATTACGGAAGATCAAATGGTTGACCAGATGCAATTACAGAACCGTGAGCAAGCCAAGCAAGAAGCGGTGCGTGCGATGCAAATACAGGCGCAAGAGCAGCGCATTGTCGATCAACTCAATGAGTACAATCAGGTCTACCCTGGGTGGAATCAAAACGGAACGGCATCAAACCAACGGGCAACCCCAGAATATCAACGATTATTGGGGCTTGGGTTTCCAGATAATAATGCCACGAGACTTGTGGCACTAGAGAAAACCTTTGGCCCCATGCAGCGCATTAAAGATGCGAGAGCGACACAGACGCGCACCGCGCAATTGCGTGACACCACGCAAGAAGTCGGTGGGCGGAGTGCCCCGCCTTCCAGTCGAGGGAAGAAAGATCCGCTTGATGTGTTATCAGTGAGCGAGAAGCGATTGTATAAATCGTATATCGACAAGGGGGTTTATCAAGATTGGAATGCGGTACGGAAAGAAGTGAAGGGTGCGGCGGCGCAAACGTCGAACCCAAGGCTTCGAGAGAAGCATGTGGAGTTGTTGCGATGAAAAGCACATCTCCTAACATTCTGACGCCCCAACAATGGACCGCGCTCGATCGTATGAAGGCGATGGCGTTTGGCGGAAGAAAGCGTGGAACTCTTGGTGGATCACTCGTTTCGGATATGGTGAGCTTACAAAAGACGCTGATTTTGTGCGGGAACTGTCAAGGGAAATTTGATTATCGACGAAGCGGATATTATTCCGTGTATCGTTATGAACACCAACCCGTACTCGGACCATGTGATGTGTGCCGAACACAAATCACTGGGAATGACGGACGCTTGTTTTTGCATGAGGAAGTTCGCCCTGAAGCCTGGGCAACGCCTGATGAACAGAAACAGCGACGGGCAACCCAGCGGCAAGTCGCAGACCCCCAGTACAGACGAAGGAGATAAGATGTCACAATTAGCCTATATACATAGTGGATCGAAAACTCGCGTACAAAAGATGCGCGTGGGAATTTCCGTAACCACGCCTGGTGTGCCGGTGATTGGCGCCACGGCGGATAATGAAGGTGTGTTATTAGGTACGACCACAACATCGGCTGATGCCGTTGGGATGGCTATTGATACGGCGACCTATAATACTGGCCAACAGACTGATAGCAGTGATCCGTCACAAACCGTGTCGGTGGTGACGAACGCTGACGCGGTATGGCAATGCCGGTTGTCGGGTGCGGCAACTTCTGGTTCTGCGTTAATCCCATATTTCAATACGGCAGCGTCAGCGACAGGGGTATTGGTTACGCCATCGGCAACGAGTGGCGGGTCAACCGTTGATATGTCCGCCGTGGATGATACGGTGATTTTTTGTTACTCCGGCGCGAACGCAGGGTTGTATCGACGCATGGAGCCAGCCGATGCCACTGATGTAAATTTAACGCAAGCCTTTCCGTTTGCTATTGCCGTGGATGATTTGTTTATCGTGTGTCCGATTACGGAAGGCGCGGTGCAATTCTCAACCTTCACCACGACATTAGATGAATACGACGCTTTGGTGGCGACGGCGTTAAATACGACACCAACCTGGCGTGCGGTGGAGTTGGTCTTAAATGATATTGGCAACAATGGGTTGCTGAATAGTTATGTGAATTTAATTTGCGCCGATCATGCTTTTGCTGGATCAGCTTTAGCCTAAAGGAGTAACAAATTATGGCAGTACCACAAATATCATCTGACTATACCGATCTGCTGGATCGACGGTTTTCAGAGATTTTCGATTCGACGTATAAACGGTTGCCGGATATGCGGAGTCTCTTGTTTAACGTGCAGACGGCACGTAAAGGCGCCGATGAACGGTTCAGCCAGCTTGGCGAGCTGGGCGACTTGCAAGCGTTTGATGGGAACGTCGCGTATGATTCAACATCACAAGGGTATGATGTCACGGCGACTCATAAAGAGTACGCCTTGGGAATGCAGATTGGACGAACGTTGATTGATGATGATCTGTTCAATCAAATGGATCGTCAACCAGCGAAGTTAGCGCGTTCGGCGCAACGGACGTTGGAGACACATGGCGCACGTGCCTTAACGATGGCCTTCTCGATAGATAATTTGTTTTACAACCATTCTGAAGGTGTGCCGTTGTGTAGTAACTCGCATACCACAACCAGTGGGGCATCGACAGCGGTGGGATTTGATAACTTATCAACCGCCGCGTTAAGTGCCACATCGGTCGCCGCTAATCGTATCCAGATGCGGAACTTCCGTGGGGATCGTGGCGAACGGATTAATGTGGAGCCGACCGAGATTTGGATTCCCCCAAATCTCTATGAAACCTCATACGAGATTGTGAGTTCATTGGGTAAAGTGAACACCGCCGATAACAATGCCAATGTGCATTACGGACAGTACACCATTTATGAATGGAACTATATGTCCAGTGCCACTGATTGGTTCATGATGGACGGCGAATCACGTCAAGATAATCTTATGTGGTTTAATCGGATTCCTGTGGAATTTGCTAACACTTCTGATTTCGATACTTTCGTGCGGAAGTGGAGAGTCTATACACGCTTCTCTTATGCGTGGATTGACTGGCGGTGGATTCTCGGAAACGATGTCTAAGCGACATAAACCTAAACGACGCAGGCGCCTGGAAGGGCGTCTGCGTGAAGGAGTATGGATATGGGTGAGTCACATTTTGGAACAGTGGTGGCAGAGAATGGCTTTAAAGTGGGAACAGCGGCGTCAAGTACAACCGCAATCAGCGGCGTGTATGAAGGATCAGAAACGTATGACGCCGGATCAATTGCCGATGGAGACGAAGAAGTTGGAGAGTTGACCATTACAGGCGCGGCACTTGGCGATTATTGCCTGGTGAGCCTAAGCATTGATATCGCGGATCTTGCCGCTGACGCGCATGTCACCGCCGCTGATACGGTGACGTATCAGTTGTTGAATAACACAGGCGGGGCAATTGACTTAGCTTCCGCGACGGTAAAAGTGTTGGTGATTTCAACATCGTAAGAAGGGGGATACATTATGGCGAATCGATATTATTCAGAACTGAAACAAGTGCCTGTAAAGGCAACATTGCCACCACCTCCTCCTGGGACCAAAGGCGTAAGCGATGCCCCCCCATCGTTTACGCCGGTTTCAGAGGAGCCAAAGAAAGGGATGTAGTGTATGAAGCGCACATTAAAACCATCACAGCGAACAGCGATTGAGCAAGACTTAGCGGCGTCGAATGAGTTGTTGACGAATCCGAATATGTCTTCGTACATCCAAGATAAGAGTGCCTTGCGGAAGCAAGTGAAGCAGATGAAAGACACCTTGGATACGCAAGCGCCACAACCGTTTGAGAGCGCGACAGAAAAGAACACGGCGATGAAACGTGAGCGACAATTGCGTGAAGAATTTACGGAAGGGATTCCGTCGAAGGAAGAGATGCGCCGCAACCGTGGCGGTGATGGGACTGTGCATAAACACATGAAGTGGGAAGCCGCGAACAAGTCAAAGATTTTAGAATGGAGAGAGATCGTGAAACGTCTTGAGCCAAGTTCTGATGATCCTGACTTGACAAGTTATGAAAAGTTTCGTCCTGAACGCCCATTCGGGTATGACACGACGGCGCAAATTGCTGGACATCATGCAATGTCGACGCAAGCGAAAGAGAATTGGCCGAAAGATATGGAGCATGCGGAAAAATGATATGGCGGATTTGTTTATTGGTTATATTGTTTAGCGTGGCTCCAGCGTGGGGTGCCGGTAAGTGGGTAGAAATTCTTAACACAGCGCCTTACAACGATGGGTTGTGTCCCGGTGTTGGCGGGAATCCTTCATTCGCTAACCAGCACAATGATTGTCGATGGGTGCCCACGGCCTGGGGTGGCGGGATCTTCGATACAAAGCGTGATCGGTATGTGATTTGGGGTGGAGGCCATGGCGATTATAATGGCAATGAAATCTATGCCTTAGATCGTGCGACAAATGCTTGGACATTACTGACGCAGCCAAGCCAAGTGGCTCCCGGCCCAGGTGAAGCATGTGAGGATGAGTTGGCTGATGGGACAGCGAATAGCCGCCATACATATCAACTCTTGGAGTATTTACCTAATACGGATGAGATGTTTGTGTATTCTGGCTCGCTAGCGTGTGGGAGTGGTGGGTTTGGGGTGGAAGTGTGGGTCTTTCAATTTGCGACAAATACATGGGTCTTGTTGCCTTCAACGGGTGATCCATTTTTGCCAGGGAATGGAGGGATTTTTCAGCTTGTTTATAATGACGTGGATGGGCATATATATGCGTGGTTCGGAGGCAACCTTGATAAAAAGATTTGGCAGTACAATAGAACAACCCAAGTTTGGACGCGCATGACGCCCTTTGCAGTTGATAGCTACACCACACAGACCTCCTCAATTGTGCTGGTCCCAGATCCAGGTGACAGTAGTAAGCGGTGGGCGGTGAGCATTGGAACTAGCGGGGTAGCATACTTTAAGATGGATGGCAGTGATAGCTATGCTATGCATGTCTTGGCAACCACAGGCGCAACCTATGGGACTGGGCCTACGGCCATTGCTCCACGTAGTATTGGGTTGGCGTGGGACCCACGGACGGAACGTATTGTTGCTTGGGGTGGATCTGACATTGATAACTTTGGGGATCGAGTGTGGTCGTTGAATCTTTCTACCGGAGCATGGATATACGAAACGACAACGGGTGGGCCATCTTGGCCGAATGGCGCTGGCGGTACGTTTGGAAGATGGCGCTATAATCCCACCTTGCGTGAGTTTATTATCCAAAATGATTTTCAGCAAAATCTTTTTGTCTGGAAACCTGAATGGGTAGATATTGCGAGCGGAACATGGATTAACCGTGATCCGCCTGGGCCGCAAGGAACCGCGCCCTGTATTACAGGGTGCAAACATATACGGCTTACACATAATCCTGATGATGGGAAAATCTATACGTTAGGCGGTGACCAGGGTGGACTCCTTTATTCTGCCCCGCAATCGGGCAGGCAAGAGATGTTTACCTATGACATCTTTACTGATACCTGGGCGAAGATTCAAGATTATTGTCGTGCGGATTTAGGCGTGCAGCCGATGGGACCGGATGAGATTGGCCTGGCGTGGGATTCTAAGCGAAAGGTCCTTTGGCATAATCCGGGGTTTAATTGGAACCATGGGCTAGACCCCAATTTTTGCATCGGTGGAGATATTGACCGCAGTGAGGTCTTGTCCTATGACCCTGTGGCGGGAACATGGCTAGATGAAGCACGTCAAAATGCAACTATTGTCGGATCGTTACTTGGGGATTTCGCGTTTATTTGGTATGACGTGGAGTTGGACGCGTATATGGGTGTATCAAATACCGAGCAAATGAATGTCTATGATATTACGACGGATACATGGACGCGGATAAAACCTCCAAATGGACAATTGTTTGGGAATACAAATTATACAGCCTATGACCCTAACGCCAGAGTGATTTATATTATTGATAATTGGATGGATCAAGCTAATGGGAAGTTGTGGCGGTACAATATTGCAGCAGAGACGTTTACGAATCTTGGCTCTCTCCCAGCATCTTCTGCCCCCTATCGTCGGCTTGAAAGTCATGCTCACTGGGACCCCATCAACCAAGTTCTTCTATGGCCGCTGTGGGATGAAGAACCTGCGACTCCAGTAGGGGATACGAACAACATTATCAAGCTGTATGCATATCATCCTTCAACGCAAGCTTGGGAGGAATATACCCCTAATCAGCCAGGTGGCCAAACGGTTAGTGGGCGACATTCGGTGTTTGATCCTCACTTAAATGCGTTAATGGTCTTTGGGCCTAAAGGTCGCCCAGGTGATGTATTTTTGTATCGATACGGGATAGGGAACAATTCATTGGATACAACGCCTCCAGCCACAGTTACAGGGTTAACGGCGAACCCATAGGAGTCTACAGATGGCGGTTTTCAATGGTGATGATTTTACGATTGGGACAAGCGCATATTTAGAGGCGCATACTCCCGCTGGAGCGAATGCGCATGGATCAGGAGCGTGGAGTAATCTTATCCAACAAGTGACATCAGGGACAGAACAGTTCCCTTGGGTTTGGTCGTCGAATTTTCTTCGGATACTGACATCTGATAAAACGCATGATAATAGCGGCGTAGGAACAGGGTGGGCGCGGCGTCTGGACCCTATTGCGGATTCTGCGGATTGTAGTATTAAAATAAAAGTCACAGCTGTTGAGAGTGGTTCGGTAAATACCCCGTTTTTTTTGCTCTTACGTGTGGCTGATGCTAATAATTGGTATGGGATGGCGCGGTATCGTACTGGTGCGACTCCTACAGATAGCTGTAAGATTGTCAAAATGGTGTCAGGGACGCCAAGCGATATATCAACTGACAATTTTAATATCTCCGTTAATGATACATTTACGCTTGAAGCTGTCGGAACGGCATTGAAGGTGTATCATAATGATGTTGAAGTTACGAATTTAAGTACAACAGATTCTTCTATCACAGCAGCAGGCTATTTTGGGGTCGGAGCAGGGTCATTGATCGATAGTGGGGATATCGCCCACTCAAGTTGGAATTTTGATGATTTAATTTGCACAACAGAAGCAGCGGGAGGATCTTCGGTTGCTTCGATTGTGACGCAACGACATTATTGGGTGAGCCAACAATGAAATGGTTCCTTCGATGCCTTGTGATTATTGGGCTTATGGCTTCTTCTGCATGGGCCGCTGGGCCGAATCTAACATCAACATCGACATTGACATGGGATGCGAACGTTGAACCTGATTTAGCGGGGTATCGGCTATATTATAGTGCAACGTCTGGTGGGCAAACGATTCCAGGGACGCCCTCAGCGACAGAGGTAGCTCCCTCAACAACACATCTTATTGGTCCAATCACATCGGGACAGTATTACGCTAAGATTACGGCGTATGACCAATCAGGTAATGAATCAGTGGAATCAACTGAGGTGCCTTTCGTTATGGAACCGTTGATCCCACCGCCACCGATTTTATTGCATGATCCGTTTAGCCCATTCGGGATTTCGTATCACATAAGGAAAGGGTGCCACTATGTTACTTGTTGAAGGCGGAGATACAAATATTTCAGTAGAGTTTAAAGTTATTGATAGTACAGATGGAACGCCAGAAGAAGGCGTGGTCGCCGCCACCGCTGGGTTAGTGTTGTGGTATCGACGTGACGCCGCTGTCTTGACTTCTCTTGCGACAATTACAAACTTAGCGTTGTTAACAACCGCCCATACGGATAAAGGGATTTTACATATTGATGATGGCGTGTATCGGTTGGACCTACCGGATGCCGCCGTTGCGGCAGGCGTCAAGAAAGTAACGTGGGGTGGGACGGCGACTGGCATGATCGTGTTGGGCGGGACAATTAATATTGTCTCGTTTGATCCTTACGATGCCGTTCGTATGGGGCAAACCGCCCTGCCGAATGCTGCGGCGGATGCCGCTGGAGGGTTGCCGATTAGTGATGCTGGCGGATTAGATATGGATGCTATTCTTGTTGACACAGGGACAACGTTGCAAGCGGAACTTGACGCAATCCAAGCGGCGGTTATCACGAATGCAGCGGGAGCAGATATCGCCGCAGATATCATTGCAATAAAAGCGGAAACCGCATCGATTGTTGCTGATACTGGTGAATTGCAAACAGATTGGGTGGATGGCGGCAGATTAGATGCGTTACTCGATGCGACGATACGTGCCTTGGCAGCGGGAACGGCTCAAGCTGGGACATCAAGCACGATTCAGCTTGCGTCAGCGGAAACGTTTGCTGATGATGAATTAAATGGATGCTGCGTCAACATTACAAGTGGAACTGGCGCAGGACAAAGCCGAGTGATTTCTGATTATGTGAATTCCACCGATACGGCGACAGTGACACCAAACTGGACGACTTCGCCGGATGCCACGTCGGTTTATAATATTGTGAACGGAAGCGTAAACGTTGAGGCATCGGGGATTAATGTTCCATCTGATCTTGTGAGTATTACCCAAAGTACCGTAGCGGCAACAAACCTCAAGAAAGGGTCGATGGCGGCCATCCCGTTTTTGGCGCAAACCGGGTCAACAGCGACGGTTTTACAAACAGATCTCAGCGGAACGATTACGGATATGTATAATGATCGGTCATGTTATGCGACGGATGCATCAGGCGTTGTGTTTGGCCAAGGGTCAAAAATTACAGCTTACGATAGCGGGACAAACGCATTAACGGTGCAAGGGTTTACGCATGCGCCTGCTAATGGAAATCCTTTTGTCATTATATAGGGGGCAGCCATGATTACTGTGCCGTTAGATCATAGTAATGAACGCGCCGTATTTAAGCTGCGTAACGTTGGGACAACATATGGAACGGCAGGGCAAGCAGCTACCGGCGTCCCTTATACCGCCGTGTCTGCTTCATGGTTTCGGCGTGGGGTGTCAGTTAACGCTATTGACCCAACGGCGGCGCATACCGCTGTAAGTGACTCTCACACAGACTTGAGGTGGTTTGAAGTTGACGCGACCGAACATCCAGGGTTGTATACATTAGATATCCCCGATACGGTTTGGGCGTCACAAGGCCATGTGTTTGTAAGTGTTGTCGTAACGGATGTATATGATGCTGATCTTTTTTATGATGTTGTTCATCCATCACGGTTGCAAGCAGAACAATCGATGGATTACGGCACTGTCACCAATACATTCTTTACACCCACGACAACAGAATTTCGCGCTGATGGAACATTATCATCATTAGATAATGCGTATGCAGGGAAAAGTGTTTTGTGGGTCGGTTCTGGGAATCTACAAAGTACAATGGTGAGTATCGTTTCGTATACAGCGTCAACTAAACATTTTGTGACGAGTCTTATGCCTACTGTTCCTTCAAATGGTGAAGCGTTTATTACATTATGAGTCTGTCACGCCTTGGCCCATTCGGTCTTCCCATCAGCAAGCAATCAGGTGGCCTTGGTGTCGAAAAACCAGCGACAGATTTAAGAATCTTAGGACTCGGGTTATTTGGAATGCCGGGTGGCCTTGTTCCTCCCGATCCAGGTATTCCTAAGTGGCCTACAGATTTAAACAAATTAGGGTTGTTTGGTATTCCTGGTCCAGCGGTGTTTTCATCTATTAGCCCTGAAATAACCGTCTTGGATTACGAGAGAGGTTTTACGCGAGGGTTTCGGCGTGGACTTTCAAGGGGACAAGCATAAATGCAAATTACACACAAAAAAAATACTGCGTATTATTTAGCTTTTCCAATGGTTGATACAACGTCTCCCGAATCCTTTAAATCTGGGGAGACGGTGCTGGATACTGGGTATTATAAAGATGGGGCTGGAGCCTGGACTTCTTTGCCCATTGTAGACACCGTGGTAGAGATTTCTTCGACAGGCGTTTATGAAGTGACGTTATCTGCAGCAGAGATGAACCATGACCAAGTGATTATTAAGATGGTGTCAACGAATGGAGCGGATACTGCTTTTTTATTTGACTTGCGTGATGAGGTTGATTTAGGTGTTGCAGGGGCAGGGTTAACGGCGGTTCCATGGAATGCATCGTGGGATGCTGAAGTTGAATCAGAGTGCAATGATGCCTTGGTCGCGCAGAAACTTGACCATTTAGTTGCGGTGGCTGACGCGGATGATCCGGTCGATAATTCTATTGTTGCCAAGATAGCCAATGCGGCGGGGGATTGGTCAAGCTTTACGCCAGCGACGGACGCCTTGAGTAGTTTGTATGTCGTGACGGATGGGACGGCAACAGATGCGGCGTTGGCGCTTGTTGATACGACGGCGATTAAAGCCGTGACAGATCAAATGGCGTTTACCGTTGCGAATCAATTGGATGCGAACGCCTTATCGACAGGAACAGATAGTATCGATGCCGCTGCAATATCAACAGGCGGAGCGAACGCGATTGCTGATGCTTTGCTCGCTCGGCAAATAACGGAATCGTATGCCACAGACGGCTCACAACCAACCGTCGCACAAATGCAATATATGCTCTGGTCTGCGCTGGCACAATTTGCGATTAGCGGGACCACGATGTCTTGCAAAAAACTTGACGGAACAACGCAAAGCATGACCTTTTTATTGGATAGCGATACATCTCCCACGTCACGGACAAGGAATGCCTAAATGATTAAGCATCTTATTGGTCGTGGAATTGGGTTCTCACCTGGCTCTGTTGGGTTTATCCCAACATTAGGATTTGGCAGCGCAGAGCCGACCACGATAACCCGTACAGGCATGGCAGCGATTCTTCGGCAACATAGTCTTAAGCGCCCCAATAGGCCAACGCATCGGCGTAAAAAGGAACGGCAATGAATGTTGAGATTCTTTATGAAGATCACACAACAGTCAGCGGTGACGCTGAAGATTGGGCAACCATGCGAAGTGACGGTGTACAAGAAATCACATTAATTCATGGACGCTATCGTAACGTATTTCATGGGGCGTCATTGTATTGGTTGTATCGTGAAGAATTGAATTGGGTCGCTGGGCAGACCGGGGTAAAGTACGATCCTAATATGATTACGGAAATCATCACGTTCCCAAGCGGAAAGCAGGAAGAACGGCAATGTGTCTATCTTCCTGATTTACAGCATAATGAAATAAAACTTGGGTGGTGGGATGGCGAAAACGTACTTCATTCATAATGCCAATGGGACGCATTCTTTGGGGACGGCATTCACCCATCAAATTGCAGCCACCGATCCAGCGGATGCCACAGACACAGCCACGGCGTCATCGGGGGGCGGGACTAACGATGGCTTCTATGAGGAAAATGAGGATACCGGAGTGACGCGGACAAGCACTGGTACGTTTACGTGTGAAGTTGAAGTCAGCACCTCAACGGCGAACACGACGATTACCGTTGATTGGTATCGCGTCAATAGTAGCGGGACGATTCAAAACGGACCAATTAATTCTACGGAGGGTGCCCAAAGTTCTGCGTCAACGGGATCATTGTCTTTTAATGTGACGAATCCCTCATTAGGGACGTGGGTATCAAGTGACCGATTAGCATTACGGTATACCATCACAAACAACGCGCCCCATGGAGGTGCTAAAGGTCCTATCTGGGATACCGGGACGGCTTTATCTGAAGTGCATACACCGTTTACCGACCCAGAGGGTGGGGCGGTTCCTTTATTTGTGTATCACCAACGACATCATAATAAGGCGCTGTAGTAATGATTTTAAAGCAATCAATCGCAGTCGATGTTCTTATTGGTCCTTTTTTAGATATTAGTGATGGGGCGGCGGCGGAGTCTGGTGAAAGTCCTTCGGTTAAGCTATCGAAGAATGGGCAAACATTAGCCGCCAAAAATGATGTGACGACGCCAACGCATGATGCCGACGGGTATTATAATTGCGAATTAGATGCCACCGACACGAATACGGTTGGGCAATTAGTGCTAACGGTTGCAGCCAGTGCCAATGCGTTGCCGGTACGTCATGAATTTCAAGTGATGGAAGAAGCGACGTATGATGCATTATATGGCGCATCAGCCAATGGCTTTAATGCGTCAGGGGCGGTGACATTAGCCGCCGCAACACATACTGGCGCGGTGATTCCGACCGTCACGACATTGACAGGTCATACGGCCCAAACAGGCGATAGTTTCGCAAGAATTGGGGCCAATGGTGCAGGGCTATCGGCAATCCCAACTATTGCTACGGTAACGAATCTTACGAATCTTCCAACAATGCCAACGGATTGGGTGACGGCGGCGGGTATGTCGGCAGGGGCGGTATCGGAGATTCAGTCAGGGCTAGCAACGCCAACTAATATCACCGCCGGGACAATCACAACCGCGACGAATGTCACGAACGATGTTGGGATTACACAGGCGGGAGCCGATAAGGTGTGGTCGTCTGCCACGCGTACCTTGACGGCATTTTCAACCAGTTTGGCGCTATCGGTTTGGGATGTTTTGGAGTCAGCGATTGTTACGGCCTCAACTATTGGAATAAAACTGAAAACGAATCTTGATGCGACTGTTTCTAGCCGCATGGCGGAGGCTTCTATCAATACAACGGGCGGCGCGGTCGATACCGTGACGAGCGTCACAAACGATGTGGGGATCACCGCCACTGCCGTCGATAATATTTGGGATGAAGATGTTGACGCCTCACACCAAACAGCAGGAACGGCAGGCAAAAAACTTGATGATGCTGGCGGGGCTGCCGATCCATGGGCGACGGCATTGCCTGGCGCGTATGGGGCCGGAACCGCCGGGAATATCGTGGGTAATAATCTTGACGGAACAGTCAGCAGTCGGATGGCGGAAGCCTCCATCAGTACTACCGGCGGAGCTGTCGATACCGCGACGAACCTCACGAATCTCCCCACGATGCCAACGGATTGGATTACGAACACTGGATTATCGGCGGGAGCGGTGACGGAAATTCAAACAGGGCTGGCGACGCCAACCAATATCACCGCAGGGACGATTACTACGGCGACAAATGTGACAAATGATGTTGGGATTACACAGGCGGGCGCCGACAAAGTATGGGCATCAGCGACACGAACATTGACGGCATTCTCAACGAGTCTTGCGTTAAGTGTCTGGGATGTCTTGGAGTCGGCAATCGTGACCGCTTCAACGATTGGCTTGAAGCTGAAAACCAATCTTGATGCGACAATTAGCAGTCGGATGGCGGAAGCGTCGATTAACACAACCGGCGGAGCCGTCGATACGGTGACAAGCGTAACCAATGATGTCGGGATAACGGCCACCGCCGTGGATAACATTTGGGACGAAGATGTTGATACCTCTCATCAAACGGCAGGATCGGCAGGGAAGAAACTTGATGATGCTGGCGGGGCGGCTGACCCATGGGCCACTGCACTCCCTGGAGCATACGGCGCAGGAACAGCGGGGAATATTGTCGGCAACAATCTTGACTCGCCTATTTCCACGGCGCAAGCAGACCTCGACACGATTACCGGGAGCGATGGAGCGACATTGGCGACAACGCAATCATCGTATGCGCCATCGAAAGCTGGGGATGCCATGGCATTAACAGCGGGTGCCGTGGATGCCGTTTGGGATGAATCGATTACGTCAGGCGCACATAATGTGGCGAATTCGTCAGGCAAATTCCTGCGACAATTACGGACAAACGGCACTTATGCTGGCGGGGCTGTTTACATTGATACGGTGAATGGTTCGGCAGGGACGGAAGATTATGAAAATGGAACAGACAGTAACCCAGTAAACACCATTGCGGATGCCAATACCCTGGCAACTTCTTTAGGCATTAGTCGGTTTGTTGTGTTGCCAGGATCAACGATTACGTTAGCGGCTACGCAATCAAACCAAGTGCTTGAGGGCCATGGATGGACATTGGCGCTCGGGGGACAGAGTATCGTAGGGTCAAAATTTATTGGGGCGACGGTTTCAGGGATTGCATCAGGTGTCGGCACCACGCAAGTCTTTGAGCATTGTTTCCTTAATGTCTGTAGTCATATTAAGGGGACTCATGTTCTGTTTTGTTCGATCCAAGGCACACAGACAATGGTGGAAGCGGGGGATATATTTTTTGACCATTGCCATTCTGGGGTTGCAGGAATCTCGACGCCAACGTTTGACTTTGGGACGGCGATTGGGGACACCAATTTGAATATCCGACATTATAGTGGTGGAATCCAATTGGAGGCGATGGGCGATACCGGAACCGACACCGCATCGGTTGAAGGACATGGGCAAGTGGTAGAAGGAACGTGTACGGGCGGTACTGTGGCTATTCGTGGGAACTTTACTACTTCAGGCATTACAAATTTAACCTTAAATGATGACGCGAGGATTGATGTTGCACAAATTAATGCAGAGGTTGATAACGCCTTGACGGTAACAACGTATCCCGAACCGCCAAAAGGTGCGCCAGGGGCGACGCTTTCGCTAAAAGATAAGATTGGGTATACATATAAAGCATGGCGGAATAAAGCCACGCAAACCGCGACAACGTATAGTCTATTTAACGATGATGCGGCAACCGTTGACCATGATGCGACAGTTTCGGACAGTGCGGGAACCGCGACACGCGGAGAAATGACGGATGGGCCGTAATGGCGATTGATACCGCCGCAAAACGATATTCGATGATGGGCTTTGGTCGTGTGCCTGCGTCCATCTTGTTTGAAGTTGATGGGTCAGTTGATGATGATGACCGATCACAATTACTGTTTTTGTATGCAGGGATTATATTAGATGGCGGAGAAGAAGAGGAAGACGTAGTGTATCCCGTGAGTTCTCCTGCGGTGATTCGGAAAAAGCGATTATTAGTAAGGAAACGATTAGGATTTTGCGGATGACAGAGATCCTAATATAGTAGACATCACTATAAAACAAGGAGAGTCTTATGGCATTCCCTTATACCACAATGGCATCTTTTGAAGACGGAACGCTCGGCCACTTTGATGCGGAAACTGATACTGGGTCCAAATTAGATTTCCCACATTATACAGAGTTAGCTCGGCATCCTGGGCTTCCAGCCCCATATCGTGGCGCTTATTGCATGCGAGTCGATTTAGCGCCATCGACGAACCAAGCGATTGTCCAAGAAACAGGGGCGTGGGATCTTACGGCAGGAACAGATGAAATCTATCTTCGGTTGAAGTTGTGGATTTCAAAAGACTTGACGATGGCTACCACCGATGAGTTCGCCATTTTACAGTTTTGGAGTTCTACCAATACATTAGAGGCTGGCGTTTTTGTAAATTACACGACGGCCAATGGGTATCGTTTAGGGTTGGGAGCGACATCGGGATCGTCTTGGAAAAGCCTGACTCTTGGTGAATGGCATGATATTGAAGTGTATTTTAATCCAGCCGGAGGGGCCGCAGGCACACTAGACGGGTGGCTTGATAATAGTGCCTTTACGCAAGTGGGGTCATTAACGAATGCCAACATTACTAGTGGGGTGGTTGGCGTCGATCTACAAGATGCTGGAACGACAAAAGGCCGTGTGCTATTTGATGCGATTGTTGGGCATAAAAATGGAGCGCGGATTGGGCGAGGAGGGAAGCGATTTGAAAAGCAAGCGTTAATCGAGGGAACGCGGCATCTTTTTGTCGGACATGGCATTATCGATAATGTCAGTTTATTGTCAGGTGGGGCCGCTGATAATATTTTGCGAATATGGGATACAGATCGAGCGGATACGACGAATGCGTCAATGAAGTTAGAACTTCGGAATTTGAATGCCGATGAGACGCCTGTTGACCCAGCAGGGGTGCCAGTCGAAGTTACGCATGGATGTTATGTGGAATTAACTGGAACGAACCCGAGAGCCATTGCGAATATTTACCGAGCATCAGGATATTACAGTGATGCCGCAATACGAGATGCGGCAATGGTGGGGACATGAGCGTAACGGGGCAATTTACTACATTTCAAGATCTTTATACCGGGGTGTTGAATGCCGTTCGTTCGCAGACGACGCAAGCGTCAACGGTGTCGCAAGCGAAACGTGCTGTAAATATTGCCCTTCAAGATATGCATTTAGGGCAAGACTATCAATTTTATTGGGCAGAGCGAAGCGCCAATCTTACTTTGAAAGCTCCATATACTACCGGGACTGTTATTATTTCACCTGGGACAACGGCTCTCTCTGGCGTGGGGACGTTATGGGACACCGCCGGAACCTATGGGGCGAACAATGTGGAAGCGGGGGATAAGATTGTTTTAGCGGGGGAAGATGTCGTGTATCGCGTTGCAAGCGTTACGGATGATACCAATATTGTCCTTGATAGCACATACATAGGAACGACAACCGGCGGAACCTATAAAGCGTTTAAGGATGAATACACACCAGCATCAGATTATTTGCGTCCCGTTGATATGCAATTCTTCGATGATAACCGTGAGATTCAATTCGTTGACCGGCGACAATTACGACGAAAATTTCCACGCAATTCGGTAACGGGTAGACCACGTGCGGTAACGCAAATTGAATTGGGGCCGAGTGGTAATGTAGGAGAGCCAGAACTGCGACCGCGCATAGTCTTTACGCCACCGCCTGATGCTGTGTACAACATTCCGTATACGTATATTACAACCAATTTAGTGTGTTGCGGCAATGGCGTCTTCCATACAGAATTTACCCTTGATAGTGATGAGCCGATTGTTCCGTTTCGCTATCGTCACGCCTTGTATTATTACGCCTTAAAAATCTTTTACGAACATAAAGATGATGTTCGCGCACAGCAGGCTTTGCAAGATTACATTAGCGTTATGCAACGTATCGTGAATGACGTGTCGGTGGGCGACCAGCGATTACGCATTGAGCCACGACAATCACATTACACGCATCATGCCGAAGCGCCATATAATTATACAAGTCGGTTTGATGTAAATAATGCGTTTGATCGTATGGAGTAATGTATGCCTAAGCAAAAAGAAGAAGA
>Ga0224508_10001247_pt1 | contig 23102 bp, 23 predicted proteins | sample SF_Jan12_sed_USG_4_FD_170157 | JGI IMG/M metagenome (GOLD analysis project Ga0224508, IMG submission 170157) | Sediment microbial communities from San Francisco Bay, California, United States - SF_Jan12_sed_USGS_21 | ecosystem: Environmental > Aquatic > Marine > Sediment | place: USA... | reverse complement strand
GACTATGATCTAGGATTCTTCGATAAGGAGCAGGACCGGGTCGAACCCGGTCCCAATCCCTTCGCCCCGGACAAAGTGTTAACTATGTGTCCGGATTAAGGTGTAAACCATGTGACCGGAATAGACCGGTGTTGGTTGGCTCCCCGGGTCGGACTCGAACCAACGACCTAGTGATTAACAGTCACCCGCTCTACCAACTGAGCTACCGGGGAAGGCGAAGCGCGTAATTCTGTCCTTGGGACCGGGGCAAGTCAAGGTAAGGTCAGGCGTTTAGCCTAATGCGTCTTGCACTCGCCCAATAGCGGTCTCCAGTGTTGTCATATCTGTTGCGTAGGAAACCCGCATAAAGCCCGGCGCGCCAAATGCAGAGCCAGCCACAAGAGCGACTCCGGCTTCGTCAAGTAGATACCGGGCCAACTCGGCATCGTCCGCGAATTCTTTTCTGATCATCACTCGACGCATGTCAGGAAACAGATAAAAGGTACCGCTGGCGGGTGCGGTATAAACGTCTTCTATTTCGTTCAGGGCCCGCAACACGAGGTCGTGGCGCGTCTGGAATTGGTCGGTCATTCTCGCAATGCAGGCTGGGTCGCCATCCAAGGCGGCGATTGCCGCCATCTGTGAAATTGACGATGGGTTGGATGTGCTTTGGCTTTGAATTTTCTTCATAGCACTAATGAGCTTGACTGGACCGCCGGCATAGCCAATACGCCACCCGGTCATGGCATAGCATTTGGATACACCGTTCACGACGACTGTACGATCTAAAAGACCCGGATTGGCGCTTGCGAAACTGCAAAAAGGCTGGTCGCCCCAATAAATGTGTTCATAGATATCATCAGTCATGACGACAATCTGCTCATGGCCGGCCAAAACCTCACCGAGTGCCGCCAGTTCCTTGCGGGTATATGTGGCGCCTGTGGGATTGCAGGGGCTGTTAAGCATCAGAAGCCGGGATCTGTCGGTAATTGAGTCTGCCAGCTGTTCCGGCGTGATACGAAAACCCTGGCCGGGCCCGGCAAAGACATCGACGATACGCGCACCACAGACCCGCGGAATGTCGCGGTATGATACCCAGTAAGGTGCGGGAACGATTACCTCGTCTCCATCGTCAAGGAGAACCTGGCAGAGGTTGAAAATACACTGTTTTGCCCCGTTCGAAACGATGATCTGATCAGGGGTCATTTCCAAATCGTTGTCACGATGAAATTTACTGATAATCGCCTGCTTGAGTTGCGGCGTGCCATCTACAGCGGTGTACTTTGTGTGACCATCGCGTATCGCCCGATGCGCCGCTTCTTTGATGTGCTCGGGTGTATCAAAGTCTGGTTCACCGGCACCAAGACCAATAACGTCTCTACCTTCGGCACGAAGCTGGGCCACCAGTGCTGTGACCGCCATGGTAGCGGAAGGCTGAATTCTATTTATTCGTTGTGAAAGATCCACGATTACATCGGCTCCTGTTTGTCAGTTTTGACGCCAGCGGGGTATCTTAAGCCAGGCATGCTTTACTTCAAAAGGTAAATGTCGGGACATAAATTCAAGCTAGTGGCGGATTTTCAGCCAGCGGGCGACCAGCCAGCGGCAATCGGCGGTCTGTTGGACGGATTGCGTGCCGGGCTGGCGCGTCAGACGCTGCTAGGTGTGACCGGTTCGGGCAAGACATTCACGATGGCTAATATCATCGAGGCGCAGCAGCGGCCGACACTGATCATGGCGCACAACAAGACCCTGGCAGCGCAGTTATACGGCGAGATGCGAGAATTCTTTCCGGACAATGCTGTCGAGTATTTCGTGTCCTATTACGACTATTACCAGCCGGAAGCCTATGTCGTGTCCACAGACACGTTTATCGAGAAGGACGCATCAATAAACTCGCATATCGAACAGATGCGTCTTTCGGCAACCAAGGCCCTGCTGGAGCGGCCCGATACAATAATCGTGGCCACCGTGTCGGCAATTTACGGTCTTGGCGACCCGGAACTGTATTTCCGCATGGTGTTGCATCTGTCGCGCGGCGAAATTATCGATCAGCGTGAAATCCTGAAATCACTGGCCGAGATGCAGTACACCCGCAATGAGATCGAGCTCAGACCCGGCACCTATCGCGTTCGGGGCGATCTGATCGATGTTTTTCCGGCCGAAAACGAACGCGAAGCACTGCGTATCGCTTTGTTCGACGAGGAAATTGAATCGCTCAGTCTCTTTGATCCCTTAACCGGGGAGGTTCTGCGCACTATCCCCCGTTTTACGATCTATCCAGGCACCCATTACGTGACGCCACGAGAGACCATGATTCGGGCGGTGGATTTCATCAAGGACGAATTGCGAGATCGGTTGGAGTTCCTGCGATCGACAAACAAATTGCTGGAAGCCCAACGACTGTCTCAGCGCACTCTCTATGACATCGAAATGATCAACGAGCTGGGCTATTGCTCCGGTATTGAAAACTATTCCCGCTATTTGTCTGGAAGGGGCGAGGGCGAGCCGCCGCCGACTTTGTTTGACTATCTGCCGGATGATGCGCTTTTGATTGTCGATGAGAGCCACGCGACCGTACCGCAACTCGGTGGCATGTACCGCGGCGATCGTTCGCGCAAAGAAACGCTGGTGCAATATGGTTTCAGGCTACCGTCTGCATTGGACAACCGACCTTTGAGGTTCGACGAGTGGGAACGGCTGGCGCCACAGACAGTTTTTGTGTCGGCGACCCCGCGACCCTACGAGATGGATCTCTCGGATAACGTAGAAGAACAGGTTGTGCGCCCAACCGGACTCGTTGATCCAGTCGTTGAAGTGCGGCCGGTGGCGACACAGGTTGACGACGTGTTGTCGGAGATTAGCGTCACGGTAGAGAAAGAGGAGCGGGTACTGATAACCACCTTAACCAAGCGTATGGCAGAGGACTTGACGGAATACCTGCGGGAGCATGGCGTACGCGTGCGTTATCTGCATTCAGACATTGATACGGTCGAGCGGACCGAGATTATTCGCGACCTGCGACTGGGAAAATTCGATGTCTTGGTTGGCATTAATTTGTTGCGCGAAGGATTGGATATGCCCGAAGTGTCGCTTGTGGCTATCCTTGACGCAGATAAGGAGGGGTTCCTGCGCTCCGAAGGCTCATTGATTCAGACTATTGGACGCGCCGCGCGTAACATCAATGGCAGAGCGGTCCTTTATGCACACAAGGTGACCGGTTCAATGCAGCGCGCCTTAGACGAGACTGACCGCCGTCGGGCCAAGCAGGTCAGTCACAACCAGCAACATGGCATTACGCCGCAATCCATACGCAAAGCCGTTACAGATGTCATGGAGGGGGCCCGCACGACTCACGACCCGCGCCGACGCACGCCGCGCAAGGTCGCCGAGGAAATGGCCCGATATCAAAAGATGAGTCCCGGTGAATTCAGCCGGCACCTGGCCGGACTGGAGGAGCAGATGTACGCACATGCCCGTGACTTGGAGTTTGAAGACGCGGCCCGGCTACGCGACGACATCGAGCGGATCAGGCGCTATGGACTTGGCTTGTCTCGTCAGGGCTCAGTGTGACACAGGTCTTGCCGGCCAACACCCGCTTCCGGTATCTTGTACCGCCCTTGAGGCGCGTAGCTCAGTGGTAGAGCACTACCTTGACATGGTAGTGGTCGGTGGTTCGATCCCGCCCGCGCCTACCAGATCAAAAGGGCGCGCGTGGTTGCGCCCTAATTTTTTTCTGACAATCAGGCCTCAATCATGCCGGTATTGACACTGCCTGATGGCAGTCACAGGAAATTCGACTCACCTGTTACGGTGGCAGAGCTGGCGGCGGACATCGGGCCGGGTCTGGCACGGGCCGCGATTGCCGGTCGGGTGGACGGCAAACTGGTCGATACCACTTTTGGAATTAATGACGATGCCGCGGTCGCAATTATTACAGCCAAGGATGAGGAAGGCGTTGAAATCCTGCGTCATTCGACAGCTCATTTGCTCGCTCACGCAGTAAAAGAGTTATTTCCATCTGCCCAGATTACGATCGGTCCGGTGATTGAGGACGGCTTTTTCTACGATTTTTCTTTCGAGCGACCCTTTACACCGGAAGATTTAGAAAAGATTGAGGCGCAGATGAAAAAGCTCGCCAAGGCGGACTTGGCCGTTGAGCGCGAAGTTATGGATCGCGCCAAAGCAATTGCATATTTTCGTGGGCAGGGCGAGCACTACAAATCCGAAATTATCGAGGCCATACCCGACGACGAGGAAATCGGCCTGTACGGTCAGGGTGGTTGGAAAGATTTGTGCAGGGGGCCGCACGTGCCCACCACCGGCAAGCTAAAGGCGTTCAAATTGACCAAGCTGGCCGGCGCCTATTGGCGTGGCGACTCGAACAACGAAATGTTGCAACGAATCTACGGGACCGCCTGGCCTGACCAGGATTCGCTAAAAGCCTATCTCACCCGGCTCGAAGAGGCTGAGAAACGCGATCACCGCCGCTTCGGTAAAGTTCAGGATTTGTTCCATACACAACCGGAAGCGCCCGGTATGGTGTTCTGGCACGACAAGGGTTGGCGGCTCTACAGAACGATTCAGGATTACTTGCGTGGAAGGCTGGAAGAACAGGGGTACCAGGAGGTCCACACGCCGCAAATGCTCGATCGCAGCCTGTGGGAAAAATCGGGTCATTGGGACAAATACGCCGACAACATGTTTACGACCGGCTCAGAAGATCGCCTCTATGCGATCAAGCCGATGAACTGTCCTTGTCATGTGCAGATCTACAACCAGCATCTGCACAGCTATCGTGATTTGCCGGTCCGCATGGCTGAGTTTGGATCCTGTCATCGAAACGAGGCAAGTGGCACCTTGCACGGACTGATGCGGGTGAGAAATTTCACCCAGGACGACGCGCACATTTTTTGCACCGAGGACCAGATTCAGTCAGAGGTGGCAGGATTTGTACGATTGCTGCTGAGCGTCTACGAGGATTTCGGTTTCAATGATGTTCCGGTTACTTTGTCCACACGACCAGAGAACCGGGTCGGCGAAGATTCGTTGTGGGACAAAGCCGAGCAGGCCCTGATGCAGGCGCTGCGCCAGACCGGACTGGAGCACACCATCGAAGAGGGTGAGGGCGCGTTTTACGGCCCCAAGATCGACTTCTCCATGCGCGACAGTATCGGGCGGGTCTGGCAGCTGGGCACCATCCAGCTCGATTTCTCGATGCCTGCGCGTCTCGGTGCCACCTACGTGGCTGAGGACAGCAGCAGGCGGGTGCCGGTGATGCTGCACAGGGCGATTCTGGGCTCGCTGGAGCGCTTCATAGGCGTCTTGATTGAGCATTTTGCCGGTTCGCTGCCGCCCTGGCTGGCCCCGGTACAGGCTGTGGTCCTCAATATCACTGATCGCCAGTCGGCCTATGCCGCCGAGCTGGCCGAATCGCTAAAAAAACAGGGCTTTCAGGTCGGGATTGACTTGAGAAACGAAAAGATCGGCTTTAAGATTCGCGAGCACTCGATACAGCGGGTGCCGTATCTGCTGGTCGTGGGTCACCTCGAAGAGGAAGATGCTGACCAGAACGTGGCCGTACGCTCGCGCGACCACGGAGACTTAGGCGTAATGTCGATAGACAAATTCGCCCGAAGACTTCGTGAAGACTGCGCGCGCCGCGGCCGTATTAGTCTGGAGGAATGACACATAGCAGCACCTAAAGCCAAGCGAGCAAAACGTAACCAGGAAATAATCGCACCGGAGGTGCGGGTAATTAATTCTGATGGAGAGCAAGCGGGCGTCATGAAACTGGAAGATGCCCAGGCAATGGCAATCAGTGTTGCACTGGATCTGGTAGAAGTTTCCCCGAACGCAGAGCCACCGGTATGTCGGATCATGGATTACGGCAAGTATCTCTTCGAAGAGTCGAAGAAAGCACAGGTGGCCCGGAAGAAACAGAAGCAGATACACGTTAAAGAAGTTAAATTTCGCCCCGGAACGGACGATGGTGACTATCAGATTAAGCTGCGTAATCTGATCAAGTTCTTGACCGGTGGCGACAAGACGAAGGTGACACTACGTTTCCGTGGCCGGGAGATGGCGCACCAGGAGCTGGGGCGCGAAATGCTGGACAGGGTGAAAAAGGATCTCGACGAGATTGGCACTGTGGAGCAGTTTCCAAAGATGGAAGGTCGTCAATTGGTGATGGTGATAGCACCGAAGAAAAAGTAAACGCTGTTACGGCAGCGTTTCGCCCGTCGCGCCTGTGAGCGTGCCGAGGCTAAACATAGGAGTTAAGAGTGATGCCAAAGATGAAGAGCAATCGCGGGGCAGCGAAACGGTTTTCCCGCACCGGTGGTGGCGGCTACAAACGTAAGCAGTCGCATATGAACCACATCCTGACGAAAAAAACGCCCAAGCGTAAGCGCCAGTTACGGTCCACCCTCCAAATAGCAGACAGCGACGTCAAGGCAGTGCGCCAGATGTTGCCGTACAGCTAGGGGGTCGGTCATGGCGAGAGTAAAACGCGCTGTAGTCGCCAAGGCGCGACGCAAGAAAGTTCTGGGCAAGGCGAAGGGTTACTATGGAGCACGCAGTAATACATTTCGTGTTGCAAAGCAGGCTGTCATCAAGGCGGGCCAATATGCGTATCGAGACCGCCGGCAGCGCAAGCGTGTGTTCCGCGCTTTGTGGATCGCTCGCATCAATGCGGCGGCGCGTGTCCATGGACTGTCCTACAGCCGATTGATTAACGGCCTCAAAAAGGCGGAAGTCGAGATTGATCGTAAAGTCCTGGCCGATATTGCGGTTCACGACCCCGATGCCTTCGGCGCCATCGCCGAGCAGGCAAAAGCCAGTTTGTCGAGCTGAGTTGACGGCCATGCCGGCCGATACACAGCATTCCGATGCAGCACTGGGGGCGAGGCGGTGAGCGACATTACGCGTCTGCTCGATCAGGCGCAAAAGGCTATAGGCAAAGCGACCAATCTGGCCGAGCTGGATCAGGTTCGTGTGCGCTATCTGGGCCGCAAAGGCAAATTGACCGAGCAACTGAAGCAACTGGGCAAGCTGCCGGCTGACCAGCGGCCAAAAACCGGTGAGCGCATAAACGAGGTCAAACGTGAAGTAGGTGCGTTGATCGAGGCGCGCCGACAGCAATTGCAGTCCGCGGTACTGGCTGAAAAGCTGGAATCAGATCGTATTGACGTCACACTGCCCGGGCGAGGCCAACCGTTGGGCAGTTTGCATCCCGTTACCCGAACGATGCGACGAATTGAACGCATATTTCGTCAGATTGGATTTGAGGTAAAGGAAGGTCCTGAAATTGAGGACGAGTTCCATAATTTTGAGGCCCTGAATATTCCGGAGCACCATCCGGCGCGCGCTGCGCACGATACTTTCTATTTTCCCTCCGGTTTGTTGTTGCGCACGCATACGTCACCAGTGCAGATTCGTGCGATGCGCGACGGAAAGGTTCCGCTCCGGTTGATTGCGCCGGGACGTGTGTACCGTTGTGATTCAGATCTAACCCACACCCCGATGTTTCATCAGGTCGAGGGCCTGCTTGTTGACGAAAACGTGAGTTTCGCCAATCTGAAGGCGATCTTGCACGGATTTGCGGAGCAGTTTTTCGAACGCGACCTGAAGATGCGACTACGACCGTCCTATTTCCCTTTTACAGAGCCGTCCGCGGAGGTCGATATCGAGTGCGTAATGTGCTCCGGGGACGGTTGTCGTGTTTGTTCACGGACGGGCTGGTTGGAGATCCTGGGGTGTGGAATGGTCCATCCGCGAGTGTTTGAACAGGTCGGCGTCGATGCAGAGAAGTACACAGGTTATGCCTTTGGCATGGGCGTCGATCGGCTGGCCATGTTGCGATACCAGATCACTGATCTGCGGTTGTTCTTCGAAAACGACATTCATTTTCTGGAGCAATTCTAATGCGCTTCAGCGAAGCCTGGTTGCGTGAATGGGTTGATCCGCCCGTTGATACGCGAGAGTTGGCTTCACAGCTCACAATGGCGGGTCTCGAAGTTGCCGGTGTTGAGCCCGCGGCACCCGGGTTTTCTGACGTTGTGCTGGGGCATGTTGATTCGGTGGAACCCCACCCCAATGCCGACAAGTTGCGTGTCTGCCAGGTAAATGTCGGCGCATCAACGGAGCAAATTGTATGCGGTGCCAGCAATGTCGCGGCGGGTCAGTTCGTGGCCGTTGCACGCGTCGGCGCGCAATTGCCCGGTGGTGTGAAAGTTGGCAAGGAAAATCTGCGCGGAATTGAATCCGGCGGGATGATTTGTTCAGCCAAGGAACTGGGCATGGGTGAGGACGCGGACGGCATCATGGTGCTGCCCAAAGGCGGTAGGATCGGGAACGATCTGCGCGACCACTTGTCGCTCGACGACCTGGTTATCGAGGTCGAGCTGACGCCAAATCGAGGCGATTGCCTGGGTCTGGCCGGAATTGCACGAGAAGTCGCGGTCATCAATCGAACGGATATAAATCGTCAATCAGCTACACCGGTGCCAGCGAAGAATGCTGCGAATGTGCCGGTCAGCCTGGAAGATGAGGAGGGTTGTCCTATATTCGCCGGCCGGGTCGTTCGCGGCATCGACAGTGGGGCGGCTACGCCTTTATGGATGCAGGAGAGACTGCGGCGCAGCGGTATCCGGCCGATCTCACCGGTTGTCGATGTAACCAATTACGTCATGTTGGAATCAGGACAACCAATGCATGCCTACGATCTGCGTAATCTCGATGGCGGGATCGTCGTACGCAGAGCCAGGGCCAAGGAGCGATTGAAGTTGCTGGATGGACGTGAGATCGAACTGGATGACGACGTACTGGCGATCACGGATGATTCGGGCGTAATCGGGCTGGCAGGAATAATGGGCGGTGAGAACTCCGGCGTACAGCCCGACACCAAAGACATCTTTTTCGAGGCGGCATTTTTCGCGCCACTGGCTATTGCGGGCAGGGCACGCCGTTTTGGTATGCACACCGATGCATCGCATCGTTTTGAGCGCGGCGTGGAACCGGGTGGTCAGCTTGCCGCCGTTGAGCGAGCGACCCTGTTGTTGACAGAAATTGCGGGCGGCGAACCCGGGCCGGCCGAGGTTGTCGCTGCAGACAGGGAATTGCAGCCGGCGGATCCGGTCAGGTTACGACGCAGCCAGCTGGACCGATTGCTGGGTGCCGAGGTACCAGACGATGACGTGTTTGATTTGTTGACCCGTCTCGAGATGCAGGTAAAGAAAACGAAGGAGGGTTGGCTGGCCATACCCCCGGCATTTCGATTTGATATTGCGATCGAGGCAGATCTGATTGAGGAGGTCGCCCGACTCTACGGCTACGACCGAATTCCGGAAGTCGATGCTTCCGAACAACTTGCGGTAATGGCGGACACTGAGGCCCGGGTGCGCGATTCCGCGTTGGAAGCGGTGCTCGTCGATCGAGGTTATCGTGAGGTTGTTACCTACAGCTTCGTCGACCCCGCATTACAACGCCTGCTGAGCCCGGACGACAGGCCGCTGGAACTGAGCAACCCGATATCAGCGGACCTGTCAGTGATGCGAACCTCGCTCATGCCGGGTCTGATTCACGCGCTGAAGCAAAACCTGAGCCGGCAGCACGAACGCGCACGGTTATTCGAGTCAGGTCTTAGATATATCCAGCAAGGTGATGATCTTAAACAGGAAAAGTGCCTTTCTGGCGTGATATACGGTGCAGCATCGCCGGAGCATTGGTCAGCGCGAACTATCGATGGCGATTTTTTCGACCTGAAGGGCGATATTCAGGCATTAATAGAGCTCACGGGCGAGGCCGAGCGATTTGTCTTCGAGCCGGCTGAACACCCGAGCCTACACCCGGGCCAAACTGCCCGGCTCTTGCGGGACGGACGGGAGGTTGGGTCTGTGGGGGCATTGCATCCCGGCCATCAGACCGCGTTGGGCCTGGCCAAACCGGCGTATTTGTTCGAGATTTTGGTAGAGCCGGCGTTCGCCGCAAAGATTCCGGCCTATCGGGAAATTTCACGCTATCCTTCGGTGCGCAGGGACATCTCATTGCTCGTGGACGAGTCGGTTTCTGCAGCTACGGTGATGGCCTGTGTTCGCAGGCACGCGCCAGAAGTATTACGTCAAATTCGCATATTCGATGTTTATCGGGGACAGCGAATAGATTCCGGGCGAAAAAGTATCGCTTTAGGCTTGATTCTACAGGACTATTGCAGCACTCTTACTGACGGGGAGGCGGACTCGGTTGTGACGACCGTAAGTACCGCTCTAGTCGAAGACCTAAACGCAAAAATAAGAGACTGAATGATGGCGCTGACGAAAGCTGATATGGCTGAATCGCTTTTCAACGAGCTTGGACTCAACAAGCGTGAAGCCAGAGAATTGGTGAACTGTTTCTTTGAGGATCTGCGTGCCGCCCTTTCCAATGGGGAGCAGATCAAACTCTCAGGATTCGGCAACTTTGACCTCCGCGACAAGAATGAGCGACCCGGGAGAAATCCCAAAACAGGCGAGGAAATTCCCATCACAGCCCGTAGGGTGGTGACATTCCGGCCCGGTCAGAAATTAAAAGCGCGAGTAGAGGCATATGCTGGAACCCGGGAACAATAGCGAACTACCACCAATCCCCGGAAAACGCTATTTCACGATAGGTGAAGTGAGCGACCTGTGTGGTGTCAAGCCGCATGTCCTGAGGTATTGGGAGCAGGAGTTTCCTCAGCTCAAGCCGGTAAAACGACGCGGCAACCGACGCTACTACCAGCGCCAGGATGTCCTGATCATCCGGCAAATTCGCAGTCTGCTGTACGAAGAGGGTTTTACGATTGGCGGGGCCCGTCAACGATTGACTGGTGAGGAGGCCCGTGAGGATTCCAACCAAAGTCAGCAGATCATTCGCCAGGTTCGGGCAGAACTCGAAGAAGTACTCAAGATTCTTCGCCGCTGATTTTTCACAGAGCTTAGTAAGGGGACAATCAAGTAAACTGTCCTCTTAGTTCGGGGCGTGGCGCAGCCTGGTAGCGCACCTGCATGGGGTGCAGGGGGTCGGAGGTTCAAATCCTCTCGCCCCGACCAACGAAAAAAAACCGGGCGCCCGCAAGGGGCGCCTGGTTTTTTTTGGTGCGGCGATTCGGATTCCCGGCCCGAGCGCTTGCATGCGCTCGGGCGTTCGCCGGGGCAAAGCTGGCGCTTTGCCTAAATCCGGCTCACCCTCTCGCCCGAGGAATTTTTTCGTGTGAGCAAATGACTGAAAGCAACATACAACGCACTTTGAGGGTCGTTTTTGAAACCCATACTCTGCGGGTCTGTCGCGAGCGGGCCTTGGTGCTGCAGGCACTGTCCATACCGCATGAGTTTATTGAACTGGACGGACGCTACGCCTTGGCGGTTGATTCACAGGACGCGACTCGGGCCCGTGAACAGCTTGCACTTTACGAAAAGGAAAACCGAGGTTGGCCACCGGTGCTCATTCAGGTACCCCGTGTCTCCAATGGCCTGATCGGGGTTATGTGTTTCGCAGCATTACTGGTGGTTTTGCATTGGATGGTGACTGCGTCGGCATTCGATCTGGATTGGCGTACCGCCGGACGCGTTGACGGGCGGTTGATGCGAGCGGGTGAGTGGTGGCGTGCCGTAACTGCGCTAATGTTGCATGCCGACGTAGCCCATTTAGCGGGTAACGTAGTTATCGGCGGAGTCTTCGGGCTGTTCGTAGGTCAGTTACTTGGGCAGGGTTTGGCGTGGAGCCTAATCCTGGCAGGTGGTGCACTGGGCAATATCGTGAACGTATTGCTGCAACATCCGGCACATCGCGCGGTGGGCGCATCGACGGCAGTGTTTGCAGCATTGGGCATACTGACCGCATACACCTGGATGCACCGGCGTGACGGTCGCTTTAAGCTGGCCTTTCGGGTAGCACCACTGATCAGTGGGGTTGTGTTGCTCGCCTACCTGGGTACTGGTGATGTGCGAACTGATATCGTGGCGCATCTCACCGGTTTTGGTTCTGGACTTGGCGGCGGAGTCATTGCTGCGCGTCTTTCTGAACCATGGCGGACTGCTGTTGATCGGCAATTGCAGCTCGGGTTGATTGCCCTTTCAGTCTGTGCAATTGCCTGGCTGTTGGCGTTGACTTAACGGTTTGGCGCATCTCGCGGCCCGTGTCAATCGCTAGGATGAAAAATGCGCGGCGCTGTTGTACCGTGTCGCGTTCATGAGGATGACTAAAAGTACCCTTGTGCTGGCGTCTTGCTTAATGAGTTTCCAGATTGCTCATGCCGACACTGTTAATGTCGCGGTCGCCAGCAACTTCCGTGGTCCGGCGGAGGTCTTGGCAAAACACTTTCTCAATCATAGCGGTCATCACGTTCGCATAAGTGCGGGCTCATCAGGAAAACTCTATGCGCAAATACTGCATGGCGCGCCTTTTGACGTGTTCATGTCGGCAGACGAGTTACGACCGGAGAAACTCGAGCAGAACGGGCTGGGCGTGAGCGGAACTCGGTTTAGCTACGCGCTGGGTCAGTTAGTCTTGTGGTCGCAACGGAAGCAATTCGAGGGTGCAGATTGCCTGGCAGTGCTGAAGTTGTTGAATTTTGATCATCTCGCCATTGCCCACCCCATAACCGCGCCCTATGGGGCGGCTGCAAAAGATTGGATGCAAAAACTGGGTTTGTGGGAAAATGTTCGGTCCAGGCTGGTGACCGGCGAGAACATCGGGCAGGCTTTTCACTTTACTGCATCGGGTAATGCTGCGCTCGGTTTGATCGCGGCCTCGCAGCTGATCAATAAAGATATTCCACACGGAAGCTGCCGGTACGTCGTGCCCGTAGCCGAGCACCGCCCGATACGGCAACAGGCGGTTCTGATCGAGCGCGCCCGAAATAACAACGCGGCAAGAGCGTTTCTGGTGTTCTTGCGATCGGAACAATCGGCCGAGATCATCCAAAGATATGGCTACAGACTGCCGTGAACAATAGACCGCGCCGTCGATGTTAGGTGAAGGTGGCTGGTTTCCAGGCGCAGGACCGCTCTGGCTTAGCATTCAACTTGCAGGTGCAACGACGCTGATACTAGTGATCGTCGGGACACCATTGGCATGGTGGCTCTCCCGAACCCGGGGCTTTTGGCGCACACCTGTCGAGGCTGTCGTCGCCATGCCGATAGTGCTGCCACCGACGGTGATGGGCTTCTACATGCTCATATTGCTGGGTCCGGCAGGCCCGCTGGGGAAATTCTGGTTGTCTTTATCCGGCGACACACTGAGCTTCTCTTTTGCCGGTCTGGTAATTGCCTCATGCGTTTACAGTCTGCCGTTCGTGGTTCAACCTTTGCAAAACGCTTTTCAAGCAGTCGGCGAGGACAGCCTGGAAACGGCCGCGACCCTTGGTGCCCGTCCGATCGATGCTTTCTTTTCGGTTGTTGTCCCGCAATCCATGCGTGGCTATCTCACAGCCGCAGTAATGGGATTCGCACACACGCTTGGTGAATTCGGCGTCGTGTTGATGGTTGGCGGCAATATTCCCGGTCGCACGAGAGTCATCTCCATTGCGATTTACGATCACGTCGAGAGTCTTGACTACGCCAAGGCGCACCTGTTGTCTGCAATATTGCTCGTGTTTGCGTTCCTGGCATTACTGTTCCTTTACTTTGTCAATCGGCCAAGAAACCATGTCTGAATTGGCAAACAAGCTCGGGCGTTGTGAGCTGGCGCTGGATCGGGGCGATTTCAAATTGCGGGCGGAGTTTGATCTGCCGGCTCAAGGCATTACCGGTTTGTTTGGCCCGTCCGGTAGCGGCAAAACCACGGTATTGCGTTGTCTGGCTGGCCTGGAACCTAATGTGCAAGGCCGTGTGCAAATTGCAAATGCGGTTTGGCAGGACAGCGCAACACGTGTGTTCGTTCCCGCATACAGGCGCGAAGTGGGCTATGTTTTTCACGGCGCCAGGCTTTTTTCGCATCTGGACGTCGCTGGAAATATCGAATACGGACGCCGCCGCGCCCGGCGCGAGTCCGATGTCAGTTACGAACACATCTGCGAACTTCTGGGTATCGACGCGCTTATCAGACGCAAAACGTCGCAGTTGTCACGTGGTGAACAACAGCGCGTCGCCATTGCCCGTGCCCTGTTGCGCAGTCCACAGCTATTACTCATGGACGAGCCCCTGTCCGGGCTTGATTCGGATAGCCGTCGGGAAATTCTACCGTTCCTGGATCGTTTGCGTGCCGCGCTGCAAATCCCCATTCTCTATGTCTCGCATAACATCGATGAAACTACCCACCTGAGCGATCATCTCATCGTCATGCGTCAAGGACGTGTGACTGAAACTGGCGCACTTGAGCACCTTTTGAGCGATGCGGAAATTTTCGGTGCTGACGCAAGCGGCGTAGTGCTCGATGCCGTCGTCGACGGTTACGACGCCGGCAATCAGCTTTCTAGCGTCCGTTTCGGCGGTGGCACGTTGCTGGTTCCGGGAAAACTGGCCAATGATAACGAGGCAGTGCGACTGCGAGTACTGGCCCGCGATGTCAGTATCAGTCTGCATACACCACCGCGAACGTCGATACTGAATCAAGTGGAGGCCACTGTAGAGCGCATATCAGACAGAGGCGGGCCACATGTTCAGATCGAGCTCCGGGCTGGAACGTCACGATTAGTTGCCAGCGTTTCCCGTCTGTCGCGCACGGATCTGGCGCTAAGGGAGGGGCAAGCCGTCATCGCTCAAATTAAAGGCGTTGCCGTGAAGGCATGGGGGACTTTTTCGTGAAACTGTTGTTGATAGCGGGTAGGCTATCGTCCATCCGCAGCCGGCGTACACCAAAAGGAGCCTATTGATGAATTTACTTCGAGGCCTCATGCTTCTTTTTGCATTTGTCGTAAGCACTTCGGCGCTGGCTGATGCGCAGCTTTACTCCGGGTTGGGGATCGGGGCGTCCGATGCGGACGCAAAGCCAAGCAATGTTCGCAACGCACTTGTCGCGAAAGGCTATGATGTGCAGTCCGTTAGTGTGGATTCTGAAGACAGCGGCTGGCGCTTTCTCGTCGGATTGCGTTTTACCGATGTCTGGGCCGTAGAATTGGGTTACATCGACCTCGGTGAAAGCACTACCAATGTGGTAGGTAATGTTAACCCGACAGAGACTGCACAGTTTACCCAGGACGTGGCCAACGTTTTGCCGGTGATGCCCCGCGGAATAACGCTTGCTGGTGTAGCAAGGCTGAGCATGTCGCAGCTGGGTGCTCAGGGCGCGATGGGCGATAAACTGAACGTTGCGCTAAAACTGGGAATGATCGATGCGGATTCCGAACGCGAGGCTGCCGGCGCAGCCGGTCAGACCGAGGTCGACGCAAGTCCGTATTACGGTCTAGTTTTAGGTTGGGAATTCACGGAATTATGGCGTGGTGTGCTCGGGTATGAAGTGTTCAACATGGCGGATTCGACTGAATATTGGTCCGCGGGGTTGGAATACAAATTTCCTTATGCAGGCAATTGACTACCAAGGGCAACCGTAGCGGCGATTTGCGCGGTATCGCACAGGTCGCTCTGGCCACACACGATGTTGATCGTGCCGCTGCCTTTTACCGCGATATTCTGGGCCTGACGGAATTGTTTTGTACCGGCGGAATGGCTTTTCTGTCCTGTGGCGGCATACGCTTGATGATTTCCCCGCCATCGGCGGAAGAGTTCGATCATGCCTCGTCGATTTTGTATTTCGACGTTGTGGACATCCAAGCGGCTTATGAGGACTTGCAAGCGCGTGGGGTCGAGTTTGTTGGCGGCCCTCATTGCATTGGGCAGATGGGTGAATCAGACGTCTGGAACGCCCATTTTCGCGACCCTGACGGCAATCTCATGTCGCTGACCAGTACTGTGTCCGTGTAACCAAGGCGCTTGCCACAAGCGTTAGAGGTTTTGTCGCGACTTTCTTACACCATTATTCGGTATCTGCGCATCGGAACTACGCGGTTGCGTGACTAAGCTTTATTGGTTCAGAACCCGGCAGCGATTCGGCAAACGCCGCTCCTACCAGCTGCGACGGTGTGTAGGCACCACCATTGCGGTTGGTGGATAACACATTTTGCACGATACCCAGTGACCCGTTAACGGTCACATCGTAACCGTTGGCGGTCTTCAGTCGCCCTGTGAGAGTCTCACGTCCGTTGCTGACCTCACCCCACACATACATCGCGTTGCGTCGCCGCTGTTCGGGCGTCGGGCCTGTCACACGTTTTTCCACCTGGGCTTTTAGTAAGTTCTGCACTATTCCCAACCCCAGAATGGGCCGGATCAGATTCAATCGTCGCATGCGTTTGGGCAGTTGTGATGATACGGCGATGTAGGTCTCGATATTCGGAATGCCGGTGGTGTAGTAGGCCGTCGCGACATCACCCCAGGGTATGGTCATTCCGAGTTTTTCTCCGTCGCCAAAATCGATTGTGCGTGTACGGTAGGCAAGTGGTACCTGCGTCAGCTTCCCGTCTTTGCGGATGCGGCCTCCGGTCGACAGTCCTTCAACACTGGTCTTGGCAGTGCCTCGACTGAGTCCTGAGCGCGAGTCAAAACCTAGCGCAAGTTGTGAGGCATCGACCATGCGCTCTTTCAGTGTGGCCGCCACGCAATCGGTGGGAATTACATCAAAACCAACGCCGGGGCAAATCACGATACCCGAATCGCGTGCTGGGTCTGCCAGACTCTGTGCCAGTTCGAACACCGCAATTTCGCCGGTGATATCCAGGTAATGTGTCCTGGATTTCAGACAAGCCTGCATCATAGGTTCCGCAGTCGCTGAAAACGGCCCGGCGCAATGCAGCACGAGTGACATGTCTTCGAGCTGTTTGCTCGAATTGTGGTCCAACGAGAACACACGGCTTTGCAAGCCCAAACTCCCGGCAAGCTCGGTAACGGAATTGGACCTGCCCGCGAGGACCGGTGTCATGCCACGGTTGACTGCTTCTTCCGCAATGAGCTTGCCCGTGTAGCCATTCGCGCCGTAAATCATCCAGTTCATATTTTCTGCGACTCCTCGATGTTCGATTTGCCAAATCCGCCGGTTTGTCTCATTAGCACCTTGAAAAATAACTCGGGTGCAAAGCGTTTGAGACGATAAAGCCAACGGGCATCCGTATGCGAAATAATCATGAACCGGTTGCGCAGGACCGCCTGGTATATGTCGGCAGCAACATCATCGGCTGTTACCGTTGACCGCGCGAGGTGCTTATCGGCGACTATGCGCAGAGCCGGATCTCGCGCGCGAAATGACTCCATCAGGTTGGTTTGAAAAAAAGACGGACACGCCACTGAGACACCGACACCTTTGGGCTGCATTTCGGCACGCAGGCTTTCAGACAATCCGATAACCCCGATCTTTGCCACGTTGTAGCTGGCCATTGCCGGAGCCTGTGCGATACCGGCAAAGGACGCGATATTGACGATATGACCAGTACCTTGTCTGGCCAGAACCGGCGCATAGACATGACAACCCCGCACGACACCCATCAAGTTGATATCGACTGCCCAGTCCCAGTCAGTCATCGGTGTGTCGGTAACAGTACCGGCAACGGCGACGCCCGCGTTGTTGACGACGACGTCCACGCCCGACCAGTCACGCAACAGCTTATCCTTTATCTCCCGTAGGCTCTCTTCCGAGCGAACATCGCAGGTCACGGAAAAGCCTCTGCCACCGGTCGCCGTGATTTGCTCCAATGCTGCCGCGGCACGATCGCCGTCGATATCGCTGATGGCAACTCGCCAGCCGTGACCGGCATATTTTCGCGCGAGGGCCAGCCCCAGACCGCTACCGGCACCGGTGATAAAAATGCGTTTGTCGGAAAAGCGATCCCCCATAGGATCACGCGAGTGTAACGCGGTCACGCCGGTTTGACACGGCCGAAACCGGTCACTACGGTGCGTTTTTGTCGAGGGGAAGCGGCGTGGACTCGAAATTGTTCGATTTGAGCCAACGTGTTGCTGTGGTGTCCGGTGGCAGCCGCGGTATTGGTCAGGCAATTGCTGAATTGTTGGCCGCGCATGGCGCTCATGTTGTGGTATCCAGCCGCCGGGCGGAGGGGGTCGAGGAATCGGCTGCGGCAATTCGTGGCCAGGGTGGATCGGCCGAGGCGGCTGTCTGTCATGCTGGTAAAACCGACGATATCGACAGACTCGTCAAGCAAGTGACTGACCAGCATGGGCGATTGGACATCCTGGTAAATAACGCAGCGGCAAACCCGTATTTCGGGCCCATACTCGAGACCGATCCGAGTGCTGCCGACAAAACGATTGAAGTGAATATGCGCGGCTATTTTCATTTCACCAAGCAGGTGGGTGCCTACATGCGCGACCACGGTGGCGGCAGTATCGTCAACATCGCCTCAGTCAATGGTGTCAGGCCCGCACCGTGGCAGGGAATTTACTCAATCACAAAAGCAGCGGTCATAAACATGACGCAGGCTTTCGCAAGGGAATGCGCCCCGAACAATATCAGGGTCAATGCCGTGCTGCCGGGGCTTACCGATACAAAATTTGCGTCGGCGATTACCAAGAACGAAAAGGTCTTGAAAAATGTGCTACCACTGATTCCCATGGGACGGGTTGCGCAACCTGAGGAAATTGCCCCTGCTGTGCTGTTTTTGGTGTCAGATGCGGCAACGTACGTCACGGGCGTCTGTCTGCCGGTGGATGGTGGCTTTTTGACGTGATGATTTATAAATCGGCATGCCGTTGCGTGCAGATTGCCAGTGTTTTCTTTTTCGCAGTTGCAGCGTCGCTACTCGGCGCTTGCGATGCCCGCGATGAAGCCGCAACGGACCGGCGTCCGGTCGTTGTGGTCAGTATCCCACCGCAGGCGTTCCTGATTGAACGCATTGCCGGCGACCGGGTTGATGTAAAAACACTGATAGTGCCCGGTCGTAGTCCGGAGGACTTTCAACCGTTGCCGCAACAGATCGCCGAGATCGCAGATGCAACTTATTATTTCACTATCGGTTTGCCGTTTGAGGAGATCTGGTTGCCGCGGCTGACCGAAACGCATCCCGAAATCGAAATCGTCGCGATGCATGCGACGCTGGAAGCGGGTTCAGGCGACCCACATAATTGGACCGATCCAAGTCAGGCGATTCAGCTGGCGCGGACGGCATTTGCGCCTCTCGAAAAAATGTTCCCGGCGAGTGCCGAAGTTATTTCCGGTAATTTGCACAGTCTGATCGAGGAGCTGGAAATACTGGACAGCCGCATCCAGAAACTGATGGATAATCAGGCTAATCGCAGGTTTCTGGTTTACCATCCTGCCTGGTCGCACTTTTCGGATCGCTACGGTCTTGAGCAAATCGCATTTGAACGGGATGGTAAACAACCGGGCGCCCGTGATCTTGCGGAGCTTCTGGCACTGTGCCGGACCAACGAAGTACAGACGGTATTTGTGCAACCGCAAAGCTCATCGGGGCATGCGCAACGATTCGCACACGAGTTGGGGGTGCGACAAGAGATGATCGATCCATTGCACTATTACTATGTCGACAACCTCTGGGCGGTGGCCGAGCTCATTGCGGGTGAATTGTGGTGAGCGACGTTGTCGTACGATTGCGCGACGTTGCAGTCAGCTTTGCCGGTCAGCCGATTCTTTCGGACGCTAACCTGGATATCCACGAAGGAGAATTTCTGGGCGTCGTGGGTCCGAACGGCAGCGGCAAGACAACATTGTTGCGTGTCATCGTGGGTCTGATTCAGCCTGACAGCGGCACTGTGGAGATCCTGGGGCAGGCCCCCGGTCAGGCAGGCAATGCAATCGGCTATGTGGCCCAATTCGTCAGTTTTCGGCGTAATTTTCCGATCTCGGTCGAGCAGACGGTGCTGTTGGGCCGTCTGGGGCTGACAAGCCGTATTGGTCGGTATCACAGTGAAGACCGTGAGGCAGCGCGACAGGCGCTGGAGCAGGTCGGTGCCTGGAATCTGCGGGATAAGCCCATCGGGGTCATCTCGGGCGGCCAGCTGCAACGGGTACTGATTGCGCGGGCATTGGCCGGGCGTCCGAGGATTCTCCTGCTCGATGAACCGACATCCAATGTGGATATGGCAGCCGAGGAGGGCATTTTTGGCCTATTGCGTGAACTGAGCCAGACCATGGCCATTGTGCTGGTCTCGCACGATGTCGGATTTGTTTCGGAGTACGTGGCACGTGTGGCGTGCGTTAATCGCAGCATCGTCAGTCACCGCACTTCTGAGATCACGCCGGAAGTACTGCGTGGTTTGTACGGTCACGGTGTGCATGTCATCGATCACAGTGCGGCCGGCGGGGACCTGGCATGAGCCAATTTTTTGAAGCACTGGCCAGCCAGGTCTTTATGCAATACGCATTAGCTGCCGGTCTGCTGGCTAGTTTGGCCTGCGGCATTATTGGGCCGTATGTGATTGTAATGCGTCTCGGTTTGTTGGCCGGCGGCATTGCTCACGCGTTGCTCGGTGGCATGGGCGTTGCCTATTTTCTTGGACAGAGCCCCTTGGCCGGCGCATTGATCACGGCAGTTTTAGCAGCGCTGATTATCGGTTGGGTGAGATTACAGTTCGGCGAAGACGAAGACACAATTATCGCGGCCATTTGGGCAGTCGGTATGGCTCTCGGCGTCCTTTTCATTTCTCGCACACCCGGCTACACCGCAGACCTTATGAGCTATCTGTTCGGCAATATTCTGCTCATTGGACGAAGTGACCTGATTTTCCTGGCCGTGCTCAATGCAATTATTATTGGGATTGTCACTCTCTTCTACAAACAATTTCTGGCCGTGGCGTTTGATGAGGAGTTTGCCCGTGCCCGGGGAATCAGGGTCCGGTTCTTCTATTTGCTGATGTTGGTGCTGGTAGCACTGACAATCGTAGTACTGATACGTGTTGTTGGCCTGATTCTGGTCATTGCGTTACTGACGTTGCCGGCCGCCATTGCCCGGCAGTTCGCGGGAACCTTATACGGCATGATGCTGCTGGCCAGTCTGATCGGTGCCGCATTGACGTTTAGCGGTCTGGCGATCTCATACGGACCGAACTTGCCGTCCGGTGCAACAATTATTGTCTTGGCCGGCCTGAGTTATTTCACTGTGCTGATCCTGCGGCGTCAGCGCCGTTAAAGCGTTTGTTGATTAGAGGAAGCAGATCATGACGACTGAAAAAACAGAGTCATCGGCAACACCCGACAGGGACGCGACCGACGATGTGCAACTCGGTGATTTCATAACAGAAGTCGCAGCGGCAATGACCCAGGGTGCCCTGCAGCTTGCGGCGCGCACCAGTGAGGTACCGTTGCGTATGGCGCGCGCTGTGCTCGCTGATCGTAGAGATCCGGAGGATCTTAAGCCAGACAATCTCAAGTTGATGTATGACGCCGGAGTGTATCTGCGGGATTTGCGCAACGTAACGGGTTTGACACTGAATGACCTGGCCGCGGCGTTGGACATGAAGGATTCAACTTTGCTGGAGTCCGTTGAGGCGGGAGCGGCGACTTTGCCTTTCGAGACTATCCTGCGGCTGGCTTCGCTGGTTGCACGTAACGATCCGGTGCCTTTTGTGATTCGAATGATCCGGTCCTACAACCCTGAAGCGTGGGAGGTGTTACAGAACTGGGGCATCGGCCGTCTGCCGTTGCAATTGGAGCGGGAACGGCAATTTATCAACATCTACCGCGGCAACGATCAGGCACGGGACCTCGGTGATGCCGAGTTTCAGAAAGTCGTTGAATTCACCCGCAGCGCTTTTGAAATGGCGATGCAGTTTTCAGAAGGACCCGAAGAAAACCAGTAGGTGAAGCCCCCATTCTGCCCGGTGCGAACACAAACCGTCAGGCGCGTCGGCCCGCCGGATCTTCGATACCGGCAATAATCTACATCGCGCCGCAGCAGTAGCCGTCATTCCTCGTTAAACGCCACTCGTGAGAAAAAATGGACTTTGGATTATGGAAAACGTGTTGCGCGCGAACTATATTAAATAGGCGCCACGCTAGAGAAATAATCCCGGTGGGGTGCTGCCAATTAACATAATAAAGGGAGTATGTGTATGATTAACTTTAATTCAAAGGCTTATAAGCTTTTTATCGTTTTGATCTTAACTTCAGTTCTGGGGGTATCCTCTGCCATCGCGCAGGTGGTGATTCACGAAGTACAAGTCGTGGATGCATCTGGCTCCCCTGAGGGGGATCCCGCTTTCTTAGTCATTTATGGCACAGGATTCAGTGACCCCGCCGAAATAACTCTGGGCACCCAAATGGAAGCTCTAACCGTAGCTGACGACCAGAGTTTCTGTACCGACCTGCCCGACCCGCCACCGCTGGATGCGACCGGGATCAGCTGCGTGGTGGCCGAGTTACCGGATCCCATTCCGTGTGGCGATTATCTGCTGTCGGTCGAAGGGGATGTACCGCTGGCAAGCTGTGCGGACGGTAAGCCCGAGGCATTGGTGTTCCAGTATACGGGCGAAAGTTGCGACGCAACTACTAATCCGCAGGAAGGAAAGTTCGAATGTGAGTTCGATCCGAATTTTGAGGCGCCGGTGCAGGTGGTATGCGACGACGGCGACTGCACGGTCGACCCGAGCGATGCGAGCATCGGTTTAGGTGGCACAGTCACGCTGTTTTCGAGCGGTAACCGTTTCCCCTCGGATACGGATTTCCAAATCCTAGACGCGAACGGCGTTCTGCTGCAAGACCTGCGAATCCACGCCTCCTGCTCTAAAGATCTCAATGTGGGCGACCAATTCGGCGCGATGGTGCTGACAGGATTCATTCCAGAAGGCTCCGGTGTCATGAAGACGTTCTCCGAATACGATCTGACCATCTGTGCTGTTGCTGGCCCGCAAGGTCCGCAGGGGAAGATTGGTGAGACCGGTGCCCAGGGCGTGCAGGGCAAGATCGGTGAGACCGGTGTCCAGGGCGTTCAAGGCAAGATCGGTGAGACCGGTGCCCAGGGCGTGCAGGGCAAGATCGGTGAGACCGGTGCCCAGGGAACACAAGGCAAGATTGGTGACACCGGTGACCAGGGCGTGCAGGGCAAGATCGGTGAGACCGGTGCCCAGGGAACACAAGGCAAGATCGGTGAGACCGGTGCCCAGGGCGTGCAGGGCAAGATCGGTGGGACCGGTGCCCAGGGGACA
>Ga0224508_10001246_pt1 | contig 23103 bp, 19 predicted proteins | sample SF_Jan12_sed_USG_4_FD_170157 | JGI IMG/M metagenome (GOLD analysis project Ga0224508, IMG submission 170157) | Sediment microbial communities from San Francisco Bay, California, United States - SF_Jan12_sed_USGS_21 | ecosystem: Environmental > Aquatic > Marine > Sediment | place: USA... | reverse complement strand
ATTAGAAATCGCGCGACAATACAAACCGGCCAGCCGGGTTTTATCATGACGCGGTATATGGGAGTGGCAGATGAGTGTGACATTTGACGATATCCAGGCCGCCGGCAAGGCGCTGGAAGGCCAGGCCGTGCGCACACCGATGCTGCATGCGCCCAAGCTGTCGGAGATGACCGGTGCGGAGATTTTCGTGAAGTTCGAGAATCTGCAGGTGACCAATTCGTTCAAGGACCGCGGTGCTTTCATCAAGCTGAACAGCCTGAGCGAGGCTGAACGCGAATCCGGTGTGATTGCCATGTCGGCCGGCAATCACGCCCAGGCGGTTGCCTATCATGCCAAACGGCTCGGTATTCCTGCGACCATCGTAATGCCGGAGACAACTCCGTTTACCAAGGTGGCGCGAACGCGGGCACATGGGGCCAATGTTGTGCTGTCGGGTGAGACGTTGGCAGAAAGCCAGACAACGGCAGAAGAAATCATCGCCGATCAGGGCCTGGTGCTGGTCCATCCTTATGACGATGACAGGATTATCGCCGGCCAGGGCACCGCCTGTCTTGAGATGCTGCAAGACCAGCCGGAGTTGGATGTCCTTGTCATTCCAATTGGCGGTGGCGGACTTGCATCGGGAATGTCGATCGTTGCCAAACACTTACGGCCGCAAATTGAAGTGATTGGGGTCGAGGTTGAGCATTTCCCAGCGATGTATCATGCAGTGCGTGGTGAAACCGCGCGCTGCGGCGGCGCCACGCTTGCCGAGGGCATTGCCGTGAAAAATGTTTCCGAGCGCACCATCGCCATCTGCAAGAACCTGGTGGATGATATCCGGCTGGTCGACGAGGCCTCGATCGAACAGGCGATGGCGGCCTACCTCACGGAGGTAAAGACGGTCGCGGAAGGCGCCGGCGCTGCCGGACTGGCCGCCGTTCTTGCCGATCCGGCGCATTTTCGCGGCCGGCAGGTCGGTTTGGTCCTGTGCGGCGGCAATGTCGATCCGCGCATTCTGGCCTCGGTCATCTACCGTGAGCTGGAACGCGATCAGAGGATTGTCAGCCTGCGCATCAAGATCGACGACCGGCCCGGCACATTGGGCAGGATTGCCACGCTAATTGGCTCGCTTGGCGCCAATATCCTCGAAGTCTCGCACCACCGCATGCTGCTGGACACACCTGCCAAGGCCGCAGATCTGGAATTCATGATCGAGACACGCGACGGCCGGCATGCTGAAGAAATTGTTGCTGCAATCGAACAGCTGGGCTTTGTCATTCGGGTGCTCGATGCACCAGGGGGCAAAGAAACCGTACGCGCACATTGATCAGCATCATTTCGCTGCAACGGCGATAGCGTGCTACTCTTGAATCCGGGAAGCGTCAAAGGGGCCGGCTAACCCATGCACATGTGGGCGACTTTCGCGATCATCTGCGTCGCTATCGTGTTGTTTGCGACGGAGTTTGCTGCGCTTGAGATCATCGCGCTTGGCGTGATCGTCGCCCTCCTCCTGTTGTTCCAGTTTTCACCGCTCATTGATGACCAGGGACACAATCTGCTGCCTGCAGAGTCACTATTGTCCGGCTTTTCCAATTCGGCGCTGCTGTCTATTCTTGCTCTTTTGGTCATCGGCCAGGGACTTCATCAAAGCGGTGCACTTGACGGGCTGATCACCCGATTGGTGGCAATCGGGCGTGGCCGGAAAAGCTTGATCCTTGCGATCACACTGCTGGTCGCCGGTGTCATCAGCGCTTTCATGAACAACACGCCCATAGTCGTGATGTTCATTCCGGTTGTCGCCGCCCTGGCCAACAGGTTCGGGCGGGGCAGTCGAACAGTCCTTATGCCGCTGTCCTATCTTGCCATTCTTGGCGGTATGCTGACGCTGATTGGGTCGTCTACAAATTTGCTTGTTGCCGACGCGGCGCAGCGAGCACTGGGGCGTTCCATGGGCTTTTTTGAGCTAATGGTTCCTGGTGCGTTTCTCGCCGCCGTTGGCGCCTGTTACACCCTGGTGGTGGTGCCGCGATTGTTGGCGGGCAAAGCTGGCAATGCAGAACATAAAATTGAAGAAGGTGGGCGGCAGTTCATCGCGCAGCTTGAAATTACCAAAGACCATGATCTCGTCGGTGCCAGGTCGGTTGCCGGCATGTTCCGGGAACTGGAGGGAATGACCGTACGGATGATCGGCCGCCATGGACAGTTCATCCTGCCGCCATTCGAAGATGTGGTTCTGTCACCAGGCGACACGGTGGTTCTCGCGACGACCCGCCGAGCTCTCCTGTCGGCGCTGCACATACGCGGTGAGATTAATGCAAGGAATTCGGATGGCGGGGCAAACGATGCGACCCGCGAGGCCTGGCTGGTCGCCGAGGCAGCTGTTGCGCCAGGATCACGAATGAGCGGGCGCCTGTTATCGCGGGCAGCATTCTGGTCGAGAACCGGGTGCCGCATTATCGGGGTGCAACGGCACCAGCGGATGGGCCGCGCGCGACTGGAGGACATCCGGCTTCAGAATGGCGATGTGCTATTGATCACCGGCCCACGGCAACCATTGAGACAACTCAGGCGTGACCGTGATCTGCTCATCCTGGATGGATCAATCAGCGATCTGCCGGCGCATTATTCCGCGCGCCGGGCGTTGGTCATCTTTGCCACGACAATCTTTTTGTCGGCGACTACCCTGGTGCCTATCGTGGTGGCGACGATTACCGGGGCTCTGGCGATGGTTTCATGCCGCTGCCTGAACATTCAACAGGCCACCCGGGCGATCAATTTACAGATCGTCATGTTGATCGTTGCCGGCATAGCCATGGCGACCGCGTTGCAGCAGACCGGTGGCGCAACCTACCTGGCGAGCGGCATCCTCAACGTGTTCACGGGGGCCGACACGGTGGTACTGCTGGCGATCTTATTCGTGCTCGTTGCCATCATGACCAACATCTTGTCCAACAATGCGACCGCACTCATTTTCACGCCAATCGCGATCAATACGGCCCAACAGCTCAATGTCGACCCGACGCCGTTCGTCCATGCGGTGATATTTGCTGCCAACTGTTCGTTCATCTCGCCGATCGGCTATCAGACCAACCTTCTGGTCATGGGTCCGGGAAACTACCGATATATCGACTTCATGCGGATCGGCACGCCACTGGCCCTGCTCGTCTGGCTCACATTCTGTCTCATCGCGCCCTGGTATTATGAAATCTGAGCCTATTAACAATAGACATTTTGATGCGGTAGGTGGTTGGTTTTCATCAGCGATCAATGCTATCCCTTATGCAGTGACAATAGTGATGCCAGGTTGAGTCATTGAGCGTCGAGCGCCGTAATTTTCCGCAGTTTTTTATCACCTCTCCAGCACCGTGCCCGTATCTGTCGGGACGTGTAGAGCGCAAAGTATTCACGCACCTGATCAATCAGGATGCGCAAAAGCTGCACGATGCGCTGTCGCACGGCGGTTTCAGGCGCAGCCAAAACATCGCCTATCGGCCCGCGTGTGATGGATGCAACGCCTGTGTATCGGTTCGGGTGCCGGTCGGCATGTTCGAATGGACCCGCGGCTTTCGCCGCACCTTACGGCGCAACCGCGATCTCGTTGCATGCGAAGTCGACGCCCGCGCAACGTCGGAGCAGTATTCCCTGTTCCGCAATTACATCGAAACCCGGCACGACGACGGTGGCATGGCCGACATGACGGTGCTCGATTTCTCGTCGATGATCAATGAAACCTTCGTCAACACCCAACTCATCGAATATCGGCTGCCGCACGACATCTCCCTGGCCGGCAAAACGGTGCGTGGTGGAGAACTGATTGCTGCTTCGCTTATCGACAAGCTCGAAGATGGACTGTCGATGATTTACAGCTTCTATGAACCCGCCTTGCAAGAACGCGGTTTGGGAACTTTCATGATTCTCGACCATATAGAACGGGCGCAAAAATTAGGACTATCTTATGTTTATTTGGGTTATTGGATAGCCGACTCTCAGAAGATGGACTATAAATCGCGCTTTCTTCCTCAGGAACGTCTTAGTCCGGATGGTTGGAAGCTGCATCTTAAGTAAAAGATAATTACAATAAAGATAAAACATAGATGATTTTAGGCGAACAGCAACGTCACAACCAAAGGCTTGGTATGTCGATGACTCTCATTGGCGGCCTGTTGCTGACTGTTGATGCGCCTCTTTTGCGCCTTGCGCAAACCGACAGTTGGACAATCATTCTCATTCGAGGCGTTTTTGCATTCAGTGCGATGCTGGCCTTCTGGGTGCTTTTCCAGCGCGGCAGGAAAGGCTCCAGTCCGTTCGTAAATGGTTATCTGAGCGTCTTTATCTCGTGCCTGACAGCGATTGTCAGCGTTATGTTCGTCAACGCCATTCAGCTGACATCTGTTGCGAATGTCGTGTTCCTGATGGCCTTTAATCCGATGTTTGCTGCATTGTTGTCTTGGCTGTTCCTTGGCGAGAGGCAATCTACTGCAACGTTATTGGCAATCCTGGCCGCATTTGGTGGTGTTTCTATCATTGTCTGGGACAGCGTTAATATCGGCAATCCGTTGGGAGATTTCCTTGCTTTGGGAGTGTCGCTGACGCTGGCCGTCATTTTAACGATCGTGCGCCGCAGCGGTACCGATCAATCCATGAGCCCTGCTTTCGGCAGCTTGATGGCAGCAATGGCGGTTATCGGGTTCTCAAGCCCAGGATCGTTGGAAGTCGCCAGCTGGGGCTGGCTGGCCTTGAACGGGCTGATCGTTATACCTTTGTCATCAGCTCTTTTGATGCTCGGACCCAGGTACATCGCAGCACCGGTGGTTGCAATGTTTTTCCTGCTGGAAACCGTGCTTACACCGGTCTGGATGTGGCTCATCTTCAACGAAGTACCGACCGTGCGGAGCATGATAGGTGGCGTAGTTATCGTACTTGCGCTGCTTGCTCATAGTATCTGGTCGCTGAAGAGCAAAGGCACTGCCGGGTTCGCGGGCCTTCAACGCCAGGCGGCCGAATAGCGCTCCTGACGTTTACCACACCCGCAGTATCCAGCTTGAGAACTGCAACATTTCTCATATTGTTTTATCAATTGATGGCACCGATCCGTTTGTGACGGTCTGAGCCAAAGAAGACAGGCGCCGGACAACCTGCTCTAACAGGGCATGTAACCAGCAGATGGGTCCCGCAACTTATCTGCTACGCGTCCGATGGGAGAGAACAGATGAGGGCTCTGGATGACCCCCTTGCAGCATCAAGGGTAGTCGAAACGTTGCGCGCCGGCCTCGTGGCACGTGGGTTGACAATCGGATTTTCAGATGACTTTGAGCGGTTTGATCAGTTGAAACGCGAATGCCGGGATGGCCAGGCGATTGCACCGTTGTTTGACCCTGCAGTTGCCAATGTCGACGGAAAACGGGCATTCTGGCTCGCACTACATGACGCCGCTGGCAAAACCTGCGCAATTCAGGCCTTCCGAACTGACTTTGTTGAACCCAATCTGGCCGACTGGGCTCTGGGCTGGGTCCTGGGGGTTTACCTTAAGCGCGAAGAGCTACTCATTCCCCAGCAATTGGATGTTGCTCCACACTCGATTGCAAAGTCGCTGGACGGCCGTATCGTTTATCATGGTGAGTTGTGGCTCGACCGGTCAATGCGTGGTCATGGCGTTATGGAAGAGTTTGCCAAGCTGGGCATCTTCCTGTCCCTGATAAAATGGCAGCCTGAGGCGGTCTGGTGTTTGTGCAGCAACAGGCTGGCAACGAACGGCACCATGACAAGAATGGGCTATGCTCACCTGGAGCGTGGGTTTTTCAACTGGTCGTTCCTGCCCGATGGTGCAGATGAAGTCGAATGGCTGGCGGCTGCGACAAAAGATTCACTCGAGCTCATGATCCAGAATATGGCGCAACAATAAGGGTTTAGGCGCAATACATCATATGATGGAAATGTCGACTTTGCTGAATTCAGACAGAACAGTCACGCCCGACTGACCATCCGCGAAGGTCTGCGGCAGGACGACCCGCTGATATGGGAACCATTTGATCGGTGAGTTGGGAAAAGACATCGCTGCATAGACATGCCCGTAATGAGGCATCCCGGTTTGCATGACTTGCGGATAAACCTCGCTGACAATCTGATCGTAACTGCCACCGTTGATACACGGATAGGAAACCGGCTCCAGGCCCCACAATTTGCCGATCGTTGATTTGGCGCCGATGCGGGTGATTTTGAAGCGCGAATCATCGGGATCCTGCACCAGATCGACACTGTACTCAGGTCTGGCTTTTACATGGACCAGAGCATCACCCAGAATATCGGGAATGTATGTGCTGGCATCCGGGACAACCGGTTTGACGTAGGTCCGTGACTGCAAATGCACATCGCTTTTGGCCATGATTGCATGAATACGCTCTCGGGCGGTGAAGGGGTCGCTAAGCGTTTCGCTGAACCAGCCGACGAGATAGTATTGCAGCGTAATCGGGGTTGGCTGATGAAGTAGCCAATCCATTGCAAAATACAAAGACGACCAATTGCCTGAAAATACAGACCAGCGCACGGTGGTTCCGCTTGCGTCCGCAGTCAGGCGCACCAGACCTTTTCTGTCGAGAAGTGAGGCTTCGTCCCAGGCCCCCAGACCCAACTTGTCCAGCGAACTGACAATTTCGCCGTTTGCGACCCAATGTAGGCTATCGTCGCTCAACTGTTTTGCCTTCTCTCCCACACGGCCCCGGATACCAACTGGGTCCGGAACCGAAATTACCGCTCACGCGTTTCCCCTACGGAAAACACCTGTAACTTCTATTTAGAGCACATATCTTGCAAACATTCGGTTAATGACAACCACCTGAGGTTGTGAAAATCGCAGGAAACCGGGTCTTGTCACGTTAACCATATAGTGAAATATTGCTCAGTGAACCGACTAATTCAGAATTGTAATCTATCTATTTATGATGAATTAACTACTGTGAGCTTGGGGACGGTTGGAATTTTCGCACGCGATAGTCATTGGCATGACTGATGCGTGGGGATGGGATGAACAAAACGGCGGGGGCGATCACCTTGTTGAAGATACCCGACTCTGCACGCGCGCGGCGGGCTGTACGGAACCTGGACAGCAGTCATCCCGCCAAGCGTGACTTCCCTGTCTGGCATTTCTCGATGCTTAACGACGATCGTCGGAACAGGGCAATCGAGCAGTGCATCAATGATTTGCCCTTGGCTGGCAAGACAGTTGTCGAAATTGGCACGGGCACCGGCCTCATTGCCCTGATGTTTGCCCGAGCTGGCGCGGAACGGGTCATCACCTGCGAGATGAACCACAATCTGGCAGATGTTGCCCGGCATATCATTGAATCAACCGAATACAACGATCGCATAACAATTATCGAGCGTAACTCTAGCGATGCAATCGCCGAAGGTTTGCTGCCCACTGCACCTGATTATATCTTTACCGAGACCGTGGACTGCGGTGTCGTGGGAGAATCCTTTTTCGAGATTGCCACAGATATACAGAAAATCGCCGGGGCCCAGACAATCGTTCTGCCAGGACAAATCCGCCAGATCGGAATGGTAGTGCAGTCGCAACAACTTCTTGATCTGAATTCGGTAGTTGATGTCTGTGGCTTTGACCTGAGCGTATTGAATGCATTCTCAACGCCGACCTACTTTCCAGTGCACGAACAGCTGTATGACTACAAGGCACTAAGCGAACCGGCAATGTTGCGGCAATACGAGTATTTGTCCAACCTGCCTACTCCAACCGTAACGCCTGCAATTGTAAACGATGGACTGGCCTCCGGCATCATGTCCTGGATGGAAATCGACTTTGGCGGTCACATGTTCTCAAATGAACCAGGCATCACCAGCCATTGGCATAAGGCCTTCCATCCCTTCGACAAGCCGGTAGAGATCTCAGCAGGCGAGAGCCTTGAACTTACTATGGATGACGACGGCAAGGCGATATGCGATCTGCTGGATGGCGCAGCACGCATCAAGCGCGTCAGTATCTAAAACGGCTCAACTGAATTTGTTATTCCTTGGGAAGCCCTTTGGCGGCAAACGGCCGGCCTGGGCGCGCTTTCCAACCCACTCAGCCAACTCGTTGACCCGCCATGTGCGTCCCGATGAATCGATCCAGGACAGACCCTCAGACATTGCAAAGGCGGTGACGTCGGCCAAAGCGCCATCTTTGTATTTTTGCAACCGGACACCTCGCCCCCTGGTCATCTCGGGCAGATCCGACATGTCGAATATGAGCATCTTGCGGTTTTCACCGACAACGGCCACATGATCGGCAGCACTAGCGACAAATGCACATACCTGTGCCTCGTTGGGCAGCTTGACATTAAGCACCTGCTTGCCTTTGCGGGTGTTTGCGATGCAATCAGCCTCACTGACGATAAAGCCATAGCCATCACTGGAGGCAACCAGCAACCGGCGGTCAGGCGAATGAACGAACAATGCAACGACTGCATCAGCTGCATCAACATCAACCATCAGCCTAAGCGGCTCGCCGTGGCCGCGTCCGCCTGGCAGCTTGTTGACGTCAAGCGTATAGAACCGTCCGGACGATGCCAGCAACAGCAGTTTGTCGGTGGTCTGGGCATGTAGCGCATATTTACTCTTGTCGCCCTCCTTAAATGCCAGGGCAGAGGTATCTTCCAGATGGCCCTTCATCGATCGGATCCAGCCCTTTTCCGAACAAACTACCGTGACCGGTTCTCTTTCGATCATCGCCTGTTCGAGATCGACATCCACTTCGGGGGCAATTGCGAAATCGGTCCGCCTGCGGCCAAGATCGGTTTTCTTGCCGTATTTGTCGCGGGTATTACGGATCTCAGTGCTGATCGTATTCCACTGCTCGTCGCTTGAGGCGAGTAGCGCCCGCAAGCGGCCCTGTTCTTCGGTCAGGCCCTCATGTTCCTTTCGGATCTCGATCTCTTCGAGCTTGCGCAATGCCCGCAGACGCATGTTCAAAATGGCTTCGGCCTGAACATCGTTTAGCTCAAAGCGCTGCATCAATTCCTGTTTGGGCTCATCTTCTTCGCGAATAATTCGGATCACTTCATCCAAATTCAGGTAGGCGATCAGATAACCGCCAAGAATTTCCAGTCGTCTGGCAATCTGATCAAGCCGGTATTCGGTACGCCGGACCAATACTTCCTGACGGTGGTCGAGCCATTCGCGCAGAACATCACGCAGGCTCATGACCTTGGGCACCCGCCCGTGCGACAGGACGTTCATGTTGAGCGGAATACGCGATTCTAGCTCGGTGAACTTGAACATCGATTCCATCAGCACAACCGGATCGACCGTGCGGCTCTTGGGCTCCAGGATCAGCCGGATGTCTTCGGCCGATTCATCGCGCACATCGCCCAGCAACGGCAGCTTGCGCTCGTTCACCAGACCGGCAATCTTTTCGATCAGGCGGCCCTTTTGCACCTGGTAGGGGATTTCGGTGATGACGATCTGCCAAGTGCCACGGCCAAGGTCTTCAGTGGCCCAACGGGCGCGGACGCGAAAGCCACCCTTGCCAGTCCGATAGGCCTCGGCAATCGTTGAAGGCTCCTCAACGATTATGCCGCCAGTCGGCAAGTCGGGACCGGGCACGTAAGACATCAGCTTGTCGATGCCGGCATTGGGGGATTTTATCAGATGAAGCGCTGCCTCACACAGCTCGGCGGCATTGTGAGGCGGTATGGATGTCGCCATGCCAACGGCAATGCCGGAGGCGCCATTGGCCAGCAAATTGGGGAATGCACCTGGCAGGACGACCGGTTCTTCGTCCTCACCGTTATAGGTCTCGCGAAAATCGACGGTGTTCTGGTCGATGCCGTCAAGCAGGGCAACTGCAACATCGGTCAGGCGTGCTTCGGTGTATCTGTAGGCGGCTGCATTGTCGCCATCGATATTGCCGAAATTGCCCTGCCCTTCGATCAATGGATAGCGCTGGGCGAATTCCTGAGCCAGCCGGACCAGCGCATCATAGACCGCCTGATCGCCGTGCGGATGGTACTTACCGATGACGTCACCAACTACGCGTGCGCATTTCTTGAAGCCGGAAGACGGGTCAAGCTTGAGCAGCCGCATGGCATAAAGCAGGCGCCGATGGACGGGTTTGAGGCCATCTCGCACATCGGGTAAGGCGCGATGCATGATGGTCGACAGCGCATAGGCAAGATAGCGCTCTTCGAGGGCCTCGCGCAGATTGATGGATTCTGGATCGGTGCCGTCCGGCGGCAAGGTGAGATCATTCATGATTCGTCATATATATCACGTGACAGACGTGCAAAACACCGGATTTCCCGCGTTTATTCGTCACTTGCGACATTGGGCAGATTGCTCAGATCCGGTGCACAATCACTTTGCAGCGTGGCTTCTTGCCCCAACTGATGGCAGCGGCCCGGCGCACGGCACTACGCAGCGTATCGATGACTGTCGTATCATTGCGCCGTTGCGCCCCGGTCATGTCTTCCAGCGCGCCAATGGCAGCCAGTTGCAGCTCATGGTGGATGGGAGCATCATCGGTTTCGGGAATACCTTCAACTTCCAGCTGGGGCGGCTGGAGCACCTTGCCCTTGGCATCCAGGAGCGCCGAAACACAAACAATGCCGGCAAATGACAACCTGCGGCGCTCGCGTGCCGGACCATCGTGCGAGGGCACCAGGATGCGGCCGTCGACATGGGTCCGGCCGGCAATCACTTCACCAATGATCTCCACTGGTCCGGGGTTGAGCTGCACCAGGTCACCGTTCAAGGCCATGACTGTTTCATCTATGCCTTTTGATTTGGCAAACTCGGCATGCCGCTTCAAATGCACGGCCTCGCCGTGCATCGGCACCAATGCACGCGGGCGTAACCACTCGTACATGATGGCGAGCTCGTCCTGGCGGGGATGACCTGACGAATGGATCAAGGCATCATCAGAGGTCAAGACCTCGACCCCCTGCAAAGCCAGAGCATTTACGACCGCTGCCACCGCCTTTTCATTGCCGGGTATGGTCTTGGATGAAAACACCACCAGATCGCGCTCATCAAGGCTGATCGCGGAGTGGTTATCACCAGCAATGCGGGCCAACGCGGCACGGCTCTCGCCCTGTGAGCCGGTACACAGCAAGAGAGTCTTGTTGCGAGGCAGAAATCCGTAGGCCTCTTCGTCGATGAAGGTGCCGAGATCCTTCATCAGGCCGACCTCGCGGGCCGCCTCGATGGTATTGCGCATGGCCCTGCCGGCGACAACAACCTCGCGCCCGACGGCACGGGCGGCGCGAACCACCGAGGAAATGCGCCCTACATGCGATGCAAAGGTTGTGACGGCCACCCTGCCCTCAGCCCCGTCAATAATCGCCGCAAGCGTATCGGCGACGTCTCGCTCGGACGGCGAATGACCTTCACGCAGGATGTTGGTTGAATCGCAAACCAGAACGTCCACGCCCTCATCGCCAATCTCGCGAAACCGGACCATATCAATTTGCGGTTCGATCGCCGGTGTGCGATCCAGCTTCCAGTCACCCGAGTGTACGATCGTGCCAGCGGCCGTGCGAATAACCAGTGATGCCGGTTCCGGTATGGAGTGGGTTACGGATACGAACTCGACTTCAAATCCGCCGATTGCCACCTGGTCACCCAGCGCGACGATTTCGATCTTTACTACATCCAGCAAGCCGGCCTCGGCGAGTTTACGGCGCAGCAGTTCTGCAGCGAACGGTGTGCAATAGACAGGAACCTGAAGCTGCTCCCACAACCACGGTATGGCCCCCATGTGGTCTTCATGGGCGTGGGTCAAGACAATACCCTGGAGAGATATCCTGCGCTGGTCGATGAAGGAAATTTCCGGGACGATCACATCAATGCCGGGGTCTGCCTCGTCACCGAACTTGACGCCGCAATCGACCATCAACCACTCGCGGTTGCGCTCGGGCCCGTGCCCGTACAGATAAAGGTTCATGCCGATCTCGCCGGCTCCGCCCAACGGCAGAAAAACGAGATCTGCAGCGGACCGGCGCGCGCCTGTGCGTTGGCTGTTTTGTGCCATGGTGCCCCCCTTGGCCCTATCGATCCACTGCCATTGACCGGATTACGTCACCTGCCCGGATGAGTTGTGTGGCGCCGTCCGAGGTTTCTAGCACGAGTGCACCGTCAACCGACAACCCCTGGAACAGTCCTGAAATGATCTTCCCGCCCAGGTCCAAGGAAATCGAGGTGCCAATTTGTCTTGAGCGATCGGTCCAGGCCTGCCTGATGGCGTTGAAATTCCGGCCGTCACTCCATATTTCGAGCCAATTCGAAAAGGCATCAATATAGTGCGGCCAGGCCTCATGCGGCTCGACCTTTGCGCCGTGATCGGCCAGGCAAGTTGCGCCATATCGGGTGTCTTGCGGTGCATGCTGCAAATTGATCCCGCATCCAATTGCCACAGAAACCCGGTCTGATCCGGTGACCGGTATGGTTTCGGCCAGAATGCCGGACAGTTTGTGGCCCTTGAGAAGAACATCATTGGGCCATTTCAAAGACAGGTCGGCATCGGTTCCCAACACATGTGCGGCCAAATCATGGACTGCCAGGGATGTCACGAAACTCAATTGCGACAGTGAAGCAAGCGGCGTATCCGGCGTGATCAGCAGTGTTGTATAAAGATTGCCTGGTTTTGAAACCCAATGCCTGCCTTTACGACCGCGGCCGGCAGACTGGGTATTTGCACGTATCCACAATGGACCGCGCTCGCCGGTTGCGCTCAGACGGTGGGCGTGGGCATTGGTGGAATCAACCTCGTCCAGTTCGGCAAGACGTCTGCCCGTCATCCTAGAATAGCGAGTTTGCAGCGGCCCGGGCTACAACGATGACCGGGTTCGCGAATGCAACAAACACGATCACGAAGATGCCCGAAGCGCCGATGATCATGCGCAACTCAGTCGGCATGGTGTCGAAGTTGTCGACCGGCTCCTCGAAATACATCACGCGGATGATGTTGAGGTAGTAATAGGCCGAGACCACGCTTGAGACGACGCCGATGACCGCAAGCCAAATGAGATCGGCCTTGATGGCAGCCAGGAAGACGAAGTACTTGCCAAAGAAACCGGCAAGCGGTGGGATGCCGGCAAGCGAGAACATCAGCATTGCCAGAATGAAGGCGAGCATCTTGTTGTTCTGCGCCAAACCCGCCAGATCGGAAATCTCCTCAAGCGCGCCGGTCTGGCGGCGCATGGCAAGAACACAGGCAAAGGTACCCAGCGTTGTGATCAGGTAAATCGCCATGTAAATCACGACACCGCGCACACCCTCGGAGCTGCCCGCCGCCAGACCGACAAGGGCATACCCCATATGGCCAATCGATGAGTAGGCGAGCAGACGTTTGATGTTGGTCTGACCAATGGCGGCAAAGGCGCCGAGTACCATTGAGGCAATCGAGATGAAGACGATCACCTGTTGCCAGTCGGTGCTGATCGATGAGAACGGCGTAATCATGGCGCGCACGAACAGGGCGATTGCGGCAATCTTGGGTGCAGCAGCGAAGAACGCGGTAACCGGCGTTGGTGAACCTTCATAGACATCGGGGGTCCACATGTGGAACGGCACGGCGGAGACCTTGAATGCGAGCCCGGCGATCAGGAATACCAGGCCGAAGATCAGGCCAATGCCAGCCTCACCCTGTTTAAGCGTATCTGCTATTCCGGCAAATGAAGTGACACCGGTGAAGCCGTAGATCAACGAGCAACCATAGAGCAGCATGCCTGAAGAAATGGCGCCGAGGACGAAATATTTCAGGCCGGCTTCGGATGAACGGGCCGAGTCCCGGTTGATGGCAGCAAGGACGTAGAGCGACAGGGACTGCAGTTCAAGGCCCATGTAGAGCGCAATCAGGTCATTGGCCGAGATCATCGCCATCATGCCGGCCGTGGCGAGCAGAATGAGGATCGGATATTCGAACCGCTCGATACGCTCCAGCTTCATGAAATGTACCGACATGGTGATGGTGATGGCCGAGCCAAACAGCACCATGACCTTCATGACCCGGGCAAAGGTGTCGACGACGAATGCCCCGTGGAACGCGTCGACCGTGCCGGAGGACGAGAACATCACCAGGGCCGCTGTAGCCGCCAAAACAAACAGCGACAGCGATGTCACGAAGTCGGATGCAGGTTTGGAGCGGAACACGCCGACCATCAGCAGCGCCATGGCAGCAATCACCAACGCGATCTCCGGTAGAGCGGCTGCAGCGTCTGCGGTTGTCAAAATATCTCTCATGACCGACCCTAATTCAAAACTGCGGCTTTGGCCGCGCCGTTTGCATCAATTGCGGCGGTCACCTGGCTGACCAGACTGTCTACCGACGAGGCGAACATATCGAGGATCGGCGAAGGATAGACACCGTAGAAAATCGTCAGGGCAACAAGCGGCAACAGGCAGGCTGCCTCTCGAGGCGTGATGTCCATCATTGCCTTCAAACTGTCCTTTTCCAGCTCGCCGAAGATCGTCCGGCGGTACAGCCACAAGGCATAGCCGGCCGACAGGATGACGCCGGTGGTGGCAAAGAATGCAACCCAGGTATTGGCTTTGAAGGCGCCAACCAGTGTCAGGAACTCGCCGACAAAGCCGGATGTACCCGGCAGGCCGACGTTGGCCATGGTGAACACCATGAAGATCATGGCATAACCGGGCATGCGGTTTACGAGGCCACCGTAAGCGGCAATCTCGCGGGTGTGCATGCGGTCGTAAACAACACCGACGCACAGGAACAGTGCGCCTGAGATCAGGCCATGGCTGATCATCTGGAACATGGCGCCATCGATGCCCTGCCGGTTGAGCGTGAAGATACCCATGGTCACAAAACCCATATGGGCGACGGACGAATAGGCGATCAATTTCTTCATGTCCTCCTGCATCAGGGCGACCAGGGAGGTGTAGATGATCGCAACTACCGATAGGGTAAAGACCAGTGGCGCGAACAACTCTGACGCCAGCGGGAACATCGGCAGCGAGAAGCGCAAGAAGCCATAACCGCCCATTTTCAACAGGATGGCGGCAAGAACGACCGAGCCGGCAGTCGGTGCCTCAACATGGGCATCGGGCAGCCAGGTGTGGACCGGCCACATCGGCATCTTGACCGCAAATGAGGCAAAGAACGCCAGCCACAGCCAGAATTGCATGTCCTCAGGCAGGTTTGAGCTCTTGAGCAGTTCGGGGATATTGGTCGTGCCCGCCTGCCAGAAGATCGCCATGATGGCGAGCAGCATGAGGACCGAGCCAAGTAGTGTATAGAGGAAGAACTTGAAGCTGGCATAGACCCGGCGCTGGCCGCCCCAGATGCCGATGATCAGGAACATCGGGATCAGGCCGCCTTCAAAGAAGATGTAGAACAGGAACAGGTCGAGCGCGCAGAAGACGCCGATCATCAAGGTTTCGAGCACCAGAAAGGCAATCATGTATTCCTTGACGCGCTTTTCGACCTTCCAACTCGCCGCGATACAGATCGGCATGAGGAAAGCAGTGAGGATGACGAACGGCAGCGATATGCCATCAACACCCATGTGATAGGTGCTTGAGCCGATCCAACCGTAACGCTCTTCCAGCTGGAAGCCGGGGTTGCCGGGGTCGAACTGCGCCCAGATCGTCAGCGACAGGCCAAAGGTGACGATGGTCGTCCACAAGGCGGCCCAGCGGATATTGCGCACGGCAATGGCATCATCACCACGTACAGCGAGCACGAACAGTGCGCCCAGCAAGGGCAAGAAGGTAACGGCAGTCAGGATCGGGAAGCCGGCCATCAGTGCGCTCCTCCGAACATGAACCATGTGACAATGGCGGCAACGCCAATCAGCATGGCAAAGGCGTAGTGATAAACATAGCCGCTCTGTAACCGGACAATGCGATTGGTCACATCAATCACGCGGGCCGAAACGCCGTCCGGGCCAAAGCCGTCAATCACCCAGCCATCGCCCTTCTTCCACAGGAAGCGGCCGATCCACATGGCCGGACGCACCAGGAAGAAATCGTAGATCTCGTCGAAATACCATTTGTTGAGCAGGAACATGTAGATGGGCTTGTGCATTTCGGCGAGCGCGACCGGCAATTTGGGGTTCTTGATGTAGAACAGCCAGGCAAGCGCAAAACCAAGCACCATGGCAATGAACGGTGAGTATTTGACCATCGCCGGGACGTGATGAAGGGCTTCGACAATGGTGTTACCCGGCGCGCGGTACAGCGCCTCACCCCAAAACAGAGCTTCATCGTGGCCGATGAAATATTCCTTGAAGACAAAACCGGCCAGAAGCGCGCCGGCGGCCAGGAAATAGAGCGGCACGAGCATGACGTTCGGGCTCTCATGAACATGGCTCATGACTTCCTTGGTGGCGCGCGGGCGGCCATGGAAGGTCATGAACATCAGGCGCCATGAGTAAAATGAGGTGCAAAAGGCCGCAACGACCAGCAACGTAAAGGCAAAGGTTCCCATGGCCGTGTGGGCGGCAAAGGCGCCTTCAATGATGGCATCCTTTGAGAAGTAGCCGGCGGTGAGCGGAAAACCGGTGAGCGCCAGCGTGCCGATCAACATCATCGCCCAGGTCTTTTTCAGGTGCGGATAGAGCCCGCCCATTTCGCGCATGTCCTGTTCATCGGACATGGCATGAATGACCGAGCCGGAGCCGAGGAACAGCAAGGCCTTGAAGAAAGCATGGGTAAACAGATGGAAGATCCCGACGCCGTAGGCGCCGACGCCCATGGCAACGAACATGTAGCCGAGCTGCGAGCAGGTTGAATAGGCAATGACGCGTTTGATGTCGTTTTGAACAAGGCCAACGGTTGCGGCAAAGAACGCGGTGATGGCACCGATCAGGGTGATGGTCATGGCAGCGGTTGACGACAACTCAAAGAATGGCGACATGCGCGCGACCAGGAAGACACCGGCGGTGACCATGGTGGCGGCATGGATGAGGGCTGATACGGGCGTTGGGCCTTCCATGGCATCAGGCAACCAGGTGTGCAGCAGGAATTGGGCCGACTTGCCCATGGCGCCCATGAACAACAACAGGCACAGCACCGTCATGGTATCCAAGTTATAGCCAAGAAATTCGATGGTCTTGCCGGCCTGTGTCGGGGCGGCATTGAAGATGGTGTCGAGTTCGATCGAGCCGAAGGTCCAGTAGATACCGAAGATGCCGAGTGCAAAGCCGAAATCACCAACCCGGTTGACGACAAAAGCCTTGATGGCAGCAGCGTTTGCCGAGGGGCGCTTGTACCAGAAACCGATCAACAGGTAGGAGGCAAGGCCAACACCTTCCCAGCCAAAGAACATCTGCAACAGATTGTCAGACGTCACCAGCATCAGCATGGCAAAGGTAAACAGTGACAGAAAGGCAAAGAACCTCGGCTGATGCGGATCGTGGCTCATATAGCCGATCGAATAGAGATGGACGAGCGATGAGACCGTGTTGACGACGACCAGCATGACCGCGGTCAGCGTGTCGATCCGCAAGGCCCAGTCAGCCGCAAGACCGCCGGAGTGCACCCAGGTTGCGATTTCGACCTTGTACTGATGCTCGAGGATGGCAACATTGTAGAACGCAATCCAGGACAATACCGCGCAGAACAGCAACAGGCCGGTGGTCAGCAATGCCGGCCAGCGCGGGCCGTCATAGGCATGGTGATGACCGTCATCGCCGGCATGATCATGGTGATCGGCCGCGCTGCCAATGGCTTTGAACGCCAATGTGCCACCAACACCGGCGATGATTGCGCCGATCAGCGGCAGGAAAACGATGAGCAGAAAGAGTGTTTCCACGGCCTCTAGCCTTTCATCATGTTGATATCCTCAACCGCGATCGAGCTGCGGTTGCGGAAATAGGTAACGAGGATGGCAAGCCCGATGGCGGCTTCTGCTGCCGCGACAGTCAACACCAGCATTGCAAAGACCTGGCCGACCAGATCACCCAGGAAGGACGAGAACGCGACCATGTTGATGTTCACGGCGAGCAGCATGAGTTCGATCGACATCAAGATGACGATGACGTTCTTGCGATTCAAAAAGATCCCGAAAATGCCGATCGTGAACAGGATCGCGGCAACGGTCAGGTAATGGGAAAGTCCGATTTCCATGGCTATCAGATCCCCTGCCCCGGTTTGACTTGCTTGACTTCGATGGCGGTCTCAGGCGTGCGCGCAACCTGAGCCGCGATATCCTGGCGGCGCACACCTGGCTTGTGGCGAAGCGTCAGCACGATGGCGCCGATCATGGCCACCAGCAACACGAGGCCCGCCATCTGGAAGAAGTAGATATATCGCGTATAGAGCAGCTGGCCGAGTGCTTCGGTGTTGGTGAGACCGGCATCACCTTCCGCGGGCGCGGTAATCCCTTCGATGGCCTCGGGCGACAACACCCAGCCGGAATAGACCAGCGCCAACTCGACCAGCAGGATCAGGCCGATGGTGGCACCGACCGGCGCATAGGACAGGATGCCCTCGCGCAGTTCGGCAAAGTCGATATCAAGCATCATGACGACGAACAGGAACAAGACGGCAACGGCGCCGACATAAACAACGACAAGGATCATCGCCAGGAATTCAGCGCCGAGCAGCACAAACAGGCCGGCAGCATTGAAAAATGTCAGGATCAGAAACAGGACCGAGTGCACCGGATTGCGCGAGACAATCACCATCACGGCCGCTGCGACCGCAACGGCTGAAAACAGGTAGAAAAAGGCGGCTGCAAAAGCCATTTTGTTCCCCTCTAACCCCTCGTCCCGCTACCGGTAGGGCGCGTCGAGTGCAATGTTCTTTGCAATCTCGCGCTCCCAGCGGTCCCCGTTGGCGAGCAGCTTGTCCTTGTTGAACAAGAGCTCCTCGCGGGTCTCGGTTGCAAACTCAAAATTCGGTCCCTCGACAATGGCATCGACCGGGCATGCCTCCTGGCAGAACCCGCAGTAGATGCATTTGACCATGTCGATGTCATAACGTGTTGTGCGCCGGGTGCCGTCATTGCGGCGCGGGCCGGCTTCGATGGTGATGGCCTGGGCCGGGCAAATCGCCTCGCACAATTTGCAGGCAATACAGCGCTCTTCACCATTTGGATAACGTCGCAGCGCATGCTCGCCACGAAACCGCGGCGACAACGGGCCTTTTTCAAACGGGTAGTTGACGGTCGCCTTGGGCGCAAAGAAGTAGCGCATCGATAAAAAGAAGGCGCCGATGAACTCCTTGAGAAAAAGAGAATTGAGCGTTTTGGATATGCTCATGACAACTCCAACCTGTGCTCTACCGGAAGAATGGCGAGAGGATCGTGTTGCCAAACACGAACCCGATCAGCGGCATAATGACGAAGAACATGGCTTTGGCCATATTCCAGAACACTATGGGATCCGTTTTCTGTGAGCCGGTAACCTTGTCGCGTTCGTGACGGTCGCGCATCGGCACATAAATGTACCTCTGCAGCAGCGCATATTCCACGACGCCCAGAATCAGCATCAGAAATGCACCAAGCAGGCTTAGGGCTGTGAACTCCATAAATTTCCCCGATCATGGCGCCCACCCGAAAGCAACCAGCACACCGGCGGTCAGGGCAACCCAGAACAACGAGAGCGGCAGGAACACCTTCCAGCCGAGCCGCATCAACTGGTCATAGCGATAGCGCGGCACGAACGCCTTGACCATGGCGAACATGAAGAACACCGCACAAAGCTTGAGGAAGAACCACACAACGCCCGGCACCCAGTTGAGGATGGCGATATCGACAGGTGGCAGCCAGCCACCGAGGAACAGGATCGTGGTCAGCGCACACATCAAGGTGATGGCGACGTATTCGCCAAGCATGAACAGCAGGTAAGGCGTCGATGAGTACTCAACCATGAAGCCGGCAACAAGCTCTGACTCAGCCTCCGGCAAATCGAACGGCGGCCGATTGGTTTCCGCCAGCGCGGAGATGAAAAAGACCACGAACATCGGCAACAATGGCAGCCAGTACCAGTCGAGGAACGATGACGGCAGCCCGACATTGGTGCCGATGCCGGTCTGCTGGCTCATGACGATTTCGCTGAGGTTGAGCGAGCCGGCGCACAACAGCACGGTAATGATGACGAAGCCGATCGAAACTTCATAGGAGACCATCTGCGCGGCGGAACGCAGCGCGCCGAGGAACGGATACTTCGAATTGGACGCCCAGCCACCCATAATCACGCCGTAAACCTCGAGCGAGGAAATGGCGAAAATGAAAAGAATTCCAACGTTGATGTCGGCAACCGACCAGCCCTCGTTTATCGGCACCACGGCCCAGGCCGACAGTGCCAGGATCGAGGTCACCAATGGCGCAATCATGAAGACGCCCTTGTTGGCCCCATCGGGAATGACGACTTCCTTGAAAACGAACTTCAAGAGATCGGCAAACGACTGCAGCAGACCCCATGGGCCAACGACATTAGGCCCGCGGCGCAACTGGACGGCAGCCCAGATCTTGCGGTCGGCGTAAATCAGGTACGATACAACGATCAGTATAGCGGTGAGCAGCGCCACGCTTTGCAGTGCGATGATTCCGAGGGCCCAGGCGATTTCTGTCATGGTCCCCTACTCCGCTGCCTGCTTGCGCCCGGCACGAAGCGCGGAGCATTCAGCCATGATGGCAGACGCGCGCGCGACCGGGTTGGTCAGGTAGAAATCTTTTACCGGTGAGACAAATGCTGCCTTGCCGAGCTTGCCGCCAGCCTCGGCGAGGCCGGCAAGTTCTGCCGGATCGGCCGGTGTGATCTGATCGATACGGGCCAGATGTGGCACCGCTTCATAAATCTTCGCGCGCAGTTCGTGCAGCGTATTGAATTCCAGTGTCGTGCCGAGTACTTCCGACAGGGCACGGATAATCGTCCAGTCTTCGCGTGCATCACCGGGCGGGAAACCGGCCCGGCTGGCCAGTTGCGGCCGGCCTTCTGTGTTGACCCAGGTGGCGGATTTTTCCGTATAGGCGGCACCCGGCAAGACGACATCGGCGCGATGGGCGCCGGCATCGCCATGGCTGCCCTGATAGATGACAAAGGCATTGCCCAGCGCCTTCATGTCGATTTCATCGACGTTCAGGAGATAGACAACCTCAATGCCGCCTGATTTGGCGCCCCTGAGGATCTGGGCGGTGTTGAGGCCGCCGTCGTCGGATGGCAATGCACACACCTCCAGCGCACCGGCGCGGCCGGCACCTGTGTGCAGGACACAAAAACCATTCCAGTCCTGTGTCGCCGCACCGCACTTCATTGCGAGCTTGGCGGCAGCCGACAAAATTGCCTTACCATCGGCGCGGGCGATAGCGCCCTGGCCGATTATGATCAGCGGACGTTCTGCCTTCTTGAGCACCGAGGCAAACTTGTCCCTGCCGTCAACGAGCTTGGAAAGTGACTCCGGACCTGCGCCCAAATAGCTGTAATCGTAAGTCAAATCGGCTTCCTGGCCAATCACGGCGATGGGCAAATTGGTGTTCAGCCAGGTCTTGCGGATGCGGGTGTTGAGGACCGATGCTTCCAGGCGCGGGTTGGCGCCGATGATGAGGATCGCATCGGCGTCTTCGATACCGGCAATCGTTGCGTTGAACAGCATACCGGCGCGGCCGCCGCGCTCGCCAAGCGTCGAGCCGGCGTCCCGGCAATCGATATTCTTCACGCCCTGCGCCTGCATCAAGGTTTTAAGGGCAAAGACCTCCTCAACGGCCGCCATGTCACCGGTCAGAGCCGCCGTCTTGCCGGGACCAGCAGCATTCATCTTGTCCGCGATGGCGTTGAAAGCCTCGTCCCACGATGCCGCGCGCAGTTTGCCGGCTTGCCGGATGTAGGGTTTGTCGAGGCGCTGTGATTTCAGACCGTCCCAGATAAATCGGGTCTTGTCGGAAATCCATTCCTCGTTGACGTCCTCATTGAGCCGCGGCATGACCCGCATGACTTCGCGGCCACGCACATCGACGCGGATATTCGAGCCTACGGCATCCATGGCATCGATCGTCTCGGTCTTGATCAATTCCCACGGCCGGGCCTTGAACTCATAAGGCGCAGAGGTCAGCGCGCCGACCGGACACAGGTCGATGACATTGCCCTGAAGCTCTGACTGCATGGCGTGCTCAAGATAGGTGGTGATCTCGACGTCCTCTCCGCGGCCAATGAGGCCTAGTTCCTGGACACCGCCGACTTCTGTCGAGAACCGGACGCAGCGGGTGCATTGGATGCACCGGGTCATCACGGTCTTGACCAGCGGACCGATATATTTGTCTTCAACCGCCCGCTTGTTCTCCGCATAGCGGTTCTTGTCGATACCGTAGGCCATGGCCTGATCCTGCAGATCGCATTCACCGCCCTGATCGCAGATCGGGCAATCGAGCGGGTGATTGATCAAAAGGAATTCCATGACGCCCTCGCGGGCCTTCTTGACGATGGCCGAGTTGGTCGCAATTTCCGGCGGCTCGCCATTCGGGCCGGGACGCAAATCATTGACCGACATGGCGCAAGAAGCCTGCGGCTTGGGCGCACCCTTCACCTCAACCAGGCACATGCGGCAGTTGCCGGCAATCGACAGGCGTTCGTGGTAGCAAAAACGCGGAATCTCGGCGCCGGCCATCTCGCACGCCTGGATCAGCGTGGTGCCGTTTTCAACCTCGATCTGTGTGCCGTCTACGATGACCTTTGGCATATCCCAATCCCGCTCCCCGCAACCGTCAGGCGCAGCGTGCTTCCTTCCACATCTCGACATTCGGCAGGTCTTCCCAACCGAAGGCGTAATCACTTGGCCCGTTCGCCCAAAGATACTCAAGGCGCTCGCGTGCCTCATGCGTCGTCGGTATCTCGCCCGGCTCGACCCACCACATGACAAAGTGCATCTTGCCCATCACCTCAAACCACTCGGCGCGGCGGGCGTAGAACTGCTTGTGCACGGTCTGCCATACGAATTTCTGCAGTGCCTCGGGCGTTTCCCAGACACTGAGATTGACCAGCAGCTCCGGGTCTTCAAAAGCCTGGATCGACGTTGCATTGCCGGATTCGTCCTGTAGCCGCCAAACAAAACCGGGTGCGCGGTCAGCGATGGCATTAACCCGGTCAAGATTGTCCATGAAGCCGGCCATCCGCGGGTCGTCCTGCGGATACAGCATCGTGCCGACATTGAGCTGGGCCAGGTGCATCATCT
>Ga0224508_10001245_pt1 | contig 23107 bp, 20 predicted proteins | sample SF_Jan12_sed_USG_4_FD_170157 | JGI IMG/M metagenome (GOLD analysis project Ga0224508, IMG submission 170157) | Sediment microbial communities from San Francisco Bay, California, United States - SF_Jan12_sed_USGS_21 | ecosystem: Environmental > Aquatic > Marine > Sediment | place: USA... | reverse complement strand
CCGCTGCAGCCGTACCTTGACAACGTATTCGCCATCCATGGGAAAGTGGTGCCTGATCGAGGCGCCGCCGCGGGAACCGAACGGCATGAATTCGTCCATTCGGTCGTCCTGCATCAGGGAACCCGATACCGTATAGATGTCGAAGACAGGCTGCGCCCCGGCTTCGCCGAGCGCCTGGCGGCGAACCTTGCGCGCGGCAGCGACGTACTGCTCGGCGAGCAGTGGTGACAGCGTCAGTACATCGGCGATATTGTCGAAGCCAAACATCGTGTCGTCGGCCGGCAATATCGTATCGTCAGTGATTTCGACCCCGAGCAGGTCACGCACGGCGTTAATGTACTCACTGCGGTTCAAACGGCGAATTGCTGCCCGGCCCGGCTGCGGCTCTGCCATTGCATGCCGGTCCAGCGCGACTTCAAGGTAGCTCGCGAGAGCGACATAGGTCGGCGAATCGGGCCGCGGCACGCCTGCCGGTGGCATCGATTGGACCTTGAGCTTTCTCAGGACCTTTTCCCAGGTCTCGGCAGCGTCCGCGACAGTGTGAACGTCGACCTGCTCTAGCGAAAGCCCGGCCGTCTGCATCACGTCATTGTGGCAGGTCACACAGTAGCGGTTAACCGTTGTCTGCAAGTGGTGCGTATTCGCCTCATCCGCGATGGCCCGCTCCGGAACCAGGCCTGCAATACCCGCAAGACAGGTACCAACCAGGAAACCACTGATTTGCAGTAATCGCTTCGTCATAGGGCTCGATTCTAACGCGCCGATTCGATTACAGGCGTATCGAAATCCGGGAGCGGCATCATGTGGGAGCGGCATCATGTGGGAGCAGCGTCATGTGGGAGCGGCATCATGTGGGAGCGGCATCATGTGGGAGCGGCATCTTGCCGCGATCGCGGCTGGAAGCCGCTCCCACAAGCGGCAGGGCTCAGGAGGTACCCGGTGCGGGCCTGTAGGGCCGAGCTGCACGACGGGCCCAGCTCTCCCAGGCGCGCTCGAACGTATAGGGCCCGCGACGCTTTAGTATCGCTTCGATTTCACCGTCGCTAAGGAACGTGATTTCCCCGAGCGAATTCGCCTTTATCTGCAGTTGCGAGTTCACCTCGAGATAGATTGAACTGAAGACGACTTCGCGCACCGACCTGCCGACAACGACGCAGCCGTGGCCACGCATCAGCGCTGCCCGTTTATCGCCGAGCAGAGCGACGAGATCGCGTCCCATGTCCATGGTCGTAACGAGCAGTGTGGTATCGCCAAATTTCGTGTGCGAATCCCAGACGGGCACGTCGGTACCCATGCCGGCGGCCATGTGAAACAACGGGCGGGCCTGTGACCCGGTGACGCCAAACGGTATGACGTTAGGGCTGTGATTGTGGACGACCGACATGATATCGGCCCGGGCTTCATAGACCGCGCCATGAATTGCCCGCTCGGCGTATGGGTCACGGCCTTGCGGATCGATAGGTTCACCTTCGAGAGTGAACTCCATGATGTCATCGACCTCGATGAGCTCCGGGGCCCGTGACCGCGACAGGAGGTAGCGCTTGGGGTCATCGGGATGACGGATACTGATATGGCCGAACGAATCCACGACACCTTCCCGGGCGAGAATGCGGTTGGCAGTCACGAGTTCATCGAGCACCGCGTCGAGCAGTGACGTCATTTTCTCTCCCGCCGGTGGTGTAACCAAACGATCGCTCCACCGATCAGCACGATCAAACCGATCCAATAGACCCACGACACCGGAGCGGCAGGCTCATCCTGGACCGCCGTTGCATCCTGCGTGGCGGAAACATCTTCAGCTAGCGGCTGCTCTTCGGCCATCGGATCGACGGTTATCATATAGCCGGTCTCCGGGTCGAATACGTGGTACGCACTCGGACTCATGTCCTCGTCACCGGCATGCACTGAGGACGCAAGGAGCATCAACACCGGCAATACGATGCGTACCGGGTTGGGGGAGTACATCTGGCGCTCCGGGGTCACCACCACGCTTTCATGTATGCCGGCAGCTCGGGCGGCCCACGAAATACGAAGCGATTCTCGAGTGGCTTGCTCGGCCAGGTCGTTGGACCGACCGCTGCCATGCCGAGATCGCCGGCCAGGTCGGGCAACAGGTGCACGGTGTTGCCACCGATCACTGTCATCAGGACCTTGGTGTCGATAATGTCATCGCGCGGCACAGAGAAAACATCGCGGTCGAGGACGACGAAGTCTGCGAGCTTGCCGGGTTCCAGTGACCCGAGGTGGTCTTCACGCAGGACGTAATAGGCGCCCCAAATGGTCAGCGCCTTGAGTTGCGTCAGCAGATCCGTGCCTTCCTCCGGCGCCAGTACGAGGTCGACGCCCGAGTTATAACGCGTCATACCCACCCAGATGTTGTAGAACAGGAAGTGCGGCAACGCGCGGTCGACTTCCTGTGTACTCATGATGCCAGCCTTGGTCACGCTGTTCCGGGGTACTGACAGGTGCGCGTACTCGGCACCGTAATTGCGCAGCCGGTATGACGCGTCGTAGCCCGTGCGGTTCTCCCAGATGACCGTGTTGATCATGCTGACCATCATGCCGAGCTTCTTGATCCGCGGTAACTGGTCGGGCCGTGGCGCGCCGGAGGCATGGTCGAAGGCGTGTCGGCGTGCGCGAATTTCCTCGAGCGTCAGCCCGGCCGCTGCGCTCTGTTCCTCGATCACATCGAGCAGGTGATCGATGTCCTTGTCGCCGCCAGAATGCATTGCCCCGATACGACCGCCGCTGCGCACGATATCTTCCTTGACGCGGCGCCCGTCGTCACCTGGTTCCAGCCGGCAATTCTCCTGCGACTTGACCCGGTCCGACGCCGGCAGGGTTGTGCAGTTGCCACCCGAGCGTTCGCCGTGCGCGCCTATGTTCCAGAGGTAATCCGTGCCGTTGCCGAGCAACGCGGACACCAGCCTGATCGTCTGGTAATGCAGGTCGGGACCTGTGTAGCTCCAGGCGAAGCGCCCGGGCATGCGCCCTTGCTCGTCGAGTATCCGCAGCGCGTTGAGATTGCCGATCGTGTACGGCGAGGACCCGTATACCGTAACGCCGTGCGCGGCCCAGAGTTCCATCTGTGCTTTCAAAAGTTCGGCATTGAGTTCGACTTTCTCGTGCAATATGACGTCAGGCTCGAGCTGGCGGCCTGTCGGGCCACGGTTACCCCGCCCTTCGATCTCCTGGTCCGGAAACACCTCGGCAACGATTTCGAGTGCCTTGCTGTTGACGAGCCCGTCGACCCAGCTGTTCTTGACGCGGACCGGATTGTCGGGCGCGAGTTCGTCGAGGCGTTGGCGCCGGATCTGCGGCAGGAACTTCACAAAGAGCTCGGGCATGTTCTCGAAGTTCGCACCCCAGTCCGAACTGAACAGGATCCACTGGCCCGGTTCCGCCTTGGCGACGGCCCCCTTGAGGCCGTCCTCCCAGTTGGCGAGCTGCTCTTCAGCCGTTCCTTCCATGAAATGCACGACCATGTGTTCGTTGCCTTCCGGGAAAACGTGATTGAGCGCCGTCGGCTCGGTCCAGGCCCAGTCGGTCGGGTGTTCATGGGTCAGTATGAAGCCGGGCAGAATCGTTCGGCCGCCGAAGTTGAGACGCCGGGTTTCGGGGCCGGCCAGTTCGAGCATGGCGTCGTTCGAACCAACTGCCAGTATCCTGCCGTCCCGTATCGCCATCGCCTGGGCAATCGTGCCGGGGTCGGACGAAAACGATGCATCATCCATGGTAACGATGCGAGCATTGTGTACGACCGTGTCGGGATAGCCGAGCACCGCTTCGACGGACTGCGCCGCCACAATGCCTGGCAACGTCGCAATGAAAATTGCGCCAAGGTTCCGGAGTATCAGTTTCATGCCTGCCACCTTCGATCAGGATCAATACCGTATACTAATGCCGGTGATTCGTTTCGTGTGTACGCAAATTCGCCGCGGTTGTAAGCCCCGTGGCACAGTGCCAAACGTGCCTCTTTCTTCCCGACATCGACCTTTGCTGCGGCTGTGTTGCTTGCTGCCTGTCTGCGTCGCCACCGACGCCCTGGCGCAGCAGCGTTTGCAACTGGGCCAGCTGCCACGCCCCGAGATGCAGGCGTACGCGTTGACATCCACGCCAACTTTCGACGGCGACGTGCGTAACGATCCGGCCTGGCAGGCCATTGTCCCTGTCACGGGTTTGACCCAGGTCCAGCCTGTGCAGGGCGCACCGGCAAGCAACAGAACCGAGATCCGAGTCGGCTACACGGAAACGTCGCTTTGGGTTGGTATCATTGCCCACGACGACAATCCGGAGACCATCATCGTTTCCGAAAACCGTCGTGACGCATCGCTCGACCAGACCGATAGCGTGCGTTTCATTATCGACGGCCTGCTGGACCGGCAAAACGGCTACGTGTTCGGCACCAACCCGACCGGCATGCAGTACGACGCGCAGGTCATCAAGGAAGGTACGGTCGGCACGTTCGGCGGTGGCACTGGTGGTTTCGACGAAAACTGGGACGGCAGCTGGGAGGTCCGCACGATCGTGGACGATGTCGGCTGGAGCGCCGAGTTCGAGATTCCGTTTCGCACGCTGCGCTATGGCCTGGACGACATGCAGTCTTGGGGTTTCAATTTTCAGCGTAATATTCGCCGCAACAATGAGATTGTCTACTGGGCGCCGATTGGACCGCAGCATTCGATAACGCGCGTGTCACGTGCGGGCACGGTTCACGGAGTCGAACCTCCGCCGCAGCGCAACCTGCAGATCACACCTTATGTACTTAGCGCATGGCGGCGGGACGGCGATGGCTCGAGCGACGTCCAGGAAGCCGGTATCGACATCAAGTATTCGCTGACGCCGAGCCTGACTCTCGACGCAACATATAACACCGATTTTGCACAGGTCGAGGTCGACGACGTCGTTGTCAACCTCGATCGCTTCAGTATTTTCCTGCCCGAAAAGCGGCCGTTCTTTCTCGAGAACGCCGGTCAGTTTACCGTAGGCAACAATCGCGAAGTCGAGCTCTTCTTCAGCCGTCGCATCGGTATCGTCGCTGGTGTCCAGGTGCCGATCGAAGCCGGCGTGCGGCTGTCCGGAAAGGTTGGTGGCCGCAACAACATTGGTTTTCTGTATATGACCGATGACGGCCTGGAAGGTATCGCGCCTGCAAATGACTACGTCGTTGCGCGAGTCAGTCGCGAGGTAGGTACCCGGTCGTCATTCGGCGCGATCGTCGTGGGACGTAGCGGCGATGGCAGTGGCGCCCTCGCGAGCGCCGATGATGAGAATCGGACCTATGGCATAGACGGCCGCTGGGGCATAGGCGAGTACCTGCAGGTCGAAGGATGGGCAGCACAAACATCGACGCCCGGGCTTACCGGCGACGACTTCGCCTTCTCCGCCAAGGCCAATTACAACTCGAGCCGATGGAGTTCGCGGCTCAACTACACCGAGGTGCGCGAGGACTTCAACCCCGAGGTCGGCTTCCTGCGTCGTGACGACTTCAAGCGCTACGAATTCTTCCTGCTGCGGCGCTTTCGGCGCGGCGACAGCTCGCCGCTGCTCGAGATCCGTCCGCACACGACGCAACGCCGTTACTACGACCTGGACGGTTTTCTCGAAACCGGTTTCAGCCATTTCGACGTGCACTGGGAATTCAAGAATGGCTGGCAGTTCGATACCGGCTACGACTACCTCACAGACGGCTTCCAGGAGCCCTTCGAAATCATCGATGGCGTGTTCATCCCGGCCGATCGCTACTCGGGTGGCCAGGCCAACCTGAAGCTACGCACCAACCAGTCGGCGCCGCTGAGCCTGGAAATAGAATCCAAGTTCGGCAAGCGCTACGGCGGTGACCAGTTTCTAGCCGTGCCTTCCATCAAGTATCGCGTGGGCGAAAACTTCAACGCGGAGCTTTCGGGCGAGTACACCTCGTTCGACCTGCCCTATGCGGGCGGCGACTTCGACGTGTCACTGGCGCGCCTGCGATTGTCCTACTCTTTTACGCCGAAGATGAGTATCCAGGCTGTGCTCCAGTACGAGGACGAAAATGACACGCTGTCGACAAATATTCGCTTTTCTATGCTTCGCACCGCAAGGTCCGGCTTATACCTCGTATACAATGAGTTCGACGAACGCATGGGCGGACTCGGGCCCGCCCAACGTGAATACGTGATCAAATACAACTACCTGTTTGACGTCTTCCGCTAGAGACAAGAGCACGAAACGGAGCTGAGCAATGTCGAAACTTAGGCTGACATTTGCGTGCGGGCCTTACGATCGGATGGAGGCGCTACAGTACAATCGTATCGCCGTCGAAGGCATCGATCTCAACTATCTCGAGATCCAGGCGCCGCGCGAAATTTTCGACAGGATGGTCGGCGATCGCGCCTTCGATATGTCCGAATTATCGCTCGCGGAACACGTCGGGATGACCGCGAAGGGTGACAGCCCGTTCGTGGCGCTGCCCGTCTTTCCCTCGAAAGCATTCCGGCACGGTTTTATCTGTGTCAACAAGCAATCGGGTATCAGCAATCCGACGGATCTGGCCGGCAAGCGTATTGGTGTCCCCTTATATACGATCACGGCCGCAATCTGGATTCGCGGCGATCTCGAAAACGTTTACGGTGTTGATCTCTCGAACGTGCAGTGGGTGCAGGGTGCGGTCGAGAAACCGGGCACTCACGGCAAACCGCCGGCGCCACCAAAACTCCTGAAACCCGTCGATATTGTCCAGAACACGTCTGACAAATCGCTGTCCGACATGTTGCGCGACGGCGAAATCGATGCATTGATTGGCTCGCGCCTGCCGGATTCGGTTCGGACGGATCCGGACAAGGTCGGACGACTGTTTCAAAATCCGCGCGAGGAGGAAAAACGCTATTACCGCGAGCACGGGATACACCCGATCATGCACACCGTCGCCATTCAGCGCGAAATTTATGAGCAGAACCGCTGGATCGCGACGAGCCTCTTCAAGGCATTTCTCGAGGCACGCCAATGGGCAATCGACAAAATGTACTTTTCCGCCGCACAGCGCTACATGCTGCCGTGGTTATTTGACGATCTGCACGAGGTAGATGAGTTTTTCGGCGACGAGCTATGGGCGTATGGCGTCGAGGAAAACCGAGCGACGCTCGAGGCGTTCGTCAAATACATGGTGCAGCAACACTTCATCGAGAAGCCTGTGCCGATCGGGGATTTGTTCGTGCCGATCCACGGGCGGATCGAATAACGGGTCTTTCAATCGGCTGCCTCGGGCCGTGTGAGCATGTCTTTGCAGCCGCACTTGTTCGCCCAGTACTCCCACGCCCGCCATGTCTCGGGCGAGTAGGGTTTGTAGCCTTTGTTGCGCGCATCAATCTCGCCCCGTGACAGCGACTTGACGTCACCACCGAGCCGCAAGGCGGCAGACAGCGCACGCGCGTTACGGGGCAAGTAAACCGACATACGCACAACTTCGATCAGCGAACCTGCAGCGGCAGCAAATCCGTGCCCACGCATCAATGCGACGTTGTTGTCGGCCAGGGTTACGGCAAGGTCTCTCCCCTGCTCGACGTTTGCGACAAGCAGATTCGTGTCACCGAAGCGGTCTGCGATATCCCAGACCGGCACATGGGCGCCAATGAAGCTTCCGGAATGTATGACGGGTCGCAGCGGAGTACCGTCCGCAATACCGAAGGGCAGGATGTCTTCTGCATGCGCGTGCACGACCGACATTACATCAGGTCGCGCTTCGAGGATGCCACCATGGATATAGCGCTCGAGGTAAAGGTGTCGGCTTTCTTCGCGAACAGGGTTACCCTCAAGATCGAGTTCGACGACGTCGTCCCGGGTTACGAGCTCCGGAGCCAGCGACCGGGCCATAAAAAACGTCTTCGGATTTTTCGGGTTTCGAATGCTCACATGGCCATAGGCATCACAGACATTTTCGTGCGCCAGGATGCGATTCGCGATGACGAGGTCATTGATCAGGCGTTCTTGATCATTCATGGTTTATTGAGCCTCGCGCGTCTGATACTTTGCAGTTATTAAACCTGAGCAATTTCGATTCAATTGAAATAATTACAACAGGAAACTCTCTTGGCTGAAATCACACTATCGGGTGGCAACCTTGTCTCCTACCACGACAGCGGAACCGGCACCCCTATCCTGTTCCTGCACAGCTTCGGTCACAACAAGAATCTCTGGTATCCGCAGCTGACACATTTCGCTGAGTTGGGATATCGCGTCATTGCTCCAGACATGCCTGGGCATGGCGAGTCGTCATTCGACCCGGACAATCACACGGTCGACGCCATCGGCCGGATGTACGGTGAATTCCTGGAGCGCATCGACGTGCAGAAAGCAATTGTCGCAGGCATATCGATCGGCGGATATATAGCGCTCCGGATGTGGGCGCATCGGCAGGATCAAGTCGCGGCACTGGTGATGATCTGCAGCAAAGCAGAGGCAGACAGCGACGAGATCAAAGAGCGAAGACGACTGCAGGTCGAGAACATCCGTAAGAACGGACTTGAGAATTTTATCAACGTAACCGCACCGAAGCGCGTGGCCCCGGTGGTGGTCGAGGAGCGCCCCTGGGTCGTCGACTGGATCAAGATGATGAATTTCACGGTCAGCGCCGACGCAAACGCGGCAACACTTGAAGCGATGGCGATCAAAGAAGACGATACCGCTACACTAGCGACGATCGACGTTCCGGCTCTGATACTTTCCGGGAGCAACGATATTTTCATACCAGCCGATTCGCCTCAAAACCTGACCGACGGCATCGCGAACTCTGTGCATCACGTTGTTGATAACGCCGGACATGTCGCGAGTCTCGAAAACCCGACACAGGTGAACCGGCACATTGAGTCGTTCCTGAATTCGGTCTGATGTAGACCACGAAAAACACAACGAGGCCTGTTTTGAAATTACTTACTTTTACGACTCCCCGAAGCTCCGCACAACGACTCGGCGCGTACATCGACGACGACAAAGTCGTCGACATCAGCCGTGCATACGAATTCGAGAACCAGGCAACCGCCCCCGACTGGTTCGGATCCGTGAACAACCTTCTCAAGGGAGGTAACTCTGCGATGGCGCTCGCGCAGGAAACGGTCGACGCGGTCGCCAACAACAAGGGCGATGATTCCGTCTACCTCAACGTCAACGAAATCGACTTCCATCCGCCTGCCGGCGATTGCGCAAAGATTCTGTGCGTCACCATGAATTACGCCTCGCATGCGCAGGCGAGCGGCACCAAGCAATCCTCCGAGCCGTATTTCTTCATAAAGATGCCGACATTGATGACGCCGCATGGTGCCCCGATTTGCCGTTCGAAGACCTCCGAAAAGCACGATAGTGAAATCGAACTCGCAGTCGTCATCGGCAAGCGCGGCAAGTACATCTCCCGCGAAGATGCCTTCGACTATATTGCCGGCTATACCGTAATCAACGATTTCAGTTTCCGTGACCGTCGCTCCCTGTCGGATGATCCGAACTCTGCGCGTCTGCATTGGTTCACGCTGAAGAATCTCGATAGCGGGGCCCCAATCGGGCCGTGGCTCGTCACCAGGGATGAGATTCCCAATCCCTACGAACTCGAGATCACGTTGACGCTCGACAATGAGCCCGAGCTCAGGCAAACCGGATCGACGGAAGGAATGATGCACAGAATCGAAGACCTGGTCGTGTATGCTTCCAACGGCCTGACGCTGGAGCCGGGCGACGTGATTGCCACCGGCACACCACACGAGGTCGCTTTCGGCCAACAGCGTTTCTTGCAGGATGGCGATATTCTCCGGGCCGGGATCAGCAGGATCGGTGACCTGGTCAACCCGATCAGGAGCGAGGTATGAAGCCATGAGTGCGAATCCGAACCCCGCGCGAGAGGCGTTCATCGAAGACCTCATTGCGAACAACTTCACGACATTTTTCGTCGCGACACACCCCAAGTACTCCGACAGTAATCCGGCATTCCGCTTCACGCCGAGTCCGGTCAGTGTCGCGGTGCCCTATTCGTGGTCTTACGCCGACGCACGCAGCCGACTGCTGCAATTGAGCGAATTACTAACGCCCGAAGAGGCTGAGCGACGTAACGTCAACTTCGTCAATCCAGCGCTCAAGGACTTCATGCCGGGCGCCGCACTTCCAACATTGCGTGGTGGCATACAACTGCTGCTACCCGACGAGCAGGCTTACTCACACCGACACTCAGCCAATGCGTTCCGCCTGGTGCTCGAGGCACCGGAGTCGGGTGCCTTCACGAACGTCGAGGGCAGCCGCCTGCCGATGTCCTTCGGTGACCTGATCCTGACGCCGAACTGGACCTGGCACGACCATCACAACGAGGGCGATTCGCACGTGATCTGGTACGACGGTCTTGACGTGCTGATGGCGTACTGGATCGGCGGAGTCTTTTACGAGGAAATGGTGGATGTCACAGGCAAGGAGTACCAGCCGATAGAACGCGAGGCCACTAGCGTCACAGATAATTTTGGCGCCGGGATGATCCATCGCAAGCCGATGTTTCCTGAACACATTCCTGCGTCTGACAATGCACTGGTCTATTACCCGTACAGCAAGGCGCGCGCGATGCTGGCAGATCTTGCAGCGCAAGGCGCCGGCAATCCACATGAAGGTGTGCTGCTCGACTACGTGAACCCCGCGACCTGCGGCCCCACGTTCCCGACCATGGGCACCCAACTCCGGCTCGTCGACGGCAAGTCGACCGTCGCGGCCATGCATCGGACCGAGAACGTGATACACATCACCATGGAGGGCTCGGTGACGTTTCACCTGCCGGAACAGCAGACGTTCACGACGAAACCGCACGACGTGACGGCGATTCCGTCATGGGTTCCCTATGACATCAGCAACGACGCCGCCGAACCTGCCGTGCTTTTCACACAGACTGACCGTCCGGTTTTCGAGGCCCTGGGTTTTTATCGCGAAGCGGAGGCTTAGCAACCACCGTAGGGCAACTCCTTGTCTGTCCAGGATCGTTTCGGTTGATATGGTTCGCGCACCGGTCTTTGGATACAGTTGCCGGACAAACTGTCCGGACCCGGCTATGGCAAAAGATCTGTTTGTTACTTGCTGCTTCATGGCTGCATTCGCCCTGCAGTCCTCAGCCTTTGCGCATGATGTGCCCGGGAAGCCATCGCATGTCATGAGTGACGATCCCAATGCTCCCCCGTCGCTGCAGATGGAGAGCCAGGTCGGTCAATATCATCTGACCTTGATCGCGTTTCCCGCTTTCCTGACGCCGGACGAAACGGGAACGGTAAACCTGTATGCCATGCGAGTCGATGACGGGCAGCCGTTTTTTGGTGAGGTGACTTTCAAAGTGCGTAACGACAGTCTCTTTTCCAGCAGAGAGGAGACGATCGGCACGCAACAGATCCATGGCGATCACTACAGCCAGGATTTCGTATTCGAAGAGAATGGCGACTACATCATCCGTGCCGAATTCGAAGCAGACGGCGAATCCCATGCTGTCGATCTACCGTTAACGATCGGTACGCCGTCGTCTCTGGGAACGATTGGTGTCGTCATCGCTGCACTCCTGATCGCGCTTATCATTGTGAACCTGGTACAGCGCCAGCGCCTGCAACGCGTGAAGACGATGCCACAACACGCTAACGACCAGTAATAGACAATGAACGAGTGGCTTAACGAATACCTGTTCTCGCCGTTCATGCTGAGCAGTGACGGCATGATGGCGCATGCCGGCTTGCCGCCCGTCTGGACCCTGGCTGTTTTGTGTGCCATGGCTTTCAGCGCGGTATGGGTATGCCGGCGCCAACCGGCTGCCCATGCACCTTCGAGTGTCATTACCGATTGGCGAATCCGCGGCGCATTCAGTCGCTGGGCGTTGAGTTCGCCCTGGGTGCAGACTGTGTTCCGCCTGCTTGCCGCGGCTATTTTCCTGCTCGCGATCGCCGCCGGCCTGTGGGGCTCGGACATCCCCGAGCGCAACCTGGCGACTACCCTGACCTGGACGATTTGGTGGACCGGTGTGATCGTCGTTGTCTATTTTGTCGGGACGGCATGGTGTGCCGTGTGTCCGTGGGACAGCATCGCAACCTGGCTTGTGCGCCGGCGCCTGTGGAAGCGCGGCGGCGAGACGACCAGCCTCGGCTTGCGTGTACCCAGATTTCTGCGCAGCGTTTGGCCAGCCATCATCATGTTCGTCACGCTTACGTGGTTCGAACTCGGCTGGGGCATTACGGTCAATCCCTATGCGACGGCGGTGCTGGCGCTTTCTTTCATCGTGTTGGCGACGTTCAGTCAATTGCTGTTCGAACGCAAAGCGTTCTGTCGTCATTTTTGCTCAGTCGGCAGAACCATTGGTGCTTATGCCGAGTTATCACCCGTAAGCCTGCGACCAGTGAATACGGATGTCTGTGCGAGCTGCAAGACCCTCGACTGCTACCACGGTAATGAAGACATCGAGCCGTGTCCCACGCATCTGCTAATGGGAACACTGCATGAAAATCGTTATTGCACCAGCTGTGGTGCCTGCACCTTCAGCTGCCCGCATCAGAATATTACCTGGCGCTGGCAGCCGCATCGCGTCACCGAAGTCGGCGAGCAAAACCTGAACAGTCCCGAAGCGTGGTTCATCCTGGCCCTGGTGTCTCTGACGCTGTTTCACGGGCTGACGATGCTGAATACATGGGACGGGTTGATGCGAGGTCTTGCAGCGTGGATCAATCCCGGGGGCGGGGGCATTCTGTTGGCGTTCAGTGCAGGCATGGCGCTGAGCATGCTCGTACCGTTTGCGCTGTATGCGATTGCCGTCAGGTCGACCCAGGCTTTACTGCCTGAGCAACGTGAGTTCAAACGGCTGTTCAGTTTTCTTGCGCTGCCGTTGTTACCGTTGGCGTTTTCATATCACATCGCGCACAACCTGACGCACCTGATACGTGAGTCACAAGGATTCATCCAGGTGCTGATCAATCCGTTCGGCGTCGATGCATTGCCGTTGAGCACGGCGGAGATGCACAGTCGCCATATGAATCCACTGATCCCCAATGACATTACCTTTGCGCTGCAGGCCATGCTGGTAGCGGTCGGGTTCTACTGGTCGCTGAGGATCCTGCAACGCCGCATCCGTCTCGTCACCGAGACGCCTGCGAGCTGGCGCCATTTCAGCCCGGTGCTCGTGATTGTCGTCACGACGTCCTTGCTGAGCCTGTGGCTGATGATGCAGCCGATGACGATGAGGATGTAGTTCAGCATCTGACGATAGCCGGGAGAGTGCGATGTCTACAGGCAGGTATTCGAATTTATTACGTGTGTTGCTCTTGTGCTGCGTCGCCGTGGACGCGTATGGAGAGCACCATTTCATTTCCGAGGAAATCGAGTACAAGACCGATGACGGGTGGACCATCAGCGCTACGCTGAGACTGCCCGTTGGTGCCGATCGCAGGAACGAGTTTGCGGGGATGATCCTGCTCCATGAGAAGGAGCATGAACGGCTGGACGTTGGCGACAACGATGCTGAACTCGCCCATCGGCTCCCTATCGAGGCCGGTATTGCCACCCTCGCCATAGATTGGCGCGGTCGGGAAAAGAGTATGGGCGCTCACCAGCCCATTCCCGACGAGAGGCACGATTTCTCGACGAAAATACAGGAACAGATGTACCTGGACGTCAAGGGGGCAATGGAATTCCTGGCCGGCTACCCCGGAGTGGATCGCCTCAGGATCGGAATTCTTGCCTCGCAGTTCAGTGCGGAACATGCGGTTCGCGCAATGCAGGAAACAGCGTCCGTTCCAACGCGTGCGCTCGTGCTGCTGGGCGGCGAGGGCCTGAGCGACGAATCGAAAGACTATCTCGCGACAATCGACACACCACTCTACGTTGGCGCGAGCATCCTCGACAAAGCGATCTTACTCGACATGGCGGAGGTTTACGCCAGGGCGAAGAATCCCGATAGCCACATGTTTGCACCGCAATCAGCCGGGCGGGGATTCAACCTGGTTCGGCGCGGAGCTCAACCGGAGGTTGAGCTGCAGAACCTCATCGACTGGTTGGTCTTACAAGTAAAGAATCTCGGCCGCGTACGAGCCGTGACTTTCAAAACCGATGACGGTTGGACGATTCACGGAAACTTGCGTTATCCCGATGGTCTCGGAAAAAACGCCAAACGGGTGCCAGGAGTCATCCAGGTGTCCGGCGCACGCTCCAATCGGTACTCGATGTATCGATTCGAAGAGGAGTTTTCCCGCAGGGGCTTTGCGGTGCTGAGTATCGAACTGCGAGGCCGTGGGCAAAGCATGCAGGGCCAGTTGTTCGATTCGGACGAGGTTTTCGAGGTACGTGAAAATCTCCTGGCCAGTCCCTTCGAGTTGGACACCGAGGGAGCGATCGACTTTCTTGCATCGGTCGAAGGAATAGATGCCGACAGGATCGCGATCGTCGGCGAAGCGAGGGGAACGCGGTCCGCACTGTTGGCCGCTGAAGGAGACGATCGTATAAAAGCAATGATCCTGATATCGGCTTACGAGGCCGACGACCGAATGGCACAGGCCGCCGCCTCGCTGGATATTCCCATCCTGTTGATCGATACCGAAACGAATTGGGCGAGAGAAGGCACTGAGTTCGTGCACCACACGGCAAAGAAAAGCCAGTTGATGATCTATCCGCGGCTCGGCCATTCACACCACATTCGCTACTTTCATCCGCAGATGGTCGGCTTCATGGGGGATTTCCTCGCCAGGGAACTACCCGCCGCAATTCATTGAGATAACAGGTCTGGAGATCCCGCACATGCGACAACCGCTACGCAAGGTATTGAGCTGCATGGCATTGCTACCGTTCGCAATGCTCCTGTCTTGCTCCGCAGAGGACAGCGACCGACAGTCCGTGGCCGCGCCGGTCGAACTCGTGATCCGCGGCGGCATGCTCCTCGACATGGTCGGGGATGTACCCGATGCCCGACCGATCAAGGCCCTCATCGTCCGTAACGGCAAGATCGATGCAATCATTGACGCCGACTCCGCGGAATCCGTTCCACAGGCGGCGACGGTGATCGAGGCGGAATCAGGCTACCTGTTGCCCGGCTTCATCGACGCGCACGTCCATTTCCGGCCCTGGGTCGCCGATGCCAGCATCTGGAAGCGCGCAAGTTCCTATTACGGAATTACAACTCTTTTTGATACCGGACCTTGTGGGGATCATTGCGCAGAAACCGGGCAAGAAGCGAGCGAGTGGATACAGGCGTACAAGGCGTTCATGAATTCCTCCCCGATTGCCGATGGCCCCACGCTGTTTATCACCGGACGGCGCATCCAGGATCTCGCAGGCGAGCACCCGCTGGGTGAGAAACTGAGCAGTCGCAGCGAGGTCGCCGAGTACCTGGACAGCCTTGTCGAACTGGGAGTCGATGGCGTCAAGGTGGAAGCCACTTTGCCGGCCGACCTGCGCGCCGCGGTCATCGAGGAAGCAAGTGCCCGCGGGTTGCCGGTGGTCGGGCATTCGAGAGATGCTTTCGAATCCATCGCCGCCGGCATGAAATTTATCGAGCACATGTGGCCAATCACCTCGTCGACCGCCGGCGATCCGGGCCAAAAACTTAACTCACCGCAAGACGACCACTTGCTGGACCTCGATAACACAGGAAGACTCATCGAAGCATTGGTCGCCAGCGGCGTCTACGTCAATCCCACGATGTTCGGCCGCTACGGCTACTTTGCTGATTCGATGCAGGGCGAGGCCGAACGGGACTTCGAGTCTTTCGGGTTCGGCGGATTGTTCAGTGATCTGCCGGAATCCGACAAAGACGGTGTGCGTGCCTGGTGGGCGCGCGCCGACAGGCTGGATGCGGCTCGGCTCGAGAGGTATCACCAGGGTTACGCGAATGTTAAGGCGTTCCTGAAACTATTCAGCGCGGCTGGGGGCAAGGTTCTCGTGGCGACCGACTCGGGCGAGGTCAGGTTGGTTGGCATCGGCCTGCACCGCGAAATGCGCATGCTCGCCGAAGCCGGAATTCCGCCGTACCGCGTGTTGCTCGGCGCAACGCGGTGGCCTGCCGAGATGATCGATAAACACGACTCGATCGGAACGATCGAAGAGGGCAAGCAAGCCGATATCCTTATTTTCAGCGTGGACCCGACCACCGACATGCAACACAGCCAGGAAATACGCTATGTGATCAAGTCCGGCGTGGTCTTGCGCGACGCATTGGATTGTTCGGTGATCAGGCCGCCCGCCTCGATCACGTGTAAGCACAGGGAATTGTAGGAAAGGGCAGGGAATGATCGAAATAAAGGATGTGCACATGTCTTACCCGGTGGAATCCGCATCGGTCGACGTGCTTGCAGGCGTCGATATGACGATTGCCGACGGCGAGACTGTCGCCATCGTCGGGCCATCCGGCTCCGGCAAGACAACGCTGCTGGTTCTGCTGGCCGGGCTGGAAAAACCGGATGCCGGTCGCATCGAGTTTGATGGCGTCGACATTACCAGGCTCGACAGCGACGCACTGGCCGATATACGTCGCGACAGAGTCGGTATTGTTTTCCAGTTTTTCCATCTCGTGCCAAGCCTGACCGCGCTCGGCAACGTGGCATTACCGATCGAGATCGCGGGCGGGGACCAGGCTCGAAACCGTGCGTTGCGGCTACTTACACGCGTGGGACTTGCCGATCGCGCCAATCACTACCCGTCACAGCTATCGGGCGGCGAACAGCAACGCGTTGCGATCGCCCGAGCACTTGTGCATTCGCCGAACATCGTTCTCGCTGACGAGCCGACCGGTAACCTCGACCTGCGAACCGGGTCGGACATTATCGATGTGTTGTTTCGGCTTAATGCGGAATCCGGTTCCACGATGGTCATGGTTACGCATGACAATGAAATAGCACGGCGATGCCAGCGCGTTTATCGACTCAGTGACGGCCGCCTGATCGAAGACGAAGATCATGCGCTTTCTGCTTGATTTTGCGTGGCAGGATCTGCGCGCGAGCGGGCGATCGCTGTGGGTATTTTGCGCCTGCGTATTTCTCGGCGTCGCGCTCGTGGCGGCCTCGGGCGGTCTTTATCGGCTGATCAGCGAGGGATTACTGGCCGATACCCGCGCGTTGCTCGGCGGCGATGTCGAAGTCGACGCCAATGAGCCGTTACCCGAAACCGTCGCGGACTGGATGCGCGAACGGGGCGACGTGTCTGTTGTGACGGAGCTGGATACGATGCTTGCCACAGAGTCTGGCGACTTGCTGCGTGTCGAGCTGCAAGCGATGGATTCAGCCTACCCACTGTACGGAAACCTGGTGCTGGAACCCGATATGCCGCTCACCGAGGCTACCGGTTTTGCGGACGATCACTGGGGCATCGCGCTCGACCCGGTGCTGGCCGAAAACCTGGACTTGTCCGTGGGTGACACCGTCCATGTCGGTTCACTGGAGATGCGCGTGCGCTCTCTCGTGCTACAACAGCCTGACCGTTCGCTCAGTGCCGAATGGCGCGGCGCGCCGGTACTGCTCAGCGACGCAGCCCTCGGAGAAACCGGACTGGTTCAGGCCGGCAGCTTGGTCGACTACGACTACCGCGTGCGCACGTCGATACCCGCGAATGCCTGGCGCCGGCAGTTTTATGCCGCCTTCCCAGGCGAAGTCTGGGAAGTTCGCACCTTCGAGAACCGCGGCCGGCGCATCGCCGAGCGCCTGGACCAGCTCGCGTCAGTATTTTTGATTATCGGCTTTAGTACGTTGTTCATTGGCGGCCTCGGTGTATTCAACAGCATGCAGGCCTACCTGCGGAGCAAGCTGAAGACGATCGCGACTCTGCGCGCACTGGGGCTTCGCCGTCGCCGGCTGGCGACCATATACCTCCTCGAAGTCGGCATCATGAGCGGCGCTTCGGGCCTGGCAGGGGCGCTCTTCGGCGGGGGACTGGCGCTTGCCGGCGCCGCGACCGTCGCAACGGAGCTGCCGATGGTCACTGCATTTGGAGGCCTTCCGGGACCGGTACTGATCGCCGCGGGTTTCGGCCTGCTGACGGCCTACGCGTTCGCGTTTCCCGCCATCGGACGGGCACTTACAGTCGACCCGGCCACGCTATTTCGCGGTACGGCGGCGGCTCCCGCCCACCGGCCTACCCTATGGTGGCTGGCGTCGCTCGCCTGCGGTACGACCATCATTGCGCTGGTGTTGCTTACGCTCCCCGACACTTACTTTGCGGCAGGATTCGTGCTCACCATCGGCTTCGTGTTACTGCTTTTCGATCTTGTCGTTCGCGGCTTACGCCGTGTCGCAATGCGGTTGGATAATCATCCCGCGCTGACGCATCGCTTTGAATTGCGCCTTGCGCTCGCCAATCTTCATCGCCCGGGTGCACCACTTCGTGCCACGCTTTTGTCGCTGGGTTCCGCGCTGACCCTGCTCGTCGCAAATGCAATGGTCGTCGCCTCGCTCGCAAAGACGATCAACGAGACGATTCCGGAAGAATCGCCGGCTTTGGTGCTCTACGACATCATCGATGATCAGTTGCACAGCATTGTCGCCGCGGTACAGCAAACACCGGATGTGATACGTCTCGATACGACGCCCCTCGTGCGATCCCGAATTATCGCCATCAACGGGCAGGCAACGAGCGAGCTCGGCCATCTCAATCGGGCGCAGCGTCGTGATGCCTCGCGGGACGAGTACGATCTCAGTTATACGGCCAACAACATTGACGATGTCTCGCTGATTGCCGGCGAATGGTGGGACGACCCCGTCGAGGATGTGGCTCGGCTGGCCATAGAGGATCGCGAGGCGGAGCAACTCGGCTTGCAAGTCGGCGATCTCGTCACATTCAGCATCGCAGGCCATGCGTTAGAGACACGGATTGAAGCGATCTTCAGCCAGCGCGGCGTGCAGACGAGATTCTGGTTCGAGGGCATCGTCTCCGATGGTGCGCTGGACGGCCTGGTCCATCGGCACGTCGGTGCCGCATACATGGATGACGTCGCAGCGATCGATGCGCAGCGGCGTATCGGCCAAATCGCGCCGAACGTCATTACCGTTCGGACGGCGAGACTGCTCGCCTCGGCCCGGGACATCCTCGGCAAGGCGGTAGCCGGCCTCATCGTCGTGGCCGGCGTCAGCTTGCTCGCAAGTGCCCTGGTGCTCATTAGCGTGATGGCTGCGGGGCGCAGCCGTCAGATCTACGACGCCGCAGTGCTGCACGCGCTGGGCACTCGAATAGCCGCCATTCGCCGTAGCCTGCACCTGGAGTATGTGCTGTTGGCGCTGATCACGACGACATTCTCCGTGATGCTGGGTTCGGCGATCGCACTGCCGCTTCTGAGTATTCGGCTGAAATTACCGACGGACGGCCTGCTACTGGCGGGACTGATAACGGCCGCCATAGTTAGCAGCGTGTCGCTGTATCTCGGTGCCCGATATCTGCTCCGCAGGTTGCAGGTGCGGCCGACCCTGTTGTTGCGCGGCACAAACTGACGAGTCGCGTCGACTCAAGTGCGCTACTGAACGACAACACTCGGCAGCAACGGCTCGCGGTCGTACGGGAGATGAACATCGAACGTGTGTAGCAGTATCGCGGTTCGCGTGTAGTTGCCCATGAATTGACAAAGGTCGACCAAATCGCGCTTCCCAAGATGACCTAAGACACGAGCAAATGTCTCGGAGCTAACGTCTCGATCCTGGAACAGTTCTCTACCCAGTTGGATGATTGAAGCATCTCTGTCCGGCACACGATCAAGCGATTTTCGAAAGCGAATGACGTCGATGATTTCCGGTTCCAAACCTGCTTTCAGTGCAACCGGTTCGTGAACGGTCCATTCAAACTGTTGACTCATTTCGCGGGAGACGACCAGGCGAGCAAGTTCCAGCGTTCTCGCGTCGAGTAGTGTCTTGTCTAAATCGCCGCTGCCGTTCAGACCCAGACCGCCGGGCCCCTGCAGCCCGCCTAGTGACGTAGTATCCGGTGCGATGCGTGAGTCGTAACCCCGTTTTCCATCGTCATCGAGGTCGTCCCGATTGACGAGCGGAATCCTTCCCCTTGATTGCGGATCGACGTCGTCAGGAAGCGACGCAATAAACTCGTCTTCGGTAACTGGCCATGTCAGTTCATTGTAAAGAGCCGGTGCGGGGTTCGATGCACAGCCGAACATCATTGCCAATGCGATTAAAACGATCGCGCTTGTTACGAAGTTTGCAATTGAATTCACGTTAGCACTCCTTACAATGGCGTCAGCTTGAGCAATCGTCCGCGGCTGTCTTCGTCATCGTCCTCCAGTACCCAGAGCGCGCCCTCGGGGCCTTGCACGATGCTGCGAATCCGGAAACTCATGTCGTAGCGCTCGGCCTCGCGGGCCTCGTCGCCATCGAGCGCGATGCGAATGATTGCGCGACTCGAGAGTCCGGACACAAGCGCATCACCATACCAGCCTCCGAACAGTTCACCGCTGTAGATGATGAGGTTGCCCGGTGCTATGACCGGCGTCCACGAGATCGCAGGCGCGAGAAATTCCGGCCGCGTATCGTGGTCGGGGATCTCTCGCCCGTCGTAGTGATTACCGTTCGAGACGATCGGATAACCGTAGTTGCCCCGCGACACGATGCGATTCAGTTCGTCGCCGCCAGCCGGTCCGTGCTCGATATTCCAGAGTTGGCCGTCGGTGTCGAATGCGATGCCGAGTGGATTGCGGTGCCCGAGCGACCAGATCTGTCCATACACGCCCTCGTCATCGACGAACGCGTCTTCGTCAAAGTAGTCGACGAAGGGATTGTCCTCCGGAATCGAACCGTCGTCGTTAAGGCGCAGGATTTTGCCGATGTTCGCCTGCATGTCTTGCGCCGGTGTGAATTTTTGGCGATCGCCCGAGGAGATCCAGAGGTAGCCATCGTCGTCGAACAGCAGGCGGTGACCGTAGTGGCCGCGGCCGACGACTTTCGGATACTGCCGCCAGATAACCTCGACGTTGGACAAGGATGGTCGATCTGAATCGTTGAGCACTCCCCGTGCGACGGCGGCGCCTCGCGTGCCGCCGACGAACTCTTCAGCGTAGCTCAGGTAGACAAGCCCGTTATCGGCGAAATCTGGATGTATCGCCACATCCCCGAGACCGCCCTGCCCGCCATAGGCCACATCGGGCACACCACGGACGGACCTCGTCTTCTGCCCAATCTGGTTAACGATCACGAGATTGCCCTTCATTTCCGTGACCAGCATGCGGCCGTCCGGCAGGAATGCGAGGGCCCAGGGCTCGTCGAACGCGGTGATCGGCTGTACCTCGAATGGCAGGTCACTTTGCGCCTGCGCACTTGCAACCAGGAATACACCTAGCATCATTGCTGGAATTCGCATCATCTTTAGGTGCCTTTGGAGATTCGATTCATAAAGGCCTGCCACTGTAACGAACGAGCCGAAACGGCGCCAGCCGCATTCATTGGTAGCGCGTCGGAAGTCACTGTCGTCGATCAATGTCTTGGCGACCCTCCGAAAACGTCTTCACGTCGTGTGGCATGACCTCCCACGAGGCTTTGGAATCCACGAAGATGTGATGAATATCCTCTAAGACCGGTTCCTCATTGAGGCAGCCAAGCGAAACTCCATGAACTGTGTTGTGGAACGTTCCGCACAGTGTGGTGCCGCAGGTGCTGCAGAAAAGTAGCCCGAAACCACTTTTGCTGACGTAAGACGTCAAGTTATCTTTGCCTGCCGTCCACTGAAAATCTTCCGACTTGACTCTCGCATAGTTAGACGATTGCGAGCTAAACGCCTTGCGGCATCGGGAACAATGACACGCGAGCGGGTCGATAAGCGTACCTGATATCTTGTACTGAGCGGCACCACAAAAACACTCGCCTGTTACTGTCATCGGCTTTCCTTGTAGTATGTTTGAGCGGATTTAAATTTCTTCGCTGAAGTCCGCAAAGTGGTCTTGCTCAGGTTTAGTGGACACTTTCATTTAGGTCTATATTGACCTATGGAGGTGCACCATGACCCGAAGAAAACGGTACAGCGCTGAGTTTAAGCGCGAAGCGCTAAGACGTGCAAACGAAGAAGGCGTTACCGACACACTGGTTGCCGAGGAGCTGGGGTTCAGTACCCGGCAACTGCGACGTTGGCGCGACGAAGCGAAGCAACACGGCGATAACGCATTCCCCGGCCAAGGCAACGCGCACGACAAAGAAATGATGCTGTTGAAGCGCAAGCTTGCCAAAGTCGAACAGGAACGGGATTTTTTAAAGGAAGCGGCGGCGTACTTTGCCAAGGAGTCGAAGTGAGGTACCGGTGTATCCATCGACGCCGCAACCTGTATCCGATCCAGATGATGTGCCAGGCGATGAAGGTATCACCGAGTGGTTACTACGCCTGGCGTACTCGCCCGGAGAGTCGACGACGACGCTACGACCGAGAACTCACACAAGCAATCCGCCTGTTGCACGCCGAGAGTGGTGGCACCTACGGTAGCCCTCGCTTGCATGCGGAGCTCAATGACTCAGGCTTCGCCTGTGGCCGGGCTAAAGTAGCGCGTTTAATGCACAACGTAGGGCTCAAGGGGTGTCCGAAGCGGCGCTTCAGGGTCACCACCAAGCGCGGCATGGCCAAAGCCAGCAACCTGCTGGATCAGAACTTCTCTGCAGCCACCAGCAACGAACGCTGGGCCTCCGACATTACGTATCTCTGGACGAACCAAGGCTGGTTGTATCTGGCGGTTGTCATGGATCTGTACTCAAGACGCATTATCGGCTGGTCGATGAGCCGTCGACTGAGTCGTCACCTGGCGGTGAACGCACTCACTATGGCACTCGATCAGCGTCGACTGAGTGACCATCTGATCCATCACTCGGATCGTGGCGTGCAGTACATGAGTGATGAATTCCAAGATCTGCTCAAGGCCAATGGCATCACCTGCAGCATGAGCGGCAAAGGCAGTTGCTACGACAATGCCGTGGTCGAGAGCTTCTTTGCCTCAATGAAACGAGAACGAACAAGAAGGAGAAAATACTCTACCCGAGACGAAGCACGAGCCGATGTGTTCGATTACATCGAGCGCTTCTATAACCGAAAACGCCGACATGGCTATGTCGGAAATATCAGTCCTGTCCTGTTCGAAAACCGGACATTAGGACTTAACTCAGGTGTCCACCAAACGTAGGCAAGACCAGCGGGT
>Ga0224508_10001244_pt1 | contig 23107 bp, 20 predicted proteins | sample SF_Jan12_sed_USG_4_FD_170157 | JGI IMG/M metagenome (GOLD analysis project Ga0224508, IMG submission 170157) | Sediment microbial communities from San Francisco Bay, California, United States - SF_Jan12_sed_USGS_21 | ecosystem: Environmental > Aquatic > Marine > Sediment | place: USA... | reverse complement strand
CTCAACGGAGGCAAGATGACCCTGCAAGGAACGATGCTCTCGCGGATCGAAGGTTGGGCGAAGTCCAGCGGCAACGAACCCGCCATTCACGACCGCAACTCCGACGGTACCTGGGCGACTTCGACCTGGGGCGAGTACTGGGAGAGCGTGCGGCGGGTGGGGAAGGGGCTCATCGCTTTGGGCCTCCGGCCCCGCGAGTGCGTCGCCATCGTCGGTGCCAATCGGCGCGATTGGGTGATCTGCCAGCACGGCATCAATGCGGCGCGGGGGGTTCCGGCCCCTCTCTACACGACGCTCTTGCCGGAGCAGATGGCCTACATCGTGAGCAATGCCGAATCGAGGATCGTGATTTGCGACGACGAGACCCAGCTCAATAAGTACATCTCGATCGCCAAGGGCGAGAGTCCAATTGAGTACATCGTCACGATGGACGACCTGGGATCGAGCGATCCTCGCGTGATCACCCTCGACGCCCTGATGGCGAAGGGCGAATCGATTAGCGACGCCCAGCTCGATGCGGGCCTCGATGCAGTGAAGATGAATGACGTCGCGCTCCTGATCTACACGTCCGGTACGACGGGGCTGCCCAAGGGAGCGATGCTCACGCACGAAGGGATCGACCTCATCGCCAATGCCGTGGCGGAGGTGTTCCCGTCACTCCTGCAGACCAAGACCCGAAGCGTCAGCTACCTGCCGCTCTGCCATGCTGCCGAGCAGGGTATGACCAATTTCGCGGGGCTCATGGTTCAGGGGGAGACCTTCTACTGCAGCGACCTCACCCAAATCAAAGACTACCTGGTTGATGTCCACCCCACGATCTTCCTCGCGGTCCCGCGGGTTTGGGAGAAGTTCGAGGCTGCGCTTCGGGGCAAGTTGGCCGAAGCCACCGGCATCAAGGCCAAGCTGGCGAGTTGGGCTCGAAAGACCGAGCTCGAGGCGTTCAAGCAGGAGGTGGCAACTGGCCGTCCGGTGTCGAGCTTTTCGCGCAACCTCGCCAACAAGCTCGTGATCTCGAAGATCAAGGAGGCCCTCGGCTTGGATCAGCTTCAAGTCGCGTTGAGCGGCGCCGCCCCGATTTCGGTTTCAACGCTCGAGTTCTTTGCGTCGATCGGCCTTCCGGTTCACGAGGGCTACGGGATGACCGAGACCACGGCCTTCGCCTCGGTCCAGCCGCATGGGAGGCCCAAATTGGGCACCATCGGCAGGCCCTTGCCGGGCGTCCAGGCGAAAATCGCCGAGGACGGCGAGATCATGCTCAAGGGCGTCAACATGGTGAGGGGCTACCACCGACTGCCCGACAAGACGGCCGAGCTCTACGACGGCGATGGCTGGATGCACACCGGCGACCTCGGCGCGATCGACCAGGACGGCTACATCTCGATTACCGGGCGCAAGAAGGACCTGATCATCACGGCCGGCGGGAAGAACGTCGCGCCCGCCGAGATGGAGGGTTATTTGCAATCGATTCCCGGCGTGGGGCAGGCCGTGGTGGTGGGTGACCGGCAGCCGTATCTTTCGGCGCTGATCGTTCTCGACCCGGAGGCTCTCCCAGAGCTGGAGGTCGCTTCCCAGATTTCCGGCCTGAGCGACATCCAAAGCGCCGCCCGCAACGACGAAGTGAAGCGCTACATCGAGCAAGAAATGCAGGAGGTCTGCAACAAGAAGGTCGCCCGCTACCAGACGATCAAGAAGATCAAGATTCTCCCAACCGTCTTCAGCGTGGACGGGGGTGAGCTGACGCCAACGCTCAAGGTGAAGCGGAACATCGTGAACGAGAAGTACGCCGCAGAAATCGCTGCATTTTACGCCGAAGGGACGCCGGCTACCCAGGCCGCGCGCGCCTGAGTCTCGCCTGGCCCCGGGCTTGCCCCTAGGGGCCCGTCGCTTGGGCATGACCAGGTTCGATCCCTGAGCTAGGGTCAACGCCGAGAAGCTGAAAAACGGAGGCAAAGGGTATGAGCGAACGAGTCGAAAAAATCCTGGCGAACTACGCAGGTGAAAATCCTGGCGTCATCGGAAATCTCAGGCGACTGATGAACACCGGGCGCCTCGCTGGAACGGGCAAGCTCGTGATCCTGCCAGTCGACCAGGGCTTCGAGCATGGGCCGGCTCGCTCGTTCGCGCCGAACCCTCCTGGCTACGACCCGGCCTACCATCCTGCGCTTGCAGTCGAGGCAGGTTGCAACGGCTACGCTGCGCCACTCGGCTTCATCGAGTCGATCGCGCATCGCTATGCCGGTGAGCTTCCCCTCATCTTGAAGGTGAACAACAGCGATTCGCTCGGTGGGCCCGACACGCCGTGCTCGGCCCTCACCTCTGCGGTCGATGACGCGGTTCGGCTCGGCTGTTCCGCGATCGGCTACACGATCTACCCGGGCAGCGGGCTTCGCAATCAGATGTATCAAGACCTTCGCGATCTCATCAACGAGGCGCGCGCCGCCGGGCTGCCGAGCATCGTTTGGTCGTATCCCCGTGGCAACATGCCCAAGGAGGCGGAGACCGCCATCGACGTCGCGGCGTACGCAGCACAGATCGCCTGCCAGCTCGGCGCACACGTCGTAAAGGTGAAGCCGCCCACCGAAGTGGTCTTCCAGGATGCTGCAAAGAAGAGCTACGAGAACATCCCCATCGGCACCCTGGCCGAGCGCGTTCGACACGTCGTGCAGTCTTCATTTGGCGGCAAGCGCATCGTCATCTTCTCCGGTGGCGCCGCAAAGGGCACCGACGCGGTTCTCGACGAAGTCGGGGAAATCGCCAAGGGCGGTGGCTACGGCTCGATCGTCGGTCGCAACGCGTTCCAGCGCTCCGAAACCGACGCCGTCAAGCTCCTGCATGACATCATGGATCTTTTCGCCGCGCAGGCGTAAGAGTCGCCCCGCCACTCGTGACTGAGCCAGCTGTCCCACTCATCGTGACCGCGGCCTGGGATGCCTACGGGGATCGTCGGGAGGTGGTCGAGGTGCGGGAGGTAAGCGCCAACGTCTCGACCAATTCGGTGTATCTCCTCATCCTCGACGATGGACACGCCGTCGTGGCGAAGCGCTCGAGCTACGGCTCGTACGTGCATTTTCGGCAGGACCACTACCGTATCCACGAATGGATCCACCGGCTTCGCGGGACTCGCTACGCCTCGTTTCTCGCGCCGGTGCTCCTGAAGAGCGACGAGGCCTTCACCTACCGCGACGAGGACGAGTGGGTCGTTTTCTACGCACAGCAACCGTTCTACGACTTCCTCCCCAAGGTGCTGACCGACGGACAGATCGAGTCGTTCGGCCAGGAGATGGGGCTCTTTCATCGAGAGTGCTTGGACATCTCGGACCGCGTGAAGCCGACCTGGCAGTCGCTCGGTGCCGACGTGGCGAGCCTTCATGATGCGATCGGCAGCTCGGAGTGGCGCCGTGAGCGAGCCTTCTCGGACTCGTCGATCAGCTATGTTCGCGCTCACTGCGATGCCTTTCTCGGCAACGCCGATGACCTCGGCTACCACCAGTGGACGAAGATCCCGGTGTTGATCGACTGGAACCTCGGAAACTTCTCGGTTGGGATGGACGGGGACGGCTTCAAGTTCTTTTCCCGCTGGGACTACGACTGGTTCCGCATCGAGCCCCGCATGCTGGACCTCTACTTCTGCGCCCGCGTCGTTCGCGCCGAAGGCGACCAAACCGCGTTCAGCTACACGGTCGACCCGTTCTTCGACGAACGCTTCATGAAGTTCCTACGCGCCTACCATGAGGTGCACCGCTTCACGAAAGAAGAGCTCCTCTTCCTCAAAGAGTCCTACCGCTTCTTCATCCTGAACTACGTCCTGAGGGTCGGAGAGCACTTTTTCCAGCCCGACATCTGCCATCGGCTACAGCAGGAAGCGGTCCACGACTACTTGCCGCAGTTGGAGCTGGCGGACTTCACGCCGCTGCTCGAAGTCTTGTAGCCGCGCCCCCCGTCTCAGGTCGCGATCGACTCGCTGATGTAAGTCGGGATGATGCCTGAGGATTGGATCATCAGGTCGGCGGTTTCTGGCAAGGTGTTTCCGGAGAGCACCAGGGTGCTGTCGAAGCCGTAGGTGTTCGCTCCGATGATGTCCGTGCGGAGGGTGTCGCCGACGAAGAGGACGTCGCGTTTTGTGATGTTTGGGAGCTCCTTGCGGGCGCGGGCCAGTGCGTAGGCGAACATCATCGAATCGGGTTTGCCAAAACGGACGAACGTCTTTTCGGTGATCTGGGAGAGCAGGCCGCCAAGGCTGCCGACTGCGATCGCGATCTCATTGCCCTTCATGGGGTAGGTGATGTCGGCGTTGGCAACGATGACCGGCACGTTGGTATGCCGAATCAAATTGAGGGTCGCATTCACGTCCCGGAACCAGTCGAACCCCTCATCGTCGAGCAGCACAATCGCAACGATGTTGTTGCTCGAGGCGCAGTCCGAAATTGAAATTGGGATCTTTCCGGCGATTTCGATGTAGTGAGCCGACTCCGGCTTCCCGAGATAGGCGACCTTGCCGTAGGGGATCTGGTTCTCTAGGTACTCGGCCGTCAACAACCCCGAGGAGATGTAGCGATTGGCGGGCAATAGCTCCCGCCCGGCCTGCTGCGAGTAGCGTTCGGCCATCGATTCGGGTGAGCGAGACGAATCGTTGGTGACGACGAAGACCTCTTTGCCTGCATCGATCAAGGAGGTGACGACCTCGAGGGCGCCGTCGATGAGCCCGCTCGCGCTCTTCAGAACGCCATAGGCATCGAGAAAAATGACGGAGTACCGCTCGGCCGTCTCTCGGAACGAAACCACATCCATAAGACGGACATATTCGTTCCGCGGCGCACGGTCAATCGTCCCTGCTGCGGCGTTTCCGAAGCACGACCAGCACCAGCAGGACGGTCAGAATCGTGGCCACGCCCACCACGGCGAGAACCTCGATGAGGCGAACGAAGAAGTGGTCGATCAGGCCCTTTCCGACGTCGTTGAGCTGGGCGGTGGCGGTGAGCAGCTGCGAGTCGAGCTTGTCCATGACCGACACGCGCTCCTGCTCGATGGCCGTCAGAACCATGGCTCGCTCCTCGGCGATGGCGTCGAACACCGCGATGCGCTCGCTCTCCACGGCCCGAAGAAGTGTCGACACCTGCCCGTCCACCGTCCCCTCGAACTGTCCGAGGAAGCCGTTGATGTTCTCCATGGTGACGACCAGCTCATCGACTGGCGCCTCGAGTCGTTCCTCGAACAAGGAGTTCGTCAGATATTCGACTTGCCAGCGCGCCTCGACCGGCATCTGCGCGGTGAGAATCGCGAGCCGATCGTTGAGGTCGCGAAAAGTGTCCTCGATGCTGCCGACCGCTTTGAGGCCGCCTTGCTTTTCGGCGGGAACCAACGCCGCCAGGTCTGCACGCGCCGTGGGTCTCACGAAGAGCCGGCCCTCGATCGGATGCTCGTCGACCCACGCGTCGACTTTCACGCTCAGGCTGTCAAACGCTTGGGGCTCCATCACCCCCGAGGCGATCTCTCGGATCTCCCGCTCCAGTCGCTCCGAGGTATGGATGGCGATGGCCTGCTGACCGCCGAACGCGTCCTTGCCCCCACCGTCGGTGAAGTGGTCGCGCTGCTGCCCAGCGAGAGCCCAGAGCTCGAGCATGCCGGCGAAAGGGTCGCGGTCGAACGAGGCGGCGCGCGCCTGTGCAGCTGCCCACATCTGCCATTGGTAAGCGTAATCAAAGACCTCGAGCTGGTCGCTCGCTTCCACGATGTCCAGGACCGAGGTCGATACGAGCTGCCCAAAGCGGGCCGCGTACTCGTAATCCTTGGCCCGCAACTGCGCGACGGTTACGTCTTGCTGCGCCATGTTCGCCATGAGCGAGGGCTTTGAGGGAGTGGTGCTGCAGCCGAGGAGTGGCAGGAACATCGCTGAAGCGAGCAGCAAGGATGTGGTGACAGTCGGGCGCAAACCGGATCCTCCTGGCTTCAGTTAAGCGACGCGTCGAATGGCGAGCGTTGCGCCAGCGAAGAATAGCAAGACCCAGCCGAGACCCGTGCGGCCAGCGGGGCCGGGGGATGCGCTGCAGTTGTCTCTCCTGCGGGCTTCGCCATCTTTGCTCTTGCGGCGCGCGGCCGCGTCATCGAGCTCCTGCGAGGGATTACCGAGAAAGTCGAGGTCCTCTTGGGCACTGGCGACGAGCGCGGTCCGGCTGCAGAGGCTCACGCGCATGGGGTCGGCTTCGTCCCGGTCGGCGTAGACCAGGTAGGTTTCGCCTTTCACGAAGCTGTATCCACAGGCCGCGCTGCTGCCGGCGGTGCGGACCTTGACCTGCTCGCCAATCTCGCCCTTCCAAACCTTGTTTACCCGCAGCGTGATTTCGAGTCCACCGAACTTCGTCGCGGTGTTCGGCTCGATGTTGGTGACCTCGCCGGTGAAGACCGCGTAAGAAGAAGAGAGGCCTTCCGCTGGGGTGAGCTTCATGCAGGAGCACGCACGGGCCTCGCTGATTTGGGTGAAGCTCGCGAGACCGATCAAGAACACCATTAGCCAACGCATCACGGCTCTTGTAGCACGGCCCAGACCCCGGTCCGAAGGGGCCTTTGACACTCCTTTGGGGGGCGGCTACATAGGCCGCCCGCGCGCAGCATTCGCCGCGCCGGGCATTGAAATCTTTGCTTCTTGGAGAGGTGGCCGAGTGGTCGAAGGCAGCCGCTTGCTAAGCGGCCGTACGGTGTAGAGCCGTACCGGGGGTTCGAATCCCTTCCTCTCCGCTAGTCTGGGGCGCTTGACGCTCCAAACGGGGCCGCTACGTTGCCTGCCCCGTGGTGACGAAGTCACTTTACGGGGCGCGCCCCGGGGACTCATAGCTCAATTGGATAGAGCACCGGCCTACGGAGCCGGGGGTTGGAGGTTCGAGTCCTCCTGAGTCCGCCACGTAAAGCGACTTCGTCGCCACGTGGCTTCGCCCCGTACTCGACTGGGAACACAGTGTGCGCTGGCTCCGGTCACGGGACGTGCATGAACCGAGCAGACCCGCGCTTCCCTCGCGTTGCGTCCTGGGGATCGCGACGCCACCGAGTCTTGTGCGACGCACCCGCTGCGCCCCCACGCCCTAAGCGCAATACCTGCGCGCACAATCGTCTCTTCAGTAAAGATTTACGTATAGCGCGACGAGGTCCGGCGACCCCACGTTGCCTAAGACCCCTGCGGGTCGGGGAGGTTGCTATGCGGTACTTATTTGGATTCAATTGCGTTCTGGCGCTCAGCGTCGTGGGGTGCAGCGAGACGGCGGGCATGGGTGGTAGTGGTGGTGATGGCGGCTCAGGTGGTGAAGGAGGCGCAGGCGCGTACGCATCGAAGGACTTGTGGCTTTGTCGTCCAGACATCGAGAACGATCAATGCGACATGGTGGATCTGAGTTTTACCGAGATCCAACCCGACGGCAGCCAGGTCACAGGCGATGTGATCGAGAACTCGAATGCAGAAGTCGACTGCTTCTACGTCTACCACACGGTTAACCTCTCACCGATCGCGGAAAACACGGAGACATTGTCTCCAACCGACCCAGCAGTACTGAAAGCGCTTCACAGGGACGGAGTGCATTTCCGTGAGTTGTGTCGCGTGTTCGCCCCGCTCTATCATCAGATGAGCCTAATAACGTACACCGAGTTCTGGCCGTTCTGGGAGCAGTCCGAGTTCTATCAACGGGGGTACGATGACATCGTTGACGCGTTTGAGTACTACTTGCGCAACCACAACGATGGTCGAGACATCGTCCTACTAGGGCACTCTCAAGGCGCGCACGTCTTGACGACGCTGCTTGCAGACAAGTTCGACGACGACGAGGCTTTGCGCGGACAGCTTCTTTCCGCGGTTCTGATTGGTCCGACGGGCTTGGCACAAGTGCCCCAAGGGGCGGTTGTCGGCGGGAGCTTTGAGAATATTCCAGTTTGCACGAGTGCAAGCCAGACCGGGTGCGTGATCGCGTTTGACGGAGCTGCCGCACGCGTGGACAGCTACATCGACTACGCTGTTCTGATTGAACCCCCGATGGTGAGGGGGTGCGTGAACCCGGCATCGTTTGACGGCAGTTCCGGAACGCTGACTAGCCTCTTGTACCCACGAAGCTCACCGCTAGCGCTTCCCTTCCCCGACACGGTCGACACGGAATGGGTGAGATATCCGGACGTCTACAAAGCCCAGTGCTCAGATGAAACCCACTATCTAGAAGTCGACGTCGTGAGCGAAAGCGCAGGAGAAGCGCCATTCACACCGCAAGAACTTCAAGAGGCTATCGTCGCGAATGGTGGCCAAAACAACCTGCATTACGGTGGAGAGACGTTCACCACGATGCCAGACCTCGTGCGTATCCTTGAGCAACAGATCGCGAGCCGAGGGAACTAGTCACGCGACTCGATGTGCGACGTTGGCGCGTTTGAGGTGCAGCCATGGCCAGCGCACCCGCTGCGCTCGGAATCGGCTCAGCAGGAAAGAATTACGTATAGCGCGACGAGGTCCGGCGACCCCACGTTGCCTAAGACCCCAGCGGGTCGGGGAGGTTGCTATGCGTTCTGTATTCACGTTGATGTGCGTGCTCTCGCTGGGCCTGATGGGGTGCAGTGACACCGGAGGAACGCCGGCAGACAATGGCCCCTACGCGTCGAAAGACCTGTGGCTGTGTCGTCCAGACATCGAGAACGATCATTGCGACACAGCTGACCTCAGCACGACGGAGATACAGCCGGACGGCACGATGGTAACGCTCACCGAGTTCGCCCCAAATCCCGATGCCGAGGTCGACTGTTTCTATGTTTATCACACCGTCGACCGGTGGCCCGAGGCGGGAAACACCGAGACGCTAATCCCCCATCCCGACGACGTCGTCAAAGCCCTGGAGAGGAACGGGGCTCAGTATCGAGGGGTATGTCGCATGTTCGCACCGCTCTACCGGCAGATGACTCTCGGCACGTACGGCCAGTTTCCAGTGGGCTTGCAGGAAACGGAGTTCTTCCAGAAGGCGTACGGCGACGTCGCCGAGGCGTTTGAGTACTACATGCGCCGTTTCAACGCGGGTCGAGGCTTGGTCCTGATCGGCCATTCACAGGGTTCGGGGATGTTGACCAAGTTGCTTCAAGACAAGTTCGACGATGACGAAGCGCTGCGCACACAGCTTGTCTCTGCGTTGCTCATCGGGGGTGGCGTGGAGGTGCCCGAGGGCGACCGAGCAGGTGGTAGCTTCATGAACATCCCGCTCTGCGCGGCCGCTGGTGAGACGGGATGTGTGATGACGTTTAGGGCAATTGCAGCAGGAGAGCCCCCACCGATTTTGCTGATTTTCCCCCCCGCGCAATTGGCTTGCGTGAATCCTGCCTCGTTCGACGGGGGAACCGGAACGCTGGCAGCGCTCATCTATTCCCGCAGCTATGACCACGTGATTCCCTTCCCCGACGGCGTGGACACCGAGTGGGTCCGCTATCCACAGATTTACGAGAGTCGATGCTCCGGAGGAGAGGGCTTCAGAAATGTTCTCGAAGTCGACTGCGCGAGTGGACACACGTGCGACGTACCGATGACACCGCAAGAGCTGCAGGAGTCTCTCCAGGAAAACTGGGGACTTGGGCCGAGCCTACACTTGGGGGAGTACTTCATCGCGAATACCGACCTCGTGCACATCGTCGAGCAACAAATCGCGAGTCGAGGGAACTGATCGGCGACTCGATGTGCGCCGTCGGGGCGTTTGAGGCGCAGCCGTAGATGACGCAGCCGCTGCGCCCCCACGCCCCAAACGCAGAACCTGCGCCTGCAATCGGTTGGCGACTAAAGAATTACGTATAGCGACGCGCAGCCCGGCGACACACGTTGCCCATGACCCTTTGTGCGGGTCGGACCGGGAGGTTGTCATGCGGTACTTCTTCGGATTTCTATGTGTCTGCGCGCTCGGCCTGGTTCCACTTGTTGGCTGCGGTAACGACGCGACGGGCGATGGTGGCGCAGCTGGTATGGGCGGCGCAGGCGGAACCGGCGGCAACGTGGCTGAAACGATCGAGGAGATGTTGGTCGGCCGCTGGTGGCTGGATTGGGACGGCGCAATGGCCATTTTTGCAGATGGAGTTGGGCTCCCTACCTTCACGGCTGACGGGTGGGCCAACTACGATGTGAAATTTCCGGTAGGGGTTCCGGGCCTCACCGACTGGTGCAGGCGGTACGCGAACTGGTCTCTTTTTGACGCGGTCAGTGAGACCGAGTTTGGCTACGCGCTGACCTACACTCACGACACCTGTAACCGAGAAACAGGTTGGACGGAACAATTCAAGGTGGTCTTGGACCAGACGAATCCTCCGAATGGCGAGGTGACCCGTCTGTCATCTACGAACCCGGGAGTCACGGGCGAATACACGTTGCCCATCGAACGATGCACCACGGATATCAACGCAACCGAGGCGTGTACGTTCGACACCGGTCTCGGCGCACCCACACAGAATCCCCCAACGGTCGAGCTCAATCTGACTTTGCAGGTGGTGGGTACCGGGCCTGATTTTCCGCCTCGCGTACCTCTCGAAGGGGCAGCGTTTTGCGAACTCGACAACACCGACAACTGCGACGCGACGGACCCGCTTGGACTGGCAACGATCGAAGTTGTCGTGCCTGCGGATAAACGGATCGGTTACACGTTCACCAAAGACGGGTACTTGTCCTTTCTGTACACCGATGTGGTTGACGACACGCTCTACAATGATGGCCCGCGCTGGACAAGCACCGACGAAACGGCGGCGAAGCAAGCCACCCTCATGCTGACCCCGTATCCGTATGAGGGAACGGGGACGGTCGCCGTCGAAGTGTTTGAAAGGGGCACCGGTGATCGCTCGGGTAAGACGTTCGAGTTGGTCGGTGCGGCGGACGAGCCGTTCTACTTCGACACCAATGACCTGCCGTCGCCCGATCTCACCAGCACGAGCACTCGGGGCCTCGGTGTCTTCGTCGAGGTGGCCCCAGGTGAGGTCGAGATTCGGCTCGGAGGAACAGCGACGAACTGCGTCGCGGTAGGCGGATGGCCGGGCAGCGAAGCGAACACGCTCCGAGTGCCGGTCAAGGCCGGTTTCGCCTCATGGAGCAGCATCGTCTGCGACGCGCCCTAGCGTTCAGGTGTTCCCGGGCTCGTTGGGGTCGGTCAAAGAAGGGAGGTTTCCCATGCGTTACCTATTCGGATTCATGTGCCTCTGCGTACTGGGCGTAGTTTCGCTGGCTGGGTGCGGTGAGACTACGGGCGAGGGTGGAAGTGGTGGCTCTGCCGGCACGGGAGGCGAGGGCGGAGCGGCTGGAACCGGCGGCATGGATGCGAGCCCCTATGCGTCGAAAGATCTGTGGCTTTGTCGTCCAGATATCGAGAACGATCGATGCGACACAGCCGACCTCAGCATGACTGAGATTCGCCCTGATGGGACGAAGGTTGTGTTGGACGAAGTTGCTCCGAATCCCAATGCCGAAGTGGACTGCTTCTACGTGTACCACACGGTCAACAAGTCACCCGAGCCGGGAAACACCGAGACTTTGGTTCCACATCCCGAGAACGTGATCCAAGCAGTGTTTCGGAACGGCGCGCACTACCGGGGTGTGTGCCGCGTATTCGCGCCCCTCTACCATCAGATGAGTCTGATCACGTATACGGCGCATTGGCCGAACTTCGAGGACACCGAGTTCTTTCAGAGGGCCTATGATGACATTGTCGAGGCGTTCGAGTACTACATGCGGGTTCACAATCAGGGTCGCAGCTTCGTCCTCATCGGGCACTCGCAGGGGTCGCACATCCTCGCGAGACTGCTGGAAGATGGGTTCGACGATGACGAGGAGCTTCGAGGGCAGCTCATTTCCGCTGTACTCATGGGTCCCACCAACCGCGTGCAAGTGCTCGAAGGTGAGCCTGTGGGCGGAAGTTTCGACAACATCCCGCTTTGCACGAGCGCCGATCAGACCGGGTGCGTAATCGCGTTTGACGCCAACCCGGCAGGAGTCGAGACCCGCTACGATATCGCAACGATCTACTTCCCTCCCAACGCCAGAGCGTGCGTGAACCCTTCGTCTCTCGGCGGGGGCTCCGGCACTCTTGCAGCACTCATCTATCCGCGTATCTACGACTCCTTGATTCCCTTCCCCGAAGGGGTTGAAACCGAGTGGGTCCGCTACCCCAACATCTACACAAGCCGGTGTTCCGAGGAGCGGCGCGAGGTCTTTGTGTGGTTTGTCGACCTCTCAAGCGAATACACCGGCGAGGTCCCTATCACGCCACAAGAACTACAAGAAGCTCTCGTTGAAGTCTGGGGGGCTAACAAGAATCTGCATTCAGCGGAGTACTTCATCGCCAACACAGACCTCGTGCGGATCGTCGAGCAACAGATCGCGAGTCGAGGGAACTGATCGGCGACTCGATGTGCAACGTAGGGGCGTTTGAGGTGCAGCCGTAGATGACGCACCCGCTGCGCACCCCACGCGCCAAACGCAAAAGCTGCGCGTCGTGGTTTCGTAGAACCCCTCCGAAACCAGTGTTTCTCTCCGGCACGCCTGATGCATCTACATCGCTCAACTTAGTGCGCTCCGGTGGGGAGCATTGCAGCCGGGGAGGTTGTCATGCGTTACGTGATTGGATTTGCGGGGATCGCGGCACCGGTTCTCCTCTGCGTGCTACTCGGTGCCGCCGTTCCGGGCTGTAGCGAAACCACTGGCGCCAACAACTGGGCGCCTTGCGACTATGAGTCCAATCCGGCCAGCGCGAAGTATGACTTCAATTCGGTGGATTCAACCGTTGAGGAGTTTCTGGCGGACTACCCCGCGGTGAATGGGGTGACGCTGGCGATCGTGCAGCGCAGCGACGGACAGGTCTACGAGAATGGCTATGGCGAGCTCGACCCGGGTCGAATCAGCATGCTCGCATCCACGAGTAAGGTGCTCTCGGTCGGGATCATCCTTGCTCTCGTCGACGAGGGCCTCTTGGATCTCGATCGCCCGATCGCGGAGTACCTCGATTGGGGCGATCATCACCCTGGCGTGACCATGCGCCAGATGCTGTCGATGATGTCCGGCCTCCCGCCCTTGATTCCCGGTGTCGGTCGATGCACTCCCACCGCATGTGAGTGCGATCCGGCCGCCAACATGCGGGAGTGTGCCCGCACCGTCTTTCAAAACGAAGCGGCGTCCATCCCTCCGGGGACAGTGTGGCTCTATGGCCGATGGCAGCTTGCCGGCGCGGTCGCCGAGATCGTTTCGAACAAGAGCTGGGCACAGTTAGTGAGGGAGAAGCTCGTTGAGCCGTGCGGGCTACCGAGTACTGGCTACAAGAGCGATACATTCACAGCGTACCCCGAGGAGTTCGGTGGAGATCCCGCGAGTTTGCCCGAGACCGACAACCCCGGTGTCGCCGGCGGTGCGTACTCCAACGTCTGTGACTACAGCAAGGTGCTACTGATGCACCTTCGTGGAGGGCTCTGCGAGCAGGTGCGCGTTTTGTCACCGGCCATGGTTCAGGCCATGCAAGAGGACTTGGTGCCGGAGGGTGTGTCGATGCTGACCACCCGCGCCGGAGTGGTGAACTACGGGATGGGCTGGTGGAAGTTCGAGGGCGACCTGGAGGGACTGCTCATCGACAGCGGCGCCTGGGGCGCACGCGCGTTCTTGCATCCCGAGGAGCACTGGGGTGCGATCTTCATCATGGAAGCTGACAGCGATGACGGCCACGAGCTCCTCGAGCGAGTGGTCCCCGTCGTTCGCGCCGCGGTGATCGAGGCAGATCGGAGGTTGTGATGCGCTACGTGATTGTGAGGTGGGGTACGAGCAGATGATGTCTCCATACCCAATGGAAGGTACGGGCAGCATCATTATGAATCTACTCGGGTCGGTTGAGCAGGCAACGTTCGAGCTGATCGGTGGGAGCGGCAAGCCGTTCTACTACGGCGCCGAAGGATCGGACCCCGACCTTCCCTACACGAGAGGCGGCGCGGGAGGAGGTTTCGTCGAGATAGCTCCGGAGTCTTGCTGCGCCCGCGCCACCATCACATCCACGTAGCTGCCCAAGTCGAGGCAGCTGATCCCAGTCCCCGCGAGCAACTCCCTCGTGTTGCGGTCGTCATAGATGACGTCGGTCTTGAGGTGGTCGAGGAATGCTCGCGTGGTGTTCGCGAGTCGCTGCGTGCCCGGAGCGCGCATGAGCGCTCTCTTAGCCCATTGGGCTCATGCTGAGAGCTGAATTGCTCGGTACCAGATGTTATGTCGCGTGACTACGGCTGCGCCTCACGGCCCAAACGCGAAAGTTACGCGCCCCGTTACCTGAAAGCTCAGCGAAACCGGCTGTTCCGCTTGGGACCGCCACGTAAGACGACTTCGTCGCCACGTGGCTTCGCCCCCTACTCCACGGGATAGACGGTGACGCTGGCTTCGTCGCTTTGGGCGGCTAGGACGGCGCCGGTGATGATCGAGCTGACGAAGAGGCCGACGCCGGTGTAGAACATGCCGCCGTAGCGGATTTGGTCGCCGTAGTACGGGTCGACGCGGTAGTCGATCGACGAGAACATGAGCGCCATGCCGGCGATGGAGCCTGCGACGAAGGTGATCCAGCCGGCTCTGCGCAAATGGCTCTTGTCGACGTAGCGGCCTTCGACGACCGACTCGACGCTGAGGTCGATGGGTTGCGCGATGTCGAGGGGCCTACCGCCGTCGAGCGAGAGCGCGAAACGATGCCTGCCCGAAAGCAGCGTCGCGTCGCAGGGGGCTTCGCAGATCGGTTGATAGGCCTTGGTGATGACCTCTCCGTAATAGGGTGCGACGCCGTAGCCGACGCCGTAGCCGCCCCAGCCCCAGCCCGGGCCACCCCAGCCGTAACCCATGCCGTAGCCCATGCCGACGCTGACGCCGCTGATCGCCGAGTAGCTGCCGCCGGTTCGAAGTTGAAATGCGACGCCGTTCGTCGGTGATTGAAAGTGCACCGGCACGGGCGTTCCGGACAGCATGACGCGGCCCGACCCCGGCCGCCGGAGAATGACGCTGGTGGAGGGCTGCTGTGGCGGGGGCGCCTGTGGAGGGGAGTCGATGACGACGATCGACGACGGCTGGTCTTTCGGCTGGGTCGAAGGCGGTTGCGAGAATGCATTTGCCGGCCCGAGGACCATGGCGAGCAAGAAGATTGCGATCGAATGACGCATGATTCGGTCCATCGCTAAGTACGTCGCCTTGCCCCGCTTTCTCGATTATAGCGCAAAAAAAGGCCCCGCCACACGTCGGTTACCGCTACCGTTGCTCCCTTCCGGGCCTGGCGGAGTTCACGGGCCGACGTTGGCAGGACCATATCGCGGAGCCCCCTAGGCGGGAGCGCCGTTCGGCGGAGAGGAAGGGATTCGAACCCCCGGTACCTTACGGTACACACGATTTCCAGTCGTGCACCTTCGACCACTCGGTCACCTCTCCTGGCGGAGTCCGCCTTCCTGTTCGCTTCAGCCTCTGCTTTTTGGGCAGGGGCTTCTGCGGTCGTCAACTTGTAGGTCAAAGAACGTGGCGGAGAGCAAGGGATTCGAACCCTTGGTACCTCTCGGTACACTTGATTTCGAATCAAGCACCTTCGACCACTCGGACAGCTCTCCGCGGCGGAAGCTAGCAAAACGCATTGGGGTGTCAACGGCCGTTCCGAGGCTTGTTCTGGTTGCGAATTGCGGCGAAAAACTCGCTCAGCAGCATGCTGCACGCGTCGCTTAAGACGCCTGGCACGCACTCGAACGTGTGGTTGAGACGCGCGTCGCTTCCGATGTTGTAGAGGGTTTTGGTGGCGCCCGCTTTCGGGTCGTCACAGCCCCAGACGACTCGCGGCACCCGCGCGTTGACCAGCGCACCGGCGCACATGGGGCAGGGCTCGAGGGTCACATAGAGTGCGGTGTCGATCAGTCGCCAACTTCCGAGGTGCGTGGCTGCGTCACGAATCGCGATCATCTCCGCGTGCTGCGTGGGGTCTTGCAAGGCCTCTCGCTCGTTGTGACCGCGGCCGATGATCTGTCCTTCGTGTACGATCACCGCGCCGACCGGGACTTCGCCCTTGGCCTTGGCAAGCCTTGCTTCGGCGATCGCGGCCCGCATCCACTGGTCGTCCGGGTGTTCGTTCGTCATCGGTCGACCCGGGTTTGGCGGTACCAGGTGGCGAGCGCGGCCAAGCCTTGCTCGCGGGTGACGATGGGCTCGTAGCCGAGGTCTCGTTTGGCTCTGTTCATTTCGAAGGCGCTCGTCTGTCCGCGCAGGATCACCTGGGTCGGGTGCAGGGACGATAGCCCGGTCCTCGCCGTGATCCAGGCCCAGCGATACGGGCCGCCGCGCCGTGGTGGGTTCCAATCGAGGGCGGTGCTGAGCTCGGTGAAGAAGTCGCGGGAAACCGAGAGCTCGGTGTCGACGACGTAGTAGACGTTGCCGGTCGTGATCTTCGTCTCCAGAGCGCAGCGCACGGCATGAGCGAGGTTGCCGATGTACGTGGTCGACAGCAGTTTCTTGCCGCCGCCGAGGATTCGAATGCCGCCTCGCTCGGCCTCGCTCTCCCAGCCGGGCAGGTGCGTCGTGTCTCCCGGCCCCCAAACCAGAGAGGGACGGAGCACCGATGTTCGGAAACCGCGTCGGCCCGACACGCGGACGAGCTCCTCGGCACGAAGCTTCGTCTCTGCAAGCGCGCCGTAGGGCCGAGGTGGGGCCGCGTCCTCGTTCCAAAACGAGCGGGGTCCATCGTAAAGCGTCACATCGGCGCAGGAGATGTGAATGAGGCGTCGGCAACCGGCCTTCCTTGCCGCGTTGATCGCGTTGTCGGTGCCCGCGATGTGCGCCCAGCCAAGTGCGTCCGGCGCGGCCGCTGGATCGGTGATTCCAGCCGCGTGAACGATGGCGTCGCAACCTGCCGCTGCAATTGCCAAGCGGTTCGGGTCGGCTAAGTCGCCGACGATTCGCTCGACGTCTTGGAGCGGCCGAGAATCGCTGCCCTCGCGGACGTACGCCACGACCTCGTGGCCGGCCGCCTGCAAATTGCGCGAGACGGCGCCGCCGATGAATCCGGTTGCCCCTGTAACCAGACAGCGCACGTCCGTCTTGTAACAGGAAGCGACCGGTTCACAAACCGCTACGCGGCTTTGGGCGATGCTTTGGCCGGCGCTTGGAGCTGCGCGACGAGGATCTCTCGAAGCTTGCCGTCCTTCTCGATTGCATCCCGGGCGTTCTCCCGGCCTTGCCCGATGTTCTTCCCGCCAAAGCGGTAGTACGAGCCGCTCTTTTCGACGATGGCCGTCTCGACGGCCCGGTCGAGCAGGTCGCCTACCGCGTCGATTCCCTTCCCGTACCGAATGTCGAACTCGGCTTTGCGAAAGGGAGGCGCGAGCTTGTTCTTGACGACTTTGACGCGGGTCCGATTGCCGAGCACCTCTTCGCCTTGCTTGACAGCGCCGATGCGGCGGATGTCGAGGCGCACCGAGGCGTAGTACTTGAGCGCATGGCCGCCTGTGGTGGTTTCCGGCGAGCCGAACATCACGCCGATTTTCATGCGGAGTTGGTTGATGAAGACGATCGTCGTGCCCGTGCGATGCGCTGTGCCGGCGAGCTTCCGAAGCGCCTGGCTCATGAGGCGGGCTTGGAGGCCCATGTGCGAGGCGCCCATGTCCCCATCGAGCTCGGCTTGCGGCACCAGGGCAGCGACCGAATCGATCACCAGCAGATCGACCGCCCCGCTGCGCACCAAAATCTCCGCGATGTCGAGCGCTTGCTCGCCGCTATCGGGCTGGCTCACCAGAAGCTCCTTGGCGTTCACGCCGAGGTTTTGCGCGTAGTGGATGTCCAGCGCGTGCTCGGCGTCGATGAACGCCGCAACGCCGCCTCCAGCTTGGCATTGCGCGATGGCGTGCAGGGTCAGCGTCGTCTTGCCGCTCGACTCGGGGCCGAACACCTCGACGACACGGCCCTTTGGGTAGCCGCCGCAACCGAGGGCTTCGTCGAGTGACGGGCTGCCTGTCGGAATGCAAGGCACGCGCTCGGCTTTCCGGTCGCCGAGCCGCATCATCGCGCCTTTGCCGAACTGCTTTTCGACGGTTTGTAGAAGCGCGTCGACGGCCTTCAGTGGTTGTTTCATTTGCTCTTGCTCCTTGTTCGTGTCGGTGGGTTGCTACGGTCGATCGTTCGAACCTCAAGCGGGCTCGCGGTCGAGGACTCGGTACTGCAGTGCCTCGGCGGTGTGCGCGGCGAGCACTTCGGACGCCCCATCGAGGGCGGCGATGGTGTGCGCGACCCGGAGCGCTTTCAGATACGCGCGGGCGCTCATCTTCAGACGTTCGACACCGAGCTCGAGCAGCGTGAGCGCCTCTTGGGCGACATTCGCCGTAAGTGATTCGATGCTGGCTCGCGCGCCCGAAGAGGTGAGGCATACGCGTGCCCGCGCGACCCGCTGCTGGACCGCCTCGGACGCCTCGCCTCGCGATGCTTTCCGCATCGTGCGCGCGCTGACACGCGGCACGGCGACCTGAAGATCGAAGCGATCGAGGAGGGGGCCGGAGACCCGGCCGCGGTAGCGCGCGATTTGGAGCTCGCCGCATCGGCAAAAGCGCGTTGGGTCGCCGTGGTAGCCACAGGGGCAAGGGTTCATCGCGGCGATGACCATCGGTTCGGCGGGAAGGCGCACACGCTGCCGCGCTCTCGAGATGACGACTTCACCTTCCTCCATGGTCGTGCGCAGGGTTTCGATCGCGTCTCGGCGGAACTCCGGGAGCTCGTCGAGAAAGAGGACGCCCCGGTGGGCCAAGGTCAGCTCGCCCGCGCGGATCGGCTCGCCGCCGCCCACGATGGCCGCTGCGCTGGCGGTGTGATGTGGGGCGCGGAAAGGACGCTGAAGCCCGGTGAGAATTCGCGGCGCGCGAAGCCCGGCTGAGCTTGCAATGGTGGCGATTTCGAGGGCCTCTTCGGAGGTCGGGGGTGGCAGAATCGAGGGGAGGGCGCGCGCGAGCATCGTTTTGCCCGCGCCCGGGCTCCCGATGAGAAGCATGTGGTGGCTGCCGGCTGCGGCGATTTCGAGCGCGCGCCGGGCAGCCTCTTGCCCTCGAATGGCGCCGAGGTCGCGCTCCGGCTCGGCGTCGACGTTGGCTTCGAGCACGGCAGCCTCGCCGGTGACGTCGGGGAGGGGCGCCTCGCCGCCCAGCCAGCGAACCACGGCCCCCACGTGCGGTGCGGCCAGCACCGACACCCCTTCGACGAGCATCGCCTCGTGTCGGTTGCCTTCTGGGATGACGGCGTTCTTGAGACCGGCCTGGCGCGCGCTTCGCAGCAGGGCGAGCACACCGCGCACCGGACGAAGCTCGCCCGAAAGTGAGAGCTCGCCGACGAGGAGCGTGCTTGCAAGCTGTTCGGACGACACGCCTTCGCAGGCGGCTAGGATTGCGGCAGCGATGGCGAGGTCGAGCCCCGCCCCCGTCTTTGGGACGTCGCCAGGCGCGAGGTTCAGAACCAGATGCCGAGGCGGGAACGCGAAGCCGATCGACGAGAGGGCAGCGCGCACCCGAATCCGACTCTCCCGAACGCCGCGCTCGGGCAGACCGACGATGTCGAACCCGGGCAGCCCCTCGCCGAGCCGGACCTCGACTTGAACGGGGTTGGCTTCAATACCGATGAGGCACGCGGCATGCGCGGTGGCAAGCATACCGGATGGGAGAGCACGGGGCGTGCCAGGGGGCGGGCCAAGGACTTCGGGTACTTAGGTGAGCGCACGTGACCGGATTTACCAACGCCGCCGCCGGCCGCCAGTGCCGGTTTTAGTTACACCGCCCGCCCACCCCCACCCGTAGTCCTCCCTGCCGCGGCATTCGCTTTGCTCTGCCTTGGCGGCGCGTTGCGCCGTGCTTCGCCCTGCGGGCTCGCGCTGCCGCCTGCTTCTGGGCCGCGCCGGTGCCGGTGCCAGCGTCAGTGCCCTAACCGCGGTTTTCGCGGTGCCGGGTGTGATGTGTTGGAAAGAGAGGGGTTTTAGAGGGGGAGCGTGTCCCTTAGCTTTGCGTAGGTGCGGAGGAAGGGTTCGATGCTTAGCTCGCGGCCTAGGTAGGTGAAGTCTTGGACTTCTAGGTAGATGCCGTAGTCGGCGCGTGAGTCGAAGTAGCGGAAGTCGAAGGAGAGGGCCTTGCCGAAGGACAGGCCGCCTCGAACGACTTCGGGGTAGCCGGCGATTTCGATCGACCGCGCGAGCTCGTTCATGCCGCGCTGGTAGATGCCGACGTGGTGGAAGGCGATGTCGCGGTCGACTAGCGCTCGGGCGTAGTGCTGGGTTCCTTTGCCAGGTCCGAGAAACTCGACTTGCCGATCGCCAGCGTAGCCGAGCGCGACCTCGAGCTTGCAGTCTTTGATGCGCTCGCCGCGTTCGACCCAGTTGGGCGCTGGAATCGTCACATGTAGGAACGGGCCGGCGCCCAAGGCTTCGGCGCGCCTCACGCATTCAGCGACGTCACGGCAGGCAATCGCGTATTGCTGTGGGAACTTGAGGCCCAGTTGGTAGAACACGTCGCGCGGGATCTGTTCTTCGATATGGGGAAGAGAAAACTCCTTCAGCACGTCGTCCAGCACGCGGTTGCTCGTTTCCATTTCGTCTCCCTAGAGGTAGCTCTTCGCGGCCTTGAGGGCGCGGCGAGCGGTGGTGATCGCACGGTAGGCGTTGGGGACACGGGGCTGCTTGCCCTCGGTCAGGGCGTGGTGACGTGAATGCGCGAGGATGACAGGCGTGAGCGTCGGGCCGATGTACTTCATGAGGTGGCGCGCGGCGCCGAGCTCGGCCGACACTTCCTCGAAGTACTGGGCCGCGTCGCGACGCTGATAGTCGAGGATCGCTTGGGACTCCTCGGAGTCGACCCAGTCGGTCAAAAAGAGCGCGTCGCCGAACGCCGACCTCGGCAGGGGCGGGATCCCCATCGCGCCAAAGGCCATGTTCATGAACTCGCGGTACCGGTAGCGGTTGCGCGCGCCGCCGCCGAGGCAAAGCGTGCGGCCCACGATCTCGACGACGACCAGCGAGTTGACGATGGCGAGGGCCTGGTCCTTGGGGTGCGTGAACTCGACCCGCATGTCCGGGTGCATGTCGAAGACGAAGGGGGAGAGGGCTCCCGGGGCCACGGGTGGCGTCATCGCGATTCGAAAGATGACGGTGTCGAGGGTCGAGGCTCGGAGCATCGCCTCGCATTCCGCCTTCTGACGAGAGTAGTTGTCACTCGGCGAGATCTCTTCGTCGGCGCGCCGCGGGCCGTCGACCTCATCGTTGCGTCCCCAAATTGCGGCGGTCGAGGTGAAGGTCAGGCGTGGCGCCTTTGCTTGCGACTCGCAGGCCGCGACGATCGCGCGGGTGGCGACCACGTTGACAGCGTATCCCGCCGCCTGATCGACGTCGGTTCCGGGCGGCACCATCGCCGCCAGGTGGATGACGTGATCGACGCCCGAAACAGCCTCTCGAACCAAGGCCTCGTTGCAAACGCTGCCGAAGCGCATCTCGACGCGATCCGTCCAGCGCGCGGCGGTCTTGCGGCCGCCGGGGTTGTCCAAGTCCAGCGCCCGAACCGCGTAACCGCGCTGCACCAGCAAGTCGACCACGTTGGCGCCGATGTTTCCGCAGGCGCCGGTCACTAAAACCCGCTTCACGCAAGCTCCCTTGCGAGCTGATCGAGCGCCACGTGAAAGGCCTCGATGGTCTGCTCGATGTCTTCGTCGCTGTGCGCCGCGGAGATGAAAAATTTCTCCGCTGCCTTGAGCACGCCCTGTTGAAGCAGAAGATCCGAGAAGCGGATGTTTTTGTAGAAGTCCGAACCTTTGGCCGAGCGATGGTCGTAGGGCGCGTCCTTGGTGAACCAGATCTCGAACACACTGGGCACGCCGGTGACGCAGGCCTCGATGCCCGTCTGGGCGATCGCGTCGCGAAGGCCTGCCCGCACCCGCGTCCCGACCTCGTCGAGGCGCTCGTAGACGCCCGGCTTTTCGAGCTCTTCGATGATCGCGCAGGCGACGCTGGCGCAGACAGGGTTCGAGGAGAACGTGCCGGTCTGCATCGAGTAGGGGAGCATTTGAAGACGCCGCTTTGGGTTGGCGATCGCCATGAGGTCGTCGCGTCCGCAGAGCACGCCGAGCGGAAGCCCACCGCTGATGGCCTTTCCAAGCGCGCAAAGGTCGGGCGTGACGCCGTACGTCGCCTGCGCCCCGCCGAGCCCCATGCGAAAACCGGTCACGACTTCGTCGAAGATCAGCGGGATGTCGTAGTTCGCGGTCACTTCGCGGACGCCTTGCAAAAAGCCCGGCCTCGGCTCGAAGGTTCGCTGGACGGGCTCGAGGATGACGCCGGCTAGCTGGTCGTGGTGCTTTGCGATGATCGCCGCTGTGGCTTCGAGGTCGTTGAACGGTGCGATCAATACTTCGTTGCTCACCGAGCGGGGGATGCCGTGGGTGTTCGGGACCGCTTGCGGAAACGCCGGTGCGCCCATCGTCCACTGATTGCTCATCATCGCGTAGTCGTTCATGCCGTGGTACGCGCCTTCGAACTTCAAGATCTTGTCGCGCTTGCGGTAGACGCGCGCGAGGCGCATCGCAAAGAACGTCGCTTCGCTGCCGCTGCTGTGCAGGCTCAGCATGTCGGCGCAGGGCACGTGCTCGAGGATCTTCTTGCCGAGCCGGACGGCGTGCTCGTTGACGATGAGGTGCGAGGTCCCGCCTTCGGGAACCGTTCGAAGCGCTTCGAGGACCGCCGGATGCGCATGCCCGAGGATGTGCGGCCCCGAGCCGAGCAGGTAGTCGATGTATCGGTTTCCGCTCACGTCCCAGATCTGGCTGCCCTGGGCCTTCCCGACGCAGAAGTTGAGCTCCGGGTCGAAGGTGAGGCAGCGCGTCGACGTCGGAAACATCCGCTCGGCGTCGGCGATGAGCGTGCGCTCCTCGTCGGTTCGCTTGGTCATGCGGCGCTCCTCTCTCGCTTGTCGAGGACGCGAGGAAACTGCTCCAGGTACGCCGCGTAGCGTTCGTGAATCTGCGCCGGAGATTGACCAAAATCGTCGCGGGTGTAGTTGTGCGTGCCAAACTGCCCCGGCTTGTGGGCCTCCCGCCAGGCGCCGAGCGCCGCCTCGGCGCGGGCGGAGAAGGGCTGAT